>Ga0307517_10001911_pt1 | contig 34120 bp, 27 predicted proteins | sample 23_EM_MG_FD_194515 | JGI IMG/M metagenome (GOLD analysis project Ga0307517, IMG submission 194515) | Populus trichocarpa ectomycorrhiza microbial communities from riparian zone in the Pacific Northwest, United States - 23_EM | ecosystem: Host-associated > Plants > Roots > Unclassified | place... | reverse complement strand
AATCCTGATGTGCGATGGTGTTGAGGTTTAAGTCAGGAGGTAGGGTTGCTTGGTTGGATGTGTCCAGACGGAACCCAGTGCAGGCAAGGGTCTCCGGACGCACCTGACGCAACAAGATGTGGCGTATCGGTACAGGACGCACAGGACGCACAGGACGCAGGGTCCAGGCTGGGAGAGTCAGGACGCAACACTACTGGATCTGACGCAGGCCACCTTTTTGCTGATGTACCAACCTGGGTTTCTCCCTCCTGAACACCCCGGGTGTCTTTACGTGGTTTTCCATGTCACTCATTGGGCGCCCCGGCATCCCGGATCTTGCCTTCGCTTGCCCTCTTCTTTCCCTATATTTTTCAGAATAGTGTGATCCCCTCCTCTTCACGGGCTCCGATCACATCCCAATCCTCCTCCACTTTAAGGCCCCCCACTTCCGCGCTGCCCCTCCCGCCCCGAACTGGGCCCTAACTGAATGGTCTCTACGTGACTCCTCGCTCAAGGCGGCCTCAATCTCGCCGCCCCCCCTCTTCCCACTACAAGGTCCCTTGACATCAGGTTCAAGACAAATGTGGACAGAATCACAGCCCAGCTGGCTCTCCACACCCTGGTCAAGCGGGTCACTTTCCGATCCAAGCCCTGGTGGACGGAGCTTCTTTCACAGCTCAGGAGGGCTTATAACCCCACCGTCCGCACCTCCAAGAGAGCCAGATTCGGTGCCGCCCTCCTTGCCTGGGCAAGGGCACCCAGGTCGGCCTACTTCAAAGCCATTAACAAGGCTAAAAGGGTCCACAGGTCCGTCTTTTTGGCCTCCGCCACCACGCAGACGGTCTGGACAGTGAAGCAATTTGCCGTGGGACGCCCTCACCCACGCTTCCCGGAGTTCCCAGGGGCAACGAGACCACTGGAGCTAAACAAGGCCCTCCGCGACCACTTCTTCCCTGGCGAACCGGCCAGGACCTTTGACTGCATTCTATTACCATTCAGAGACTGCCCGGCCTTGAGCTGATAAGGGGGGCAGGGCGCTGGCCCATTCCTCGCCTTCGTCAGCCCCTGGCCCCGACAGGACCCCCAATTCTGTGTGGAAAAGAATACACCTTGTGGCCCCCCACCTTATCGACCACCTCCTTGCCCCGCTGGTGGCCCACGGCTTCCACCCCCCCGCCCTCCAGACAGGCCACGGCATCGTCCTTGACAAGCCGGGAAAGCCCTCGTACAACTCGCCTTCCTCTTTCTGCGCGATAGTTCTGCTGCAAAGTTGTTCTAAGATCCTAGAGAGCATTATGAACTCAAGACTTTCGTGTGTGGCCCGTGTGGCTGGCCTCCTAAACTCCCATCAATGCGGATCACTGCATGGCCTGTCGCCGGCAGACCCAACAACACTTACCCGTGAGATTAGGACTCTCCAGATGGCCGGGGGGAAAGTTTCCACACTTTTCCTGGACATCAAAGGGGGGTTTGACAATGTCAACCCGGCTACCCTCCGTAACATGCTCAAAGCGAAGGGCGTTAACCCCTACCTCGTTTCATGGACTAGGTCCTTCCTCACCGGCAGGTCATGCCAGCTCCTCTATCAAGGGTCACCAAAGATCTTTGCCCCGGTCTCGGTGGGCACCCCCCAGGGGTCCCAGGTCTCCCCCCTCCTTTTCATCATCCATGTCTCCCGCCTACACTGTGAGATCCGCCAGGGTCTCACCCTCTCCTACGTCGACGGCCTTGGTCTGACAGCATCATCGACGTCCTATTGTCGGAACATCCAGTCCCTACAGAGGTATTACGCAGTGCTGAAGGCCAGAGGGGCCCCCCTGGGTGTCAGCTGCTCCTTCACCAAAAGGGAACTTATCCACTGGCGAAACAATACGGTAGGGGCCCTGTCTCCTGCTCCCCGATCCACCTGGATTGGTCTATCTTTCCCCCTAACGACGAGGTCTGGTGGCTGGGATACGGGTTCACCCCCTTGATCTCCACCACCCCACACTTTACCAAAAGGCTGGCCAAAGCCCAAGCTGCTTTTGTGGCCATCAAAAGGCTCTCCTCTCGGGGAATGGGCCTGCCCCCTTTTCTGTGCCATCATTTGGCCTCCTTGCTTCTCATTCCCATCCTCAGCTACGGAGCGGATACATTCAAGCCTGCGGTACACATGACGAGAAAGCGCTCGGCCTTCTGGCACAAGGTCCAGAGGTGGACCACCAATTAGAGTTCGTTACGGGGCGGGACGGGCCGGGTTATCACTCGCCAGGCCCCGCCCTTACAACGGGCCGGGGGGGTTATTTTGGGGGTGATCCCCGCCCCGCCCCCGTCCGGGGCGAGCCCCAGCTCATTCCCTGGATCGGGCCCCATTTCTCCCCCCCTGTTTTAACGGGGACCCGTCTGGGGCACATGCGGGGCCGGGGGCAGGGGCAGGGAACCGTAAAATAACACGCCCCACCCCGGGCCGTTCAGCGGGGCGGGGGGGGGAATTGGGCCAGGGGCCCAGTTTTTCGGGGCCCAGGAGGCCCTGTAACGAACACTACCACCAAGTGCGTCGCGTGCACCCCCACGGACATCCTCGCCGTTGAGGGCTGCCTCCCCCCCCTCGACCTCCTCCTCTCCTACAAGTACAGCGTGGCCTGCTTGAGGGTGATGTGCTCCCTCCCAGAGATCTACCCCGCCTCAGCTAGGCTGCCGCCCTCCCTACAGACACCATCGCTATACCGGAACTCCCCCGACCACAGAGCCCTCTCCCACAAGAATGCCCGGAGCCATCTGCCCCTCCTGTGGCTCCAGCCAAGGCCGCCCTCAAAGAATCGGCCTAACCTTCCCCTGGACGCCCTCCCCCACTCAGTGCTCTTCCTACTCGGCCCGGATGGCCACGCCCCCCTCCAAGTCACCTCCCAGCACCTGCTCGACGAAACCTACCCCTGGCCCCCCCCAGGCCGTACCAACCCCCTGCTCAAGCTCCTGTGCAGGACCCCTCTCATGGAAGAATGGGAAGAAGCTGTGCCGGACCCCGCCAGATAGGTGTACCGCCCCTCACCAAAGCCCCATCCATTCATTGGCCTCCCCAAGTTCCACGTGGGTCGCCTGCACCAGTTGAGGGCTAGCAAGAGCTACCTTCCCGCCCCCCCTCCTGGGACGACGATGGCCTGTCCACCTGCCCCAGCTGCGGCGAAGCCCCTGCCACCTTCGAGCACGCCATCCTCCACTGTTCAGAGAAAAGGCTTGCCAGGACCCGCCACCTTCAGGGGTTCTCTCAACTCGGCTCCGACTAGTGTTCGTTACGGGGCGGAGCGGGGCGGGTTTTCACGCGCCAGGCCCCGCCCTCAGACGGGGCCGGGCGGGGCATTTTTCGGGTAATGCCCGCCCCGCCCCCGCACGGGGCCCACCCGGATACATTCCCTGGACGGGGCCCCGTTTGTTACCACACATTTTTAGCGGGGACCCATCCGGGGTATGGGTGGGGCGGGGGCCTGAACGGGCACAGGGGCAGGGAATGCCGAAAAAGACACCCCGCCCCAGGCCATTGAGCGGGGCGGGGCGGGGAAAAGGGCCGGGGGCCCGCATTTTCCGGGGCCCCATCCGCCCCGTAACGAACTTTAGCTCCGACGCCCCCGTCTGGTCCTCTGCCGCCCTTCTGGGCGCACTTACCCGCTTCATCAGGTCCACGGCCACAGCTTTTCCCCCGCCCATGTTTTCTCGCCTATCTTCCTCCCCAGCTTCAGTTTCCTCCCGCTCATCTAACGTTGTGTCCTTTGGTTACTTTTTATCATCTCAGGAGGGCTAGGTTTATGTTTTTTGTTTTTGATGCTATCCGCTGGTGGAGGAAGGGTTTTCCTTGTTATACTTGTTGAAATTTCGTGCCCGTATGTGGGCCTGGGACCGGTACGGACCCCAGTTGAAGAGCCGAGTTCCGGATATTTCCTTTGTTAGTTAGTTTTGGATTTTGGGTTTTGTCTTCGCCATAGCTAGCGCTCCATACAATTTCTTGTACCTTAACAACGAATATATGATATAAAAAAAGAAGAAGAAAAAACAGGCATGAGTGATGGAGGAGGGTTACTGGGAGAAGATCTATAGCATATTTTCCTGTCTGACAGCCACCATATTATATCATTCACTGCAATGATGGCTGACAGGCATCTGTATCAATAATGTGGGTTGCACAAGGGTCTCTTCAGGGGGTTAGAAGAACAATTTGTACGAGCGTGTTTCAAAAGGTATCTGGATCCCGCGAAACCACAGGCATCAGAACCCATTTCAAACTAGGCAGTACTGATGTTGTGTGAAAGATCATCTAATCGATAGTTAGCCTAGCCAGAAGGTCAGACACAATCACGACGCAAAACAGGAAGAATTTGGCCATGTCCAATACTCCAACGGATAAGAACAACATTGGAAGCCAGAATCGTGAAGAAGCGGCGAAAGCAGTTTCACAGAGCGGGGGAATATAACAATGATAAGAACAAATTAAGGTGTGAGTTGGCTAGTAATTAGTGTTCATGACAGGGCCGCCGGAGGCCTGCCAACAGTGGACCCCCAGCCGAATACCCAGTACCACTCGCTGAATGCCGCCTCGGCAGAGCCTATTTTTTGAGGGTTTCCTGCCCCTGCCCCGGCCCCGCCTGTTCCCCAGAGCGGCCTCCGTTAAAACACCTTGTGAGAAATGTGGCCCTATCCAGGGAATGAGTGGGGACTGACCTCGGACAGGGGCATGGCAGGGATGACCCCCAAAATAGACCGACGGGCCGGTTATAGGGATGGCCCCTGGCAAGGCAAAGACCTCCCCGCCACGGCCTATAACGTGCTCTAGTACTGATACGGAGCTGGATGCATTGGAGGCTGCTGGTGGCCTTGTAGGTTCTCAAGGAAGACATAGTCAGCACCAGGAGTGGCGAGAATATACGGTAAACCTGCAAGCACTGGTAGGTGCCTTGCAGTTCCAACGTCCAGAGGAGACCCACTCACAAGTTCAAGAAACTGATCCACCAGAAACGGGGAATTACTTTATCACCACTCGCTGATTGTGTATATATTTGTAATAAAATTAAATTCAATTAAGTGTGCAAACAGGTTTAGGAATTGTCAAAGAATAGTACTGTGCCGACAGGTGGGCAGGAAACCCATGAGAATTAATTGCAGTGCTTGTTATAAACAGAGCATGTATGAGTAAGGTATCTAGCCAGCAATTGGATGTTCAGATAGCGCGGTAATGTGTCAGGCGGCTGGTTATTTACTGCACAGGTATATGTAAGTTATCTAGCGTGCAGCTGTAGGTTGACAGGTACTAGAATGACTGAGCGGGCAGTAAGAAGCCCTTAAATGGGTGGGACCCCACGACGAGACTATAAGAGACCTGGTAGGCTACCAGATGCACTGAGCAGACAAGATACGCTTAGAGTTTGTTACTAGTGCACATGGCTACCTAAAACACAGGCCCCCAGCCCATTTCCCCGCCCTGCCCCACTCAGCCGCCAGGGGCGGGGTTTCCTTTTCGGCATTCCCTGCCTCTGTTCCCACTCAGGGCCCCACCCCACCCATACCCCAGTTGGGTTGGGGTTAAAAACAGCTGGTAACAAACAGGGACCTGTCTAGTATGGGTGAGCTCCTGACAGGGGCCAGCCGGATTACCCGAAAGATACCCCTGTCACCCTGTGTACAGGCAGGGTCTGGTGAGTGAAAGCCCGTCCCGCCCCGCTCCCTAACAAATACTAAACAGGATATCGAGTGCTCCGCGGAGTGCGGTGTGAAAGTTCAATAGAGGGGGGCTGGCCCCCCCATGAGGGTGAAGAGGGGGTGAGATCTGAGAGGTGGAGGACAAGGGGCTGAACATGTTGGGAGTGATGAGGGCAGAGCAAGAAATGACAGGACAATGTCCACCAAGAATGAATGAGGACTGGGGAAATCCACGAGTGGAGGACAAATAGAGGGAAGGTTGGTGGGGTTTCGCATGAGATATGGATTCTGGTAGAGGCTTGTAATGAGGTTAAAGGACAGGAGAAATAATTTGGAACAATCGGGCAGGCAAGGAAATCAAATGGTAAGGCTTGGAGGAGTAATGTCAAGGCCGTAAGACATCGGCCAAAGCTCATCATGGAAACTGGTACATTGGCACTGAAGGGATGCAGAGCCTTGGTGCTTAGGTTAGTGTATCTCTAGGGTGGCTGCGCCAAAATGGTTCAATGTGTCCAGACCCTGACATGTGCGTCCAGGCGTATTGGAGCCGGCCCTTGGGCTTGCCGATGGAATCAGCCAATACAGACACAACCAGCACTGGAGTTTAGGTTATACGGGCCTAAAACATCAGGCACATAGGGTCAGCGGGGAGAGACACAACCCTAGGTATTTATTTTGCTGATATCATATGATACTAGCCGGGGCATGTTGCCAGTGTTAGGCTCACGGTTGATTATTTTTGAGAATACTACAACAACAGATATCTCTCCTGTACGACCAGCTGATGGAGATACGATACACGGCTGGATCTTAACAAGATTTAAGCATGTTCAGGAAACCCCATTTCAGTTATTATTTGCGATCCCAATCCCTGTCCACTTCATGTTTGACTTATTGCCCTCCCCAAATGATAGTGCATTTCTTAATATTATAGGACACTGGTTTGACTATAAAGGCTAGGTTCGGAGTACTGTACCTAGTTTGCACCCCTTTTGAGGAAGGTATACTGGTGAAAATCACGCAATACATTTCTGGGAACTTGCTACTCGTTATAAGCTAGTCGAGACAATTTGGTACTTCACACTTGACATTTGCTTCAAATAATGAGAGTGCACTATGGTTTATTCAAGATTATTCGGTAGAGAGTGATATTCTCTTTAACCCAGTTGCTAGATCGTGGTATTGCTTTGCGCAGGTCATGGGACCTGGTGGTTAAAGGCTTCCTCTGAGGCGATGAGGCCGAAGCCTTTGAAGCTGAAATAACAGTAGGCGAAGATTTGGACAAGGAAGTAGTGGAAATACAGGGGTAGAGAAAAAAGGGTCGTTTAAGTAAATTATTTCATAGTTTAACATAGATATGCAGAAAGCCACAAGGGCCGGATAAGTTTGGGCAGAATGTATACCAAAACAATATGATCCAGGGAGGAAAGGTATTATCACTCTTCCATTAAAATGATACAAGATAGGCTACTCAGCAGGACTTCTTAACTCATAACTTGGATTTCAGGGAGGCAATTGAAGAGTTTGTAGCGTGAGCAATCCGCTGTAATGCGGATGAGGAAAGAGATACACATTTAGCTCAACCTTTAGATCATGATAACCTAATGTCCGAAGATTGGGATATCCGTCCTAATAGCATTGATATACTCCTGCCTTTTCAAAAGTAGCAGCTTATTCTTCAGGGTCGCTGGCATTATCTCCAAATTCATGATGTTCTACCTGCGATGGATGAAGTCCTAACACATCTTGCAGATAGACAGCAAGGATTTGAGGCACGAGAATTAACAAATGCCGCAAACTATTTTCGGACATCTCTTGCCACTTCTTGGTCTTAATTGAAGAAGTATTTTCTATATTCTATTAGGATATACTTTTCGCATATTAGACACTAATATTCCTAGTAGATAGTATATCTTGACTAACCTAACGCCTCTAGATCTTGCCCTTCTAGCACTTGACCGAGAGATGAAGTTTGAGTACTTCAAGAGCAGATGGGTCAACTGTCCAGATTGGATTGACAATACAGAAAGGCAGACCCGCACAGGATAGAAACCAAGCCCCAATCCACGAACCAGGATTACCGACAGGTTCACCTTCAGGTAAATACATCCCAGCAACCTCCAGCATCTACGGGAGAGAATTTAAAGTCAAGAACAAGAACAAACAGGAAAGCTTTACGGGAATTTTGTGATGTGCCTGATTGCAAGTGAAAAGGAAGGGCAAGGTGGGCCTCTGATCACCAGGATGAACTGGACTTCTTTGAATAGTTCAATGTGGATGAAGAATTGAAGATGGGGCCACTGAACTATTGGTTAGAGCGAATTGAGGATATCTGGTACAACGACCGAGCCAAGATGGGTATTGAATTAAATTCAATACCAGCTATGTCAGCTGACCCTTAGAGATTGTTTCCCAGGTAACCTACCCCCACCTCACTGCTTTATTCTTATGCGAATGATTCAATGTCCCGAACCTACTTCTAAGCGATCTATGAAATAGTCTTGGTCCAGATATAATTGAAGCAGCACAGTATTTAAAATCCTGGACTACAGAGGGTTTCGTGCTTAGAGGAGAAGGGAAGGATATTCAGCAGGTTGAGGATATGCTTGCAGCCTTGCGGATTCATGCTGGTGGTTTTTGACTCCTATTTCGGCAAAGGCTCTTCTCTATTTTATTTCTTACTGAGGTATTCTTCTTTACTTATTTGTTTACGCACATCACACAATTTGCCAAATCATGAACCTCAAGTCTTTGAGTATATGAGCGGAAGAAATGTAACATGAAAACTACATAGGGCCCTACAGGGCCCTGTAAGGCGTCCTGTCCTACCTCCACATGCCCTAGTCCGTCCATTCACTTGAAAAAAGACGGACTGGACAGTTCGGAACACTGCCCACGCAGCTCCTCTGCCCCCCCTCATGAAATCCATTTGCCCAGATTTCCCACTCGCCCTTACTTACACATTCCCCAATCCGAGATGAGAGGTCCTTCGTGCTCGAGTAATTTTAACAACTGGTGGTGGAATCCTCTTCCAGACTGATGCCTCCGCGTGAGAGAGAAATCAACCGTCTGAGGGGGAGCAGTGAGCGGCCCAATGGCATCTTCACTTTCCAGCTCGGGGCCTCTTTTAAAATACCAAGCCTTTAATACCCCCAACCGAGTTAACAAGGCCGATCACAGCAACAAGATTCCGATACCGAGAGAGAGCAGTGATCTTTCGGGCAACCCCATTAACCCCATTCCAGAGTCTGATCTTCCGCGAAAAAATGTGCCGCTATTGAAAACCAACTGTGCTTCCAACAAACAATGTTGTTATGCAAACAAAAAGCAAAACCCTGTCAAAGTCTTCAAACGGACGTCGACATACACATAGATAGAAGTATGATACTACCAATCGGACAACCTTAACCTTGAACTAAGGCTAAGCATAGTATATTATCAGGCAAGAGTTGGATTGAGGTTGGTGTGGATTTTCTTTAAGCTGCCCACCCACCGCCACCGATGTGCCTACAACTGTGGCGAATGGGCGTTCTTTACGCCCTGCTGTTGGTTCAGTTGCCTCCTAATTCACCTCAGCTTTAATCCGAATTCCGCCTCATAATACGGTACTCGAGTAGACCGCTGTCTCACTCACTCAATTTGATCGCTCACTAAGAATGGATAACTGACCGCTGGATGAGTGTGATACGATATCCCAAATTCATGTGGCGCTTGCCTAATCTTAGGGCTAACCCATAGCGGATTCAGGATGCTGCGGGTATTAGACCCCTATTATTAGCGGGCGCCGGTTCGGCCCAGCTAGGATGGGCTCATAATACTCGTATCGTACTCGAGTACAGTTCGCAGCTCACATAAAGTTACTATTGTATAAGGAACGATAAGGATCCGGGGTTTTTTCGTTCGTCATATCGAGGTCTTGGAAGAAACTCCATTGCGAGGTCCGTTTATTTGAGAGCAAGGAATATCGTATTTTAAGCTCGCCCTACCTGGGCCGAACCGGCGTCCTTTAATATATAATACCCAATCCTCATCCACTATAGGTTAGTACTCTCCACAGCCCCCCGAACTACCCGTCTATTACGGGGAAAAAAAGACAGACTCTACCATACTGGAGTACGGTACACAACTGCGGAATGCAGCGCCAAGCCACTATCCTGGTTAGCCATCGCTATGTTGAGGACACTACCGGTAGTATCGGATGATTCCGGTCGAGGGGTTCTTTGGGTGGGAAGAGGAACTTCCGAAGGGAGGCAAAAACGCTTCCTATCACGATTCCACAGTGAGGGTCAAGCGAGGTAAAAATCACGATGATGATTTATGAAAATGGGGGACGCGGATGGATGCGAATGGACGATGCTCTCTCCTCCGCTTTTCCTCCTCAAATACCCTTTGTTCTATGCAACTAAGCTAACAATGTAGCGGTATCAAAACATTCACGGTGTTTTCCGTATCCTAGCGTATCATACTTTTCCCCACGGTCATCCACGTGACCTACCGGACCCTGGGCCACACTGTGGCCAAAATGCGGGTATGGCAGATCTTGTGGGGCTTGGCATTAATGAGCCTGTATTCCACCAACAAAACGTCAAGCCCACCACATAACTTACCCACCAACTAACCAATACCTGCAACGTCGCTACACCACCCACAACCCACCCTCTGCACTTTCCCTCCCATGGATCAAATACAAGTGCTTGATACCTCAATCATGATGGCTGAAGGTGTTTTTCAGGAGGTTTTGAAGGCAATCAAGACCCGTCATCCCGACCTCTTTGTCCGTGATGACCTCGATCAAAATGGCTTTAACCACATCCTCAAACGCTTACACGATCGCATGGATCAACTTGAGACATATTCCTTCCGGTAGGCTAAGGTCCTGTCCGGTTGCGATGGTTCCGTTCCTTTGGGCTACCGTTTCTACAGTGATAATGACCTTCGCTCCGTTTTCAAATGGTCATTTGTATGGGACAACGGACTGGACCCATCACAACCGAACAGGGCCTAAATCTTTCACCTGTTTTTTCTTACTTTTTTAACTAATTTACATAGCATCCATTGGTTTTCCACTGAGAATAGATTGAAGGTTGTCATGCCTACAATCATCCACGAGTGTGTTGGCGCATGGATTTCCAATGTAATCGGCCGTGCTTGTAGGCATGGGCTCTTGCCCAGTGCCTGGGATGATACAATGGATATCATGTATGCTCCCGGTAGGTTGCTAATTAGCTCCTCCTCTCCGATCAAGTCTATCTAACCTAGTTTCACAGAACATCATAATTTCATCAGCCGACATGAAGGCTCATTCAAAGAGCCAGACATGGCTTTTATACCGCGTACCGGCCCTGATAGCATGAAAAGTGCCCCATTCCCCTCAGTTGTTTTGGAGTCTGGCTGGCAAGAGTCCCCTACACGACATCTCGACGACGCAAGGCTTTGGCTAGAAGGTTCACAAAATGGGGTTGCGGTCGTTTTGCAGGCCAAGTTTCATAACATAGATCAAAGTGGCCGTATCCAGCTCGTCTTGTCTGTCTCGCGTGCTTACCCCGATGCGCTCGGACTCACCATTTTCCCTACCTATTATGCAAGTTTCGCTCATCTACCCCATGCCCAGTCACCAGTTTTTATTGCTAATCCACAAATCCTGAATGTAGAACATCTTTCCAATCCCGGAGCTTCCCGCACAAAACCCTACCATCTCGCTGCATGAATTCTACGCGGGAAATTGCCCCCTTACAATAAACCCAGAGACCAGAATTCCACTGGACCTTCCAACCCTTCGCAAGGTGGCTAACATTTACATCAGACAGCGAGGCTATCTACCCGCCTAGGGGGTATTTAACTGGGGGGGGCCGGGGTTTGTCACAATTTTTTCGATGCTTTTTCAATAAAAGTTTTTAGTGATCGAGTAACCCCATCGTGGGATGTCATGTTTGGGCATCTAGTTATCAGGCGAGTGGGACTGTCACCGCGTCGAGGGTGACTGCAGTTTGTGTGGTGGAGATCCCACTGTGAGAGTGGCCACCACAAATTGTATCTAGTCCTAGCTGCGTTCCCTTTCTCTACTTAGCATATGACGGCATCAGCATCACCCAGGGTTCCGAATGGTCGGCGGAAGACTGGACTGGACTAGCTAGTCAGGTCGAAAGTCAAGTCTAGTCCAATGGTGGAAATTAGACCGACTGGACTGTCAGGATTATGGAAACCGACTTGACCAAGACTGGTCTGACCAGGCCTGCCAAGCAATAAAATATGCTATTTTTATCACTATATATTACGTTCAAATAAAGCTTTTCTTGATTAAACTTATTGTTTCCATGAATTATATGGTGGAGATAGTGCCTCGCTTAGATTGGGGGTGGCGAAAATAGGTTCTTGAGTATCGAACCATTTTTGGTTCACTAAGTGAGTGATATTACATGACCACATGCCACAATACCAGTGGATGCGACTTATCCATCAGGTAATCCTATTTCCATCGCATATCATCCTCTCCAGGATATTCTATCAACTTGTATTGGGGGGCTGTTGATTCATAGCGTGACAAGCGACTTTAAGATCCTAGTATAGCTATACTTCTATTCTTAGCAAGTGTTGGGCTTGGTGCCATTTAGACTGATGCGATCTTTTTATAAAGACTGGTCTGGGACCAGTTCAAACCGGACCGGACCACCCAAGTTAGTCGGGCCCAGTCATCGCCATCACCAGGACTGGCCAGCCCGGTCCCGCCGCCAAGACTTGACCGGTCGGACTATTCGGAACCCTGGACATGAGTGGTGAAAATACTACTAGGGCTGAAAGCGGCCAACCTCAACAAGCCAGGGAATATCGGGCAAACACCACTCTTGTTTGCCGCTTGGGGTTGGCAGGAGAGTGTGGTGAAAATACTTACTCGGGAGGGAAAGATGTTGACCCCGACCCGCTAGGTTATAACGACCAAACACCGCTCTCACCTGCTGCTATGAGTAGAATGGCCTGGGTCTGGATCAACCGCTAAGCTAAAGCCAACCGGAAACGTACTTAAAGCCAAGCTAACCTCTAACTTGAAATCCGATAAATAGGGACATAGGGCAGCTTCATGTAACTCCCAATTTGCCATACTAGGATCTGACTCTGTTGCAGCAAATTTTGTTACTGCCTATTGTTCCACCTCTCCCGCATGAGTCATGAGATGGAACCCATGCACTAAGCTCTCCTCTTGAGAAATGAGGAGTTAAAAATATATACATACCGGTAGTTGAGTAATACCGGTATGGGAAAACAGGAATAATAAAAACGCATGAAGCAGATGTGTAGTAGGGCAGGAAAAAAATGTGGGGATTGAATACCGGTACGAGATTGCAAGAAAGACACGAAGAGAACCTTTCCCCACTGACATCCATTGGTGATTACAGTAGTATACCCAAACAATCAATTTCTTAGGTCGATTATAATAATAATAATGGTCATACTGTTCATATTGCAGTCGTAGTTTACATAAGCTTCCTTCGGCGTTCTTTTCTACAGAGCCACCACCCAACCCATGCCTTGAAAAACACTGGGGACCATTTTCCAAGAATGCCATACAGTACACACTCTACAAGTACCATATCATACCTGCCTCTGAGGTACGAATACCCCACACACAAAAAATCAGCGTCCAGATAGGCGCCCCGAGACGCACAAGAGCTGATACCTGGCCACACTACAGGGAACGAAGTAAGAAGGGCCTGTTTTTTTTAGTATGCCAGGATTTGGACTCAAAGTCCGGATCGTGCCTTAAATCTCGACTTTAGGTCCAGTCACGTTTGGTATGTCACGGTTATACTAACATACCTTTTTCAGGATTTAGATCAGGATTCCACATCAGGATCAGTGTTCCCAAGCGTCCAGTCCGTCCGTCTTTTGCCTAGGACGGGACGGACGCCAAATTTGCGGCCCGTGGACGAGACGGACGCCAAATTGTAGTCCGTCCTAACCCCTGCCCGGGACGGACGGCCGGGCCCTACAGGTGTCTCAGTTGAACTGCTATTTTTCAATTTCCGAGCCGGGAGTCTGTGCTTGAAGAAACAAAACATCTTTATTGCAACACTATCATCATATTTGGGTATCAGGTATCAAATCTTCTCATCAATCAACTAAGCTGTACACTCATATCCGATCCCCGGAACCTGCCCTAGTTCCCCGCCTAATATTACCGCTCTGTCCTCCAAATCCCCAAGCATATTTTCTTCTCTTATCAAATGTATGAAGCAACAGCTCAGCGGATAGAGCAATCACACATTATGAATACCGCAAAAACTCCTGTCGTTTGCTATCTCCGAATCTACTGCCTAGAAGTCTTCAAAAGGGTTAGTGCTTTCCTATGCGGGATAAGATCAACCATCAGGACGTTATTAAATCTCATTAACCGACACACGCAATTCTATTAACCTGTCAAACTGAACCTATTATAAGCTGACGGAGATAGCGAATCGAAAGTATTTTTACGGTATTTTTATGAAATACCTACAGGTAACGCCCGTCGTCACTCAGGAGGGCAGGTGACGGCGGGTGCCTACAGGTGACGCCCGTCAATTCCAAAGACGGCGAGGCCCTACCGGAACTTGATATTAACTGCAGGACTGTAGGTTGACTGCCGGGCCCTGCAGTCTTTCTGGAAATGGTGAGGACGGACGCCTTGCCTGGCCGTCCGTACCAACCCCGCCCGGGATGGACGGGACTATTGGACGCCAGGGCCCTGCAGTCCGGACGGGGCGGTTGGGAACACTGATCAGGATTTTCGCAGAAAATCCAGTCGCCGAGAACAAACTATAAAAAAGTATTATCTCTAACCATTTTAATATTTCTTGCCTTTGATCTTGAATTTATTTGCTTTACATCAGAATCTAATACCCAAGTTGATACCATTTCATTAAAGTCCAAATCTAAATCCTGTCGTGTTTCGTTCTCCTGACTGATTTCCAAAGTCTCGGCTTCAAAGTTTCCGGACCCTATTTTTCAAGTCCAATATTCCAGTTTACTAGTCCCTGCGTATCAAGCAGGCCCTAAACGACCCCTTTACTTTAGCCCAAGGCCTTCGCACATGGGTGAACCTCTTTCATTATTTTCCTGAAAACAAATAGCTTAAGAGGGTTGGGTAATTATAGCTCAAAAAATCCACGTTGGTGTGTTTTGCCGTACTCTCTTTGTTGGAAGCGGAGGCAATGATTGGTAAGGAGGGTTTTTACGCAGTAGAGTGGAACGCCACAAGTGAATGCACAGAAGTTTTATCAAGCGGTGATGGAGATCATGATTGATTGTATAGAGTCATGAAAGGAGAGGAAAGACTTGACTCGAGAGAAGAAAAGAACTTGAGTGCGTAAGGGAAGAAAAGGAGGAAAGATCGCGGCTAGGAAAGGACAAGGAAGGAACACGGCTTGCCCATCCCTCCACCAGTCCATACGCGTACCACTATAATTACTAACGTCATATACCTGTATGGTATCCCTCTTCTTTTATTTGCGGGATTGCTGTGCGGGAATATGCCGAAGGGGTCCAGATTTAGGGCCCAGAATACCGGTATACTTTTGGGCGGGGATCTCTCCGCCGCGGAAGGCACAACCGCGGCTTAGCGTTGGCCTCTGGTGAAAACTCTAAAAAATAGGCTATGATGGTCTGGAGTAACTTGGGTCCTTATTCTTTCAACATCGCCAGCGGTGTCCTATATATACACAAAGTTGACTACAGAAAACATTCCTTCAACTTCGTGCAAGTTCTCCACACTCATTCCATCGCCGTCTCCTTCTTTCCACACTCAAACTTCCCCCAAAACAATATGTCCCTTAATCTCTTACCTCCGTTTCGTTTACTGACAGAGTTCCTCCATTCCCAAACGATCCTGCTACCTATTCCTGTTTTGCTAACCTCGTTGTGTGACACATGTACGTTCCATCTCTTAGTTCCAAACCTTTAGTACCTCTAGCTCAAGTTCCTGCATCATCTCAAAACATCTCCGCTGCACCTAACCTTTTGTCCAAACACACCACCGCTTCAACTCTTATGTTCTCCCACATTCTCCAAACAAACTTCTCCTGCGCCAAACGTCCCTTGTTGTAGTTCATGTCGTAGATATGGATCCTTCGTGAAAACTCTTACAGAAACCCCACCGGAATCGATGCCAGAACCCGCCAAAAACGACGGCAGATCCACCGCCACATTGTCTAATCAAAGTATTATTTCTGATGGCGTGTACGCTTCGGAAAACGCGACATAAGAACTCCCTATTTTGGTAGCTCTCACATTTGGACGGTGTTGTTTGTGCCGCCTTTTCGCCTCTATTTGCCTCGCACAGAATCCATAGCTATGCTACATACTTATAAGCCTTTAATGACAGCAAGTGCTATGGATAAACATAACACTTGCTGAACCATTTCAATACATACGCGGCTATGTATGCAATAATTGAGATGCCTTACCCAGGTAGTAAACGTACCAAGGTAGTAAAGACTCTACTCTACAGGGTAGAGAGATGCTGTGCATCTGGAGAACATGATGGGCGTCCTCCGACCGTCCGTTCCTCTGACTCGTTAGCATAGGGTCCTTGGCGGGCCTACCGTAGCAGCGCTGTGAGTGTTCATCGTATTTTGAACGACTCATGAACGAAGCTATTTTAATAAACACAAGTCTGCATTGTTCTCAAGCCATCCACTGCGTACGCCAATCTATTGTGTATATCTGTGTATCTGCACCGTACATCCGGCCCTGAAGACCATGCCGAAGCCAAGGTAGACAGCCTGCATCAATATGGATACAGAGCATACCGGGATCGACACTGGGGACAGGGCACCCACGTAACAGCGGTATTCGGAGCTGGGGACACCTTTATATGGCACAACCAGGTAGTATGGAAAGACTCAGACTCTACGCATTGTAATTTCATTGGGATACAGTATATTGCCTACTATCTCGGTGCTTGGGTGGACGAGGTGGCATAAGAGGAAACTGGGTTGCTATTACGATACGTCCCACAACTCCTCGTCCCGACTTAGTACCTCTTATGACTGCGGTTTCCAGTGCGGTGGAGATTGCGAGGCGAAGTTGACATGGACTCTTGGTCACCACCTTGAGTTGGTGGGTGAGAGAGAAGAGAGAGACAACCTCACAAAGCGCGACTCTGCACCGGAGTAACAAGTGCCCACGTCGAGCTTTACCTTTGGTATCAAACTGTCACTGAATCACACACAAGGTAGAATAGGCATGAACACTGTTCATTTCAGAGGACAATATATAAAGACGTACCATCACCCCTCCCCGCTGCACGTTTTTTCGGTAACCCCCACTCGTTTGGTTACAAGTTGTAGTTTAAATGAAAGGTATGACAACAAGATATGCTGCGAATGTCCAAGAAGCAGAAACAATTGATCCCGTACAAGGGCCGACCAACAAGGGGCCAAGTCGGCGAGTCCGAGTGGTCTACTTAGACAGCAATTCACCGCGTCGGCATCAACAATGAGCAAAGAGATAGATGAGGGGGAACGAGTGTGATGGATAATACGAGACGAGGCGAGGCGAGAAAAAGAAAGTGGAATACATTAGGAAAAAGTTTGTTAAGGAGCCTGTTACGCACCGAGTCGAGCTCACGGCCTACCTATATACCGCGGAGAGACTACGTCCGTCAGGTATAGTGCCAGTCAACCAAAACCAGCCCACGTGGCCAACCTGATGCAAAGTTCCTAAAATGCGTAATAGGTTGTTCTTGAGAAGGTAAACTAGAATTCTCTCTGGTAGAATTACTTAAATAGCAAATCAGAACCAGTCTATGGTTTTCGCTTTCATCTAAGATTATGCTGAAAGTTGTGTTGCGATTTGAGCCAGAATTGAAGTTGTTGCACAACCTTATCAAACAGTCTACCGTAAAAACTGTTGGGATTGGCTATCTCCGACAGCCCCGTAATCTCCGGATTCTGAGTCAAAGACTCCTAAGAAGGATTAATGTTTGCCCAACACGGTATAAGATCGGCCCTCCAGACGTATTGGATCTCGTTAACTGGTATTCGCAATTCTGTTAATTGGTCAAACTAAACCTATCGTGGGCTGACGGGCTGATTTCCGCTGATAATCTGATGGCCAATCAAGAGTTCCCACGGCATTGCACAGTGTTCCAAATGACCCCTCTGAGCGCGCCAATAAAATGAACATAAAATAAAAATCACTAAAGGCCCTGAAAGGCGTTTCTTCACAAAACGACCAGAGGAATTATTTTTTAAAAGTTTTTTGTTGAATGTTAGTAATTCAGTATGTGCAAATTTTCTAAGAAACTAGATGGTGGCCCAGTTTCCTACACCAAATGGACAAAAGGAAAGGAAAAAAAGAATTGCACGAACCTAGCCGACGACCTCGTAGAGGAAGCAGCCGGGGAAAGCCTTCTTGACCTGCTCCTCGAGCCACCAGTACGGGGTCCCGTAGGTTATGTCGGTCTCGTCGGTCGAGCCGCCGCCGCCGGTGAGCAAGGCGACGATGCGACCGGACCTGTCGAGGATGATGGAGCCCGAATCCCCCCGGGCGGAGAAGGGGCCGCGCTGCTTGTTGTAGGGCAGGACGGCGGTCTCGACAGACGTGCTCTCGATGCTGTAGTCGTTATAGACGCGAGTGAACGAGTCCAGCCCGTTGGCGCGGCCGATGGTGGTGCCCGTGGTCAGGCCGTTCTTCACCACCAACAGTGCCTTCTCGCCATCCGCGTCGTGGTGCTGGGGATGGCGCATCTCGTGATCCTTGACGACGCCAAAGGCCTGGAGGAGCCCATCGGCCGGGTACTTGTAGTCCGCCTGGTCCTCGGGCTGCGGGAACAAGAGCTCGCCGAAGTCGGACGGCGAGAGTTTGCCACCTGCAAGATCACACTAGTCAGCCAAAAAAAACGGAAACGGAAACAGCGGGTGGGGAAGAAACGTACCGACGTAGACCTTGTTTCCCTGGAAGGTGGCCCAGTCTATCTTCTCCTTGTAGAGTTGGACAAACGCCCAGTCACGCGTAAACCCGTGGGGTCCGTCGGAGATCACGATGGGTTCCGCGTGGAGGACGCAGCCGATAACGCGCTGGTCCGGGTTCGTCCTGAGCTTGGTAACCTCGTCGTGGAGCTTGTTCAAGGAGTCGATCATCTTGGTCGCCTTCTTCACCTCGCCCTGGATCTCCAGGCGCCTCTCGGTGTCAGCCACGTTCTCGCCGTCGACGGGTTCGCCCAGCCTCTCAACCACGTCCTTCCACACGGCGACGGAGCGAGCCAGGGTGCCGATTCTGGCCATCATGGCGTTTGTCGCGTTCCGGTAGCCCATGCTGCCCAGCGCGACGATCTCCTCGCGGGGCTGGCTGGTGCCCTTGCGCGACATGCCCGTGTTGGCAAACGCGGGAGGCGGGCGAGCAACGTGGGCAGCGGTGAGGAGGGCGACGCGGTCGTCGTCACGGCCGAGGCGGAAATAGAGCGCGCCGGTGCCCTCATAGTGGGGCGTCCTGAGCGGGGCGATGGAGAGGCCGAGCGTGGGCGTGAAGGCCTTGCGGAACTCGTGGATGGGGTCTCGGAGGGGGTTGAACGAGAGGAGCTTCGGGCCACCCACAGAGCGCGTCACCTCCGACTCGCGGAAAGCGACCTCAATCTTGGGGAAGCCGGCTTGGCGGAGGATGGCCTTGACGGCGTCGGCGGCAGTCACTGCAGCCTCGAAGGCGAGCGTCTCGTGCTTCACGCCGATCCACATCAGGAGCGGGCAAAATGGCGTCCCCTCCCCGGCCTCGGCGAAGGCGACGGGATCGATCGAGGTCCACTTGACGCCGAGAGCATCCAGGGCCTGGTAGATGTCGGTACCGATCTTGAGCCAGTCGCCTGCGATGGGGTGGCCGTAGACAGGGCGCGCCTCGCGGATGTAGCGCTGCGCTTGGGGACCCTTGGGTACCGGCCAGGCAGGACCCGACTTGTAGATGCAGGGAGCCCCGCTAGGCGTGCCGAAGAAGTCTTTGTATGCGGCGGGGTAACGGTTGGTGAGACGGGACGAGCGAGCGACGACGCCGCCCCCGTTGATGTTGGGCTTGTCGAGCTGGTCGGGCGTGAAGGCAGTAGGTGAGACGAGGGTCGAGGCTGACGAGATGGGCAACTGGTTACCGGATCGCCCGGAGGTTCTCAGGCACGACTCGAAGAACTCATCGCTGAGGTTGAAAATATTAAGAGGCACTGGAAAGGAACGGTCAGTAACGGGGAGATATAAAAAAAAAGAAGAAAAGGGCATACTTGTGAACGCTTGTGGTGACAAGGTGGAGAGCGGGGACGGTATCGGTGGTGGGCGACGAGGGGGCTAGAGGGGGGGGCGTCGGGGTAGGTATGCGACGGGGTGGCCAAGGCACGCACTTGCAAACAGAGAGAGAAACGCCCCGAGGCAGAGTTGATGGAGGGTCGTTCTGTGGGGAGGAAAGGGAGGGAGGGAGGAAAGGGGTGGTTAGAAAACAGGTCGCAACAGTGGAAAAAAGAAAATTCCCGTCACAAAGAAAGTTCAACCCAGCAGGTTGTTCGACTAGCTAAGTACAGGTCCAATTTTCCCTCCTCAAACCATACGATCCTCGTTGCCACTTCTTCGTCGCTATTGTCCTCTCTTCCGTGGGAGGTCGTAGGGAAAGAAGAAAGGAAAGCGTCAGAGAAAACAAAACCTAACTTACAGAGAAGCCCCTGTCTGCCAAGCCTAGGCAACCGCTACCCCTGCAGAACGGCAAAACCTTCCAAAGCCAAGATCGTGACTAACTCTCTATTTAGCAACAGTTAATCGCAGATAAGCTAGAAGACAGTAAGTTAAGAGAGTCGATTCTAAACCGTAACAGTATGGTTCCGGTCACGATAAACCTGTTCATGTAAAGGAAAAATAATCAACTGGTTTCAAGTTGAATGATCGCTACCAAAAAGAAAGTTTCTTTTTGATTTTAAGATTGTAGAAATGCAGCTCAACACCTGCTGCATTGATCTACAATTATAATTTCTGAAAATGTGAACTGGAAGACCTTCATCTTTGGGTTTAAAGTTGGGTCATTTTGTATGGGGGGCCAAGTTACTCGTATTTCGGAGGTGAGACATTGAACTAGTCCCAAAAAAGGCGAATTCTATTGCATTTTTTGGGTATGGTTTGCGCATTTCGGTCATTAAAGCTGTGTTTTGTGAATTTCCCGACTCTTACACATGGGAAAACCCCAACAATCGGTCATAAAATCGTGAAAACACCAGCAAAAATCCGAAGAATTTGCTTAATAATCAAGTTGAACAATGGCCACATGTACAGGTTTATCATGACCGGAACCATAGTCTATCCGCCAGCATGTGCTGCGGACATCCTATCACACCGGCAACTAAGAACTTTTCGTTGCCCATCGTTCTGGGATCACAACCAACGGCGAGTGCCATACCGCAATCGTGCCAAGGTTCCTGCCACTTTGCAGAAGGCTAAGCCACCTTCCAAGTGGCGAAAACCTTGGCACGGCTACTTGGAGGTGGTTGTTGGCTAAGAATAGTGGTCTATACCGTATTTTTTGGTGTTATCCGGTTTTTCGCCAAGAGAGTGCGTCACTTAAGGTTGAAAGGTGCATGGAGTCTGAAATAAGGGCCCTCCATGCTGCCAGTTTACATGGTAACCTAGGGTGGATTTCACGTGTCTACAACAATGAGGCTGACGGTCTTACAATCCCTGCTGTGCAAGGGTTGAGATGGTGATCAAACGCGCACCACACACTTAATGTTGGATTACAGGACACCTAAAACCAGCATGAGGTTACCATGTTATGTAGGTGTATTGAAGGAGCTGATTTCTGGTTCCATGCACCGTCCAACTTTCAGTGACGCACTCTCTTGGCGAAAAACCGGATAACACCAAAAAATACGGTACTCACCCAACAGTCTGCTGTCCCCTTTGAGTTAGCACTCAGATTAGGTAGGCTCCATACCAAATCAGGGCCTGGACTTCCGCTGCGTGGGACTGTTCATGTAGGGTTCGATCGGGTTTGTTATCCTGGTGCCACCTGTGGATTGAGGGCAAGGGTAAGCGTGGTGAAGCCGTTAAGGCTTGTACTTTGTATGATACTCTTGGGATTATGGCGAATTGGCAAGTTAAGGGATTGCTATTAGAGTATTTTTCGGGCTCCTTTGAGGGTAGTATCCACTTGAAATATCTTCCATTTCCTGCTTTCTATAGATCGCCCCCCGAAGCTCAGTTCGGCTCTAAGCACTCGCCCCGAGCCACTGAAATGGCACGTATACAAAATGCACTCCACTCCACATACCCACAGAGAGACCAATGACACCATTCCGCCTCTGACCGCCTACCTGCACAGAATGTGACATGTGGCGAGAGAAAAGGAAGAAAAAGGTGAAGAAGGGCAAAGCAAGAAGTTTCATCCATGAGTACAAAAGTGTTCCCTCACTCCACATGGTAATTAGTCAACCCTTCTAACGATAAACATCTCAGTCAGGCAGTCTGGAATGGTGTGCGATCACGGCATATCACTCGGTATCACGAAGACCTGTTGCGGCATGATGCGCAAAATAGTCAGCAGGTGAAGATAGCGTTTCCGTGTCGCTCAGTTTTTGCAAGCATGTTGAAAATGTCAGTTAGCTCGAAACTACAGTGGTGTGCGTACCTCTGGTATGAGGACGCGTAAGCGGTGAAAAGTTTTTACCTCCCTGTTTCCCTTTTTCTTTCTTTCTTTCTTTCTCTCTAAGTCAATCCTCTCCACTCCGTCCCTCCTGTATGCAATTCTCCTCGCTTCCTTCTTGTCTCTATATACAACCCACCCTGATTAACCCCCCCTCTAAACTCTAAAAGCCCATTCTCTATTCCCTAAACACGACCTCCCTATGCGATAACTTTCTATCATTGTTACTCCCATAGTCTGAAGGGTTCTATACCTTATTAGCTTTCGTTGTGTGGAAGGGCTCCCGCTAGGCGGAAACACACCTTGAGGTCTTGCTAATGCTCCTTGTGGTGTTTCGGGAGTAATGGTGGCTTGAACAAACTTAATGAAAACAATCGTGAGTGTTCATATCATAGGTATGGAGAAATCATCTTCTTTGCTCTCTGCCGCACATGATTCCCCCCCTTCCGCGCCTGGTGGATTACCGTTGTTTCATCCTGAGGGAGCTACATTTTACTATAAGTATAAAATGGACCCATAGCGGAAAGGACACACCTATTGTTCTCTGATGTCTTTTTTCGTCCTAATGATTTCGAGGCTCAGGCCATTCTCCAGCTTGCATACCTTTGTGAGGTGAACTGTGGGTATCCCGTTGACATCGATTCATAGGGTTCGCCTTCTGCAAGTCGCTTGATTTCTTCTGGGATTCGACTGCATGCGCAATCTTGTCCGCCCAAATTATACTTTTCGTAGAGATTCTTCCCTTGAGCCTGTATTTGACCGCCCTACGACGGAGGTCCTCAGTCATCCACATGCGACATCCCGATGGAAAGGTTTCCGATCAGTTTCCCCCTCTTTCTTTCGGTCCCGCTGATCCCCTGTTTCTCGTTGGAGTTCCACCTGACTTAATTTTATATCATCCCCTGCTCTTTTGCCAATTCCCATGGTTTCGTCGACATCTAGTGGCTGTTCAGAATTTTTTGCCAGTAACTTTTCAACATCCCCATCCGACCTCCCTTCCAAGGGGCACAGGTTTCTTTCTCCAAATACAAGGTGTTCAGGGTGGCCCTGGTTGAATTATAAAATGTAGATCAAAGGGTTCAAGTGAGCTCCCACCAATGGCATTTTTATGGTCCAGAACGGCTCGCGACATGCCCTCGGGAATCCTCTCCATTCTGCTAACCTTCTATTTAAAAATGGAACCTAGCATACTGGTAGTAGACTTCACCTTTTGGGTCGCAAAGGCATGGAAAAAACATGCACTTGCAGTGCCTTATCCTGCAGCCTGATCGCACAGCTTGTCAACTACTAGCAAACTGACATCGTTGCATGTTGGCACGGGCTCTCTTTCTTCCCTCCCCGGATAATCCTTGTTACCTGGTAAATTTCTTACCGACCCCTAGATCTCCGTAGCCAAACTTGACGCATCATCACCTTCACCTAGAGTTCATTACGGGGCGGGCGGGGCCCGGAAAAACGCGGGCCCCTGGCCCTTTTCCCCGCCCCGCCCAACTCAACGGCCTGGGGCGGGGTGTCTTTTTCGGCATTCCCTGCCCCTGTCCCCACTCCGGCCCCCGCCCCACCCATACCCCAGACGGGTCCCTGTTACAAATAGGTGGTAACAAACGGGCCCCGGACGGGGGCGGGGCGGGGATTACCCGAAGAATACCCCCCCCGGCCCTGTGTAAGGGCGGGCTCTGGGGAGTGAAAACCCGCCCCGCCCTGCCCCGTAACGAACACTACCTTCAACTTAACCACTCCCTCATGCGAGCTTCTGAATTTTTCAGTTTGCATCAGCCATTTCCCCACAATTTCTGCGGGGCACTCTTGGATGTCCTCGTTCCTTAGCTTGCGCTATTGGGGGACAGCTAGACTAGGAGTTGAGACCAATGATTAGTATCAGTACAGTTATTCCACCTTCGTAGAGTTATCAGTGCTGTAGAAGTTGGGACTATCATTGGTGGTATATTGAGACATCCTCCGATCTTTGCTGCCTGAACTATAGTAGAGGAGGGAGAGTTATTAACTTTAGTCAGTCTGAGATATCCCTGGAAGCTGGACAAAATTTAGGGTCTGAGGGTATCAAACCAACGTGGCAGACACCGGTAAAATCCACTCTACCGCTACCTTCATCGCGCGTGTAGGAAAAAGTGTAGCAATGCCTTGGCTGCCAACTAAATTTACATAGAAATTCTGAGAGCAACATCCCCCAGACACCCTAGTCTATATAGATTACATTTAAAATGGCTAAAGAGGATCTGTGTCCTGTTACCCAACCGATTATATTGATACCCAAGTGCAACAAATTTTCTTTGCTAGATCGAACCCCTGCCGACGCCGAGACACGATCTTGTACTCCCCAGTGAATCTCATTGGTTCGAAAATCGGGGGTACCCGGTTGGCAAAACTGGATAGACAATCATTGCCACGTCTTTCAAGCAAGTGGGCTCGCCGGACCATCCACCAATTCCTCTTCCAGCTCCGCAAAGTTTTTATCTTACCACTCTGACTACGTCTATTCTACGGGGTATTTAGCATTACACGCCGGAGAGATTTCTCGACTACTTGATTACACCTGTTCTCAAGCCACCCCCCGATTACGTTCACAGCAATTCCCAATACCAACAATGTCTCTAAATCCCTCTCTCCCATCCAATTTCAAATTTTATGACGCTACCCATCCAGGCGAGGTTCTTGGAGGCTTGTCCAGAATGAGTCTATAACTGAGACAAACTTTCTTGACATTCTCGAAATCTTGGTTATCGTTGGGGTGAGTCTAATACGGGTTCAAGAAAGGGAGTCGACCCACATTGTATCCAGAACGGAAGTGCCCCTTCAAGTGGGAGAATACGATATTTATTGTGAAAGTATGTGCGACATTCCCCCCATTTAGCAGGTGCGCTAATTGCTAATTTTGCCAGCCTCTATCCAAGTCAGTGAGGAGCCTTGGGTGCACCGGTTGATTTCTCATGAAATGGCTAGCAGAGAAGATAGTTTCAGTAATGATATCCGTAACCACGACCGGAAATGTGTTATTTCGGGAATTTCGATTCCTGAAATCTTTACCCAGTCCAATAACTGGACCACTTTCGAGGCCGTCCATATCTTCCCCCCCGAGCGCTCAAGTCTCCCGATTCGGTATGACTATGGACGGTGAATCGCAGGCAAGGGCGACCCTACCGAATCCTCAAAGATCAACTCACCTCGAAACGGGCTTCTTCTCCGGTTAGATGTCCAGCAAATTTTCGACCAGTACCCCACCCCCACCAACCCGGACGACGGCCACAAGGCAGTTGCGTCCGACCCCGATCCCTACGGCTAGGACGGCCAAACTCCGGATCCCGCGTGCCGAAACCCGGCCGATCCCCACTCCGTGTCTGATGAGCTTCTAAGATGGCATTTCCGCCAATCAGTGCTCGCAAATATCAGAGGAGGATGAGGACCGATCTTTGAGCACGAGTTCCCACCAGGGACCGATATGATGGGTGAGATCCTAGCTGGTCCCTATGCACGAGAGATATTTGAGTTACAGATAGCCGCTAGGTTGGAGGGGGTTTCATAAGGGCAGCTCTCTCGGCCCCGGGAGGATTCTGCGGCTGACAATTGAATGATACTGGCCAGGTTATCATTACATTTTCCACAGGCCGGGCAGTATCGCAACAGCGATTTTACAAGTGAAAAATCGTCATGAATGGGAATATCAACTAGACGTGCTAATAAAAAATGACATTCAATGGGGGGTTTTCTGGCTATATTTTCTCTCTTCCCACCCATCTTTAGGCTAGCTATTGTCCTGTGATTGGGGTTGTTGCTTTTGGGCGGGTGAGGGAAGGGTTTCTACAAAGTGCCAGGGTTATCAAACCTTTCGCCTGTGTGAAAATGTGTGGCAAGCATTATCGCTGGAGGTTGCTCACCTGGGGTTGTTTTGTGACCCTTTTCATGTGTTTTTTTTTTCCTTCTCTTTTTAATGTAGATATTCTGTGTGATTTATGATACTGATTCTACCATCACCTGGCTGCCAAGATACCTATACCTCTTGCGCAAACTTATTCTTGTATCATACCTACCGTTGTTGGGCTGATTTCGCAGGACGCGTTTAGTTTTGGATGGTGTGTCGCGCGTGCCGAAATCACCCTCCCGTGCGTTTATGTGACCTCATGAAAAACCGAACAGTAGAGAGAAGTGAATTGACCTCGGAGAGGTGTGGTGTAACGTCGTAGATATGCACAGAGTAAATCCCCGATGAAAGTAAGCACGAGAGAGATGAAGTGTCGAGCCTAAAAGTGATATCCAACCAAAGGAGAAAAGCGCAGGGAGGAACAAAGAACAAAGTCTTCAAGCTTTTAGACACACTCCACTCTCCTCACACAAGATAATTATCTCTGGTCAACCACTGGGCTTGAAGCTGAGAGCGGGATATGTGAGAAGAATTAAATGCGCCTGCCGGCTTGGCTAGTCAATCCCTCTGTTACTGGCATCCGCGATTTGCAGAGCAAATACAACTCGGCAGAAGAACCTACTAACCTCACTGATAGGGTAAAGACAAAAGAAGTAAAGAGTGAACCTGGAACGAAGGAAGGGAAAGGTTGTTGATTGGCTGTTTTCCTCGATGTGGTTGTTCATTGTTAGGCTAGTCTACATGAGAGGCGCCTTATGTGTTAAAGTGTGTACCCCAAGCTAACTACTAAACAGAGTTTTGTCGTGGCCCCAGATCAAGCGACATGACTGCTCTCACTACCCTATCAAACACCTCAGGGTAAACTGTACGTCTATAACCATGTCAAGGTTATTGTGTCAACTTCTACCTACTGTAGGCCCTCATACTCAAGCTCCCTAATATGTACAGATACCATAGTAACTGGACTTCAACATATCACCACACTCAAACCTGCATGTAGCTCTCTATGCTGGATGCTAGCTATGGCGTGGAATATACCATTAGAGAAAAAACACCAAGATAGCGATGAAGGTTGAAGCTTTATCACCAAGCGTTAATTTTATCAGGGCATTGTGAATATTGCCCAAGTGGCGACAAGGGCCGCCGCATTCACTACGAAGAGAAGAGGCTTTTTACATATCATACATGCTTGCACTTCACGCTTATGTAAGACAACCTGACCAATCAAAGTTCGCAAATCGATTACGTAAGCATCTCAGATTATAGGTTGGAAGCCCAACCGCGTCGGGCCAAACAACCTCTGGGCATTTTAAGTTGGTTCTCTCGTCAAACCGCTCTAATTTTAAATCTTGTTGAATTTGCAAAAAGAAACACCTCACACAAGCAGGTCGGTGTAGTATAGTGGTCTAATACACTCACCCAGTCGTATTTCATCCACTTTTAATTAGCATCAAGACTTCGTAAGCTCCATAACAATTTAGGATACTGGTTCAGTCTTCTGTTATGGCGTCTTGGTTAGTGCTCAGATTAATATTCCTGCCTAGAAATTTATCCTGCTCTATAGGTCAAGGCTAAGATTGTCGCACGGTCGAGGAGGCATTCATGATAGCCTTCAAGCCTATTCGCGTGCCTTTTTTAATCAAAAGGATGCCGCTGTTCGGATTTTGGTGAGACCGGAGTTATTTAAACATTTGGCGGCAGAGAAACGGCTTCACTATTAGGAGAAGTCTGTTTAGAGAAATGATCCGATTTTAGAGTTTTCTCGGCTATCCAGTATTCTTCTCTGTTGGGGTGGACGGCATGTATTGTAGTGTAGTGTAGGTATCATACCATGTGGTGCAAATTTTACTATTTCACACCGCACAAGGGATACTGTTGTACAATAATGATGGCGAATCTAAGCATTAAATATTGGTGAACATTTTCAATACCATGCTCTTGGTAGAAAAACCTATTGGATACAATTGACCAAGAAATATACTATCGAAAAAGTCAAACCTTCGCAGAGAATCACCTTGCCTCTGGCCGACCATAAAACAACGAAGAAAAATTACAAAAATAAAGGAAAACCAAGAGAAATTACCACAGGTGATCATCATATTATTGGAATTTTTTACAGACAGAAAGCCCTTCTGTGTATTAGTCTACTCTACCTAAAAGTAGAATGTTTTGGTTATTTGTTGTACCAAGAATTCCCCAAAAGTTTCCCAACAACCAACTCTATCCCTCAGTTCATCTTAAACAATTCTAGAGAAAATTTAGAAAAGTACTAGTAGGCCTCAAGTAATTCTGAACTTTTTAATTTTTTATTATATTATTTTTTGCCCTGTTTTATGGTGAAAAAGCAGGGGCAAACTACGTAGATAGTTTGCTGTTCATTGCAAGGAGAGAGCTAAGTTTTTTCGAAGAATGGCATTGTAAAGGTACCCCCCTGTTTTCCATGGTATTTAAATGTTTTTTTTGTTTTTTTTTGTTAATTGCGTGGATTGTTTCTAGGTGCTACCAAAGGTACATCCGCTGCATTCGGGAAGAATCTCATGGCAAAGCAACCCTACCCTCTCCAGCCAAGGGAAAAACAAGTCGTCCCAGGTCGCTCTGGTGTGGGACCAACTGCACATATAAATCCAACCGGAAATGCACATGACAAAATAACCAACATAATAAGCAGGACACTTGTCCGAGAACCTCCCCGCCAGAGGCAGAAAAGAAAAAGAAAACCTTTCAGAACATCTCATGACATATGAAAAATAAAAGAAAATATTGGTAACACAACTCGCACCTGATCCTGCATCATCGGGGATGTAGGGCCGTCAGACAAGCCCCCCCTCGCTTTTGGCAGGAGCAAGGAAACCTTTTCTTGTGAATAACCTTATGCCAACCCAAGAGTAAGCCATTAGGCAAAGAGGTAGGAAACTGTAGGCAAGGCGGTGGTGCAGCCAGAGGTAGTGCTATACTAGCCACACAGTGTTCTCAGAATCTGACCGACTGGTTTTGTGGGCATGGCCAAACTCATGACCTTCCATCGCGATGGTTGTTCTGAGGTTTTGACCAAAGTATTGAGGTATTTGTCCATGTCAGCTATGGCGAGAGGCCACCAAGCGGGATGTATTGAGCTAGTAGTAAAGTACCAGCTAGTAGGGTGTGTTTGTCTCATGAAAGTGCCTTTTCAGCCTCTTATGGAGCTTCAAGTTCAGGGGCTGTTGAGGATCCGGAGCTTGATATGTGTATTGTGTGGTGATTTACCTGACCTACACTTTCCCAAAAAGGAAGGTGAAAAGCGGGGTAGGAGAATTGAGGGAAGGGAGCTTGCCATGATATTTAAATAGTTTTTTTATTAAATATACAAAATGAAATATCTTTGGTTGGATAAAAGTTGAATTCTATGCCTATGTAACAATCCTATCGTTAAGTTGGTATGCAACAGGCAACGACAGTCGGCTCTGCTTGTTTATGTAGTACGAGACTGTCTTGCTGGTCTCGAGCGAACTTTTGAAGGATACTATCGCGTCAGATAGTAGGATGGGTGGCTTGCCGGCTTGATAGAACTATCCCAATAGTTGTATGTACGAGCGGCCCGTTGAGACTTATCACAATAGTCTCCATATTCTTTAGAGCATAGGCTCTCGTAGAGGAGGAGTCTATGTAAAGAGACTAAAGCGTAATCGAATTGCAATATCTGAAGTATAGAAAAGTACTTAGATGGTTGCGTGAAGTTCCTATCCCTTGGTGGGTTTTTCTTTCTTTTTATTTTTGTTTGATATCATGCGTTATTTGTTGTAGTTACAAAAGGCCTTATGCAGCGTGAGCTATGAAGTGAAAAAAACCTATAAGTCACAACAAGCGCCCGCTTCACCTCTTCATTGGAAAGATTAACCACTCTGAGACCATAGGAAAAGTACCCCTCCTGTAGGACCGAAGATACTAATACCCCAGACACGTAAGGAAACAATTCATACACACGTACAGGCAGAGAGACCCAAAACCTTCCGCACGCTACCCCGAACAAAACAAGGTTTTGCTGAGGTCTCGAAACGCGGGGCTGAGGGAGAGGATAGTGATGGCGCATGAGAGGAAAACTACTGGAATGTGGGCCGACACCATAACCGTAGACGATGGTCGCGTCAAAGATTACATCCTTCGACCAAGGCTTTAGCGGCAGCCACGGAGGCAGTGCAATACCACGACTGGGCGTAACCAAGGAGGAGCGCGTCGATCGGAGTGGATAGAGAGGTGAGCCGAGCAATAGGGGCTGTAGGGTGCCAGCCGGTGAGCAGCAGTCGGGTGCCAACCGGTCTGTAGCAGTAGGCTGCCTGCCGGCGTGTAGGTAAGCAGTGTGGGGCCAGCTAAGAGGGCAGTATGGTGCAAGCGGACGGAACCAGGAGGGGGGAGGAGGAAGGATGGCGAGTGGGCTAGCCACAAGTGACACACGGGCCATACCAGGGGCTTTTAGGATGACGACGAGAGCGAGACGAGACCATGATGTTACTAACCAAGGCTTTCGCTATCAGAGGTACAAGCCCAGCAAGCCGAGACCTACTTCGACCGAGAGTCCGACACTGATACACCGACTGTGAACGAAGTCAGAAGCTCTCCGACCGAGCAAAATGTTAAGCGAGGTGTAAAGCAAGTGCTGGGTAAGGGGGAGAACCGAACTTGATGAGCGTGTCAACGATGAACAGGAACGAGAACCCAGAGGCGGGGAGGCCAAAGGGCCTCAGAAGAGGAGGGAAGAGGGCTTAAGGTCAACTCCAGGGCAGCTGCCATCGTGGGAGAAGAGAGGTGTGTGTGGGAAAGTGACGATGATTTCCCGTGGTGTGAAGATTTCAATCGCAGGAGGTGTAGGAGAGATGGTTCATGTCCTATCCCTTGGTCCCTTTTTTTTCTTTTTCTTTTTTTATAATCATGCGTTGTTTGTTTTAGGTACAAAAAGCCTTATGCAGCCCAAGCTATGTAGCGAAAAAACCTATAAGTCACAGCAACCGCCCGCTTCACCTCCTCATAGGAAAAATCAAACAGCACGAAACCATAGGAAAAGTCCCTCTCGCCTAGCACCAAAGATACTAATACCCCAGACACGTAAGGAAACAATTCCTACAAACGTACAGGTAGAGAGACCTAAACCCTTCTGCAGGCTACCACAAACAAAAGAAAGTTTCGCTAAGGCCTCGAAACGCTGGCCTGAGGGAGAGGATAGTCATCGCGCTTTTCTTTGACAACCATCGAAAAGTGGGCCAACACTGGAACCGTAGAGAACGGCCCCGCCGGTAATTACATGGTTCGACCAAGGCGTTGGCAGCAGCCACGGAGGCAGTGCAATACCACAACGGGGCGTAAGCAAGGAGGACTGCGACGATCGGGGAGGATAGCCAGGCGAGCGGAGCTACCTGGTAGCGGGGATGCCAGCCAACAGAGAGCAGTGGGATGCCAGCCAGGGAGTCGATCGCCGTAATGCCGTACCAGCGGACAGAACTAGGCGTGGGAGGGAGGAAGGATTGCGAAGAGGCTAACCACAACCGACAAACGGGCCATAGCAAGGGCTTTTGGGACGACGACAAAACGGAGCGGGACGGTGATGTTACAAACTGAGGCTTTACCAATCAGAGGTCCAAGACCAGCAAGCCAAGGCCTACTTCGACTGACGGTCCAACACCATAACGCCGAACGTGAGCGAAGCGAGAAGCCTTCCGACCGTGCAAAATGCTAAGCAAGGTGCTTAGCAAGGGCGGGGTAAGGGGGCCAACCGAACTCCATGAGCAGGAGTCAACGAAGAACAGGAATGAGAACCCCTAGGTGGGGAGGCCGAGGTCTCAGAAGCTGAGGGAAGATGGCTTAATGTCAACCCCTAGGTAGTAGCCATGATGGGGGAAGAGAGGTGGGTGGGGGAAAGTGACGATCATTTCCCGTGGTGTTGAGATTTCAATCGCCGGAGGTGGAGGTGAGATGGTTCGTGGTCCTATCACTTGATGGTTTTTTTCTTTTCTTTTGTAATCATGGGTTATTTGTTTTAGGTACAAAAAGCCTTATGCCATCAGCAAAAAAACCTTTTTCACCGGACGTATCGAGCCTGCGTCCGGACGAAGCCAGTCCGCTCTTTGCCTCACGTCCTTCCGGATCTGCTGAGCCCTCTTTGCCTTTTATCTCTTGCGTCTGGTACGCCCGGACGCCCCACGTTCCCTCCAAAGCGTCCGACGCCCTCCTTGCGACCCCACCCCCTCCTAGCGCCTTCCTGTTGTATCCGCCCCCTTATCTTCTCGTCTACAGGCCTCATGCCTACTCTTACCAACTGCGCAGATCCGGCAGCCCTCCCAGATTCCCTCTCACCTCTAGCGACCTAGATCTGTCGGCTCCCGTCCGCTGACATCCTACGTTGCGCTTTTTTTCGCCAGCGCCCTACTGTCACTTCCATAATTCCCTTACTGTTCACAAGACGCCCGGCGCGGCCGCCATGGAGACCCCCTACTTTGGTTGGCTTCGCCACAGCAGAGAATAAATTAGTATTATTAATCATCCGCAGAACTCACGCGGCCGAGTTGAAGCCGGACACTTTCTAAGGGAATATCTGCCTTAAGTTGCTGGCTTCAACTCGGCTGCCTACTCAATTCAACCTATTTAAAATATTCCCTTAAACACCCGCTGATCGTATAATACACGCGCGGCCGAGTTGAAGCCGGACACTCACTAAGGGAACTCCCATCTTAAATGTACGGCTTCAACTTGGCCGCATATTCATGCGAAACAATTCAACCTATTTAAAATATTCCCTTAAACACCTGCGGATCATGTCGTACCCCGGGCGGCCGAGTTGAAGCCGGACACTCAATATGAGCACTGCCATCTTAAGTGTACGGCTTCAACTTGGCCACATATTCATGCAAAACAATTCAACCTATTTAAAATATTCCCTTAAACGCCAGCGGATTGTGTAGTACTACCGCGGCCGAGTTGAAGCCTGACACTCAATATGGGAACTGCCACCTTAAGTGGCGAGCCTTAACTCGTACAAATACTGTACATAATTGGATAGAATAATTTAATATATTTCATTAAACGTCCGCAGATCAATTCTGTGATTCACAATCCATTGCCTCTCCCCGCTAGGAATTACCTGCGCCTGTCCGATCACTGCCCCTATACTGACTATTCACATGTCGCGACCATTGACCCGCCTGCCGACTCGAATATGTCCGCTCGCAATGTGAAATCTGCCACTATTGACCCGATCGAGTATGCAAACTAATGCCAACCGATGGACAGCTCCCGCCTCACTGAGAACATTGCTTATCTTGATAAGTGCTAGCAACCGAGCCACCACCCGTTCTTGTAAATCTCCATAGTTCGCTTCCCCACCAGTCTGGACCCATACCCAATCGTTTCTGGGGCCACCGTTACGGAATGCCTTTGTTCCAGTGCAGCGGGCCCTGTGAATCTGGAACCTGTCAGTTTCCGGAAAGTCGGCGACTGGAATTTCAAGCTGAGCAAATGATTCTACAGGGAGTAACCCTAGTTCGGTGGGGTCAGCTGGCAACCGCCGGTCATCCGCAGCAGTCTGCCTAGTAAAACGTAGTGTCTCCTGCATCTAGTGTTCGTTGCGGGGCCTCCGGGGCCCCGAAACCGGCGGGCCCCCGCCTCAATTTCCCGCCCCGCCCCGGTCAATGGCCCAGGGCGGGGCGTTTTTTTTTTCAACCCCTGCCCCTGCCCCCGTCCAGGCCCCCGCCCTGTTCAATGCCCCGAACAGCCCCCCGTCAATGAATTTTCTCCGCCCAGGGCCCCGCTTTCTCGTATATTCCGCTCTCGAACATTGCTCTTTTGATACATGATTGAGTAATTGTGTGAGCATATACACCTCCCTGGGATGAATGGACCGAACACCGCCGTGGTTACGGGAGCTGAAAGCCCTTTGCCAAGGAGCCCCCTGGTGTTCGGTCCATTCATGCCAGGGACGTGTACCAAAAACCACATACCTCAAAGTAT
>Ga0307517_10001910_pt1 | contig 34130 bp, 44 predicted proteins | sample 23_EM_MG_FD_194515 | JGI IMG/M metagenome (GOLD analysis project Ga0307517, IMG submission 194515) | Populus trichocarpa ectomycorrhiza microbial communities from riparian zone in the Pacific Northwest, United States - 23_EM | ecosystem: Host-associated > Plants > Roots > Unclassified | place... | reverse complement strand
CAAGGATATTCTCGAGACCAGTTCCTGGTGAACCGGGTGTGGAAGAAGACAGGTTGGTTATATTGGAGAATGAGCCTTCCGGAGGAAGACCAGTCGGTCCTCAGGTACTTTTCTACCCGACAAGAGCGTTTTTTTGTCCCGGCACGATGTACTGAGGTAAATTGATCTCTGTTTTTGTCTGCAGTATTGGGATAGGTCTGAGAAGTTGGCGTTCATGGATAAGCATGGGATCGACGTCTCTGTCGTGAGGTACTTTTCTTACCTCATTACTTTGCCCGCATACACTCACCATTGAAGTGACGCATTTGATCCACTTGGCCTTCCCCTTCTCTTGTCGTCGTGTGGTACTCCCCACCTAGTTCGGCGAACCCGTGGTTGGATTTTCTCTCAGCGCCGGAAGCAAATTCCCTAGCCAAGGAACTGAACGAGGACCTTGAAGAGTTCTGTTCCTCCTCACCTGAGCTGGATTTTGCCTCTTCCGGCGGTAGTCCTTCGATCAAGAGGTTATACGGGCTCGGGTTGTTACCGTTAGTTCCGGAGGCGCTACCTTCGGACGTCCTCAAGACGATCACGCAAATATCTTCCCTCCCGCATTTGAAAGGCGTCATTATGGGCACACAGGGGTTAGGGCGTGGTCTCGACGACGAGGAACTCGAGCCGGTCTGGGGAGAGATCGAGAGGAACGGATTGGTGGTGTTCTTGCATCCCCATTATGGTGTACCCAGCTCGATGTGGGGAGGGAGGGATAGTGGACACGTTTTGCCGCTTGCCCTTGGGTTCCCGTTTGAGACCACAATCGTGTGTTCTCCGTTTTTTCTTGGTCTTTTGGTCCGGACCTCTGAAAGGAAGCGGATCCATTTTTTTAGGCCATCGCGCGAATGATCCTCGCAGGTGTTGTTGATAAGTTCCCTTCACTCAAGATCATGCTCGCCCATTCGGGCGGTGCCCTACCAGCGCTCTCGTCTCGCCTGGCATCATGCATAGACCACGATCCTGTCGTTGCCTCTCGGTTGAAACACAACGCTCGGTACTACCTTGGACAACTATACTTCGACGCCGTCGCTTACGGTTCAGAAGAGCTCGGGTTCGTTAGTAGCACGATCGGTAGATCGTCAGCGTATGACGCTCCCTCTTCTTCCGCCTCTGCGATCTCTTCGTTGGACAGTGAAGGCAAGCTACGGACGTTAGGTAGCACCAGGATGCTATTCGGAACCGATCACCCTTTCTTCCCTCCCCTCAAAGGCACGGACAAGTGGAAGAGTGTGACAGAAAACTTGGCAGCCATAGACGGCGTCGCTAGTTGGGGAGATCAGGAGAAAGAAGCCGTATGCGGTAGTAATGCAGTACGAATTTTCAATCTTGTGTAGGTATGACAATACAGTTGAGTATCGATAATGTGCATGTCCAAGAAAAATCCCTCGTCACGATAAACCTAATGACAGATTACGCAGTAGTGAAACAAGCATTCAATCTAACACAGTCAGTACAGATGGATGTGGTCAAAGTCAGTCCCGCGAGTCCGTTCGAAGGTTGGGCAACGGAAAAAATATGTTAGGCGAGTCCATGCACGGTTAGGTCAAGACGACCGAAAGGAAAAATACCAAAAGGATGGAGGTTAGAAGTGATCGCCCTATTTCAACACCCCGGTCAGTTCTCCGGAGCAACGCAAAAGCGCCAGAAAAAAGCAAGCGAACTTACCACTTGACAACTTCTGGCCACCGTTACCACCATTACCGCTGCTAGAAACTGAGCTGTAGCACGGCAACCACTGGTCTAACGCGGAGCCGAACAAGGCTACGCCTTTAACATAAGCGTCCTTCTCTTCTTGCGTTTCGCGAGGTACCGAGAATACGTCAACACCGTGCACCTGTCTTGGGTATGTCGTCCCAAAGAACGAGGGGAATTGCGGGGAATTGTTACAAGTGGGTACGGTTTCGCTACTGTTCCTTTGAGGAGAGTTGGACTCTTGACTGTTAACGCTCAACGTCCTCCACGGGTCATCTAGCCGTTGATCTATTCAGAAAACCGCGAACCGCAACGAGGGCTGGCCATCAGAAACTCACATTCTCCATTGCTGAAAAAGACGTTGGAAGGGCTCATGTTCCAGCCCCCGTACTTGTTGACAGCAGTGAGGTTCGGCTGACGAGGGTTCTTATTCCCGAACATCCGATCACACCAGGCTTGTTGCTCCGCGAGTGTATGATAGGTAGGCACGATGTTCACCGGGTTGTTTGGATCCGCGACCTGGTAATACCCAAACTCGGAACAATACTGCCACGTCCAAGAGTACTAAAAAAACCGGGTGAGTGCGGTTCAAGGGGTGTGGAGTTGGTAGAGAGGAGAAAAGACATACAGCATCAGAAACACTGTAATCATCACCTCCGAACACAGTGTCATAATCGACCTCGGCGATGGAAGTCATAAACGTGTTGAACGTAACATTGATACCCTGAGTAGCAACGAGACCTTCCGGTGTGGGGCCATTCGAGAAATTGCGAGTCTCCAAGCAGTCGCAGAACGGTAGAATAGTTCGTAACCCATACCCCTGGAGCGTGATGAATAACACATCAGGATGACGGTGAAGCCCTTCCTCACCTGGAAGTTGATCAGAGGGTCCATCAAGACATCGACAATTTTATCGGAGGGGATAGCCAAGACCTCTGCATTAGAGAGCTGTTGCACTGATGTGGTGTTCCCATTGGGCCCGCTCATGCGAGCGACGTATAACGCTCTCTTGACCCTGGTTTGCTCAGTACTATCGCTGCCCATGAGAACACCGTCCAAGTATTTCGTGACAGCGACCCAATCGGAAGAGCAATTCCTTGGGAGTGCGCGCTCGACGGCTCCGTAATAGCTCGCCATGTTTATTTGTGCCTGTACCGGGGCCGACGAAGCCCAAGAGGCAAATACAACCTCTGGGTTCCGAATCCGGAGTAGAGCGGCGCGCACACCTGGGTAGGATGCACCGATAAAGACCCACGGAGTATTCTGAGGCTGCAAAGCGTCTGCAGAGCCTAATTTAATCCGACTGGCTGAGGGAAGAGTAAAGCCTTTGGCGAAGACAACGAAATCTTCTAACGCCTGGTCGGTCGTGAGGTATTTCCATTGATCCACAGTGAATTGGGTCTTTGTGGGGAGGTCAGATGGTTTCTGGTGGAGAGTATGAGGAGCCACGCACGACGCTGGAAAATTCGCCCATGAATGGGATTGATTGCCCGTAGTACCTGTGTTCCCATAGAATGGCAAGGCCCTTGTACTTCCTCGCGAGAGCCATAACACTGCTCTGGATGCCGCGGGCCTCCTAAGAAAACGGTGAGGAGTCACTTCGGATGTATGATGCGAAGCACTCGCCTGGAGAACCGCGCTGTAATAATACCCGGCGTCGGACTCCCCTACATCGAAGACTGCACAGATGATAAGCTAACGAATGTTCCGGTGGGAACCACTCGTCGCGCACCGAAAACAGGACCCCCATCATAATAAGTATCGTTGATCCAGTATCGGTTTTTGAAGGTGCCTTGGCTGCTTTCAAAGTGGTCGATCTTTAACTGAGGCGGGTTGAAGACACCTTCAGTATCAGGGGGCAAACAAAGAAGCGTGATGATAGGCTCGGATCACCTCGACAGTAAACACGGCGTCTTCGAGTGAACGTCTGACGGCGGTTTTATCACCGAATCCGGTTTCGAGTCGGTGCCTAAGCTGCCTGTCATTGTGCAGGGCGTTTGCGATGGAGGCGAAAAGAAGAAGGGAAACACAAGTCCATGCGAGGGGCATGTTGACTCGTGCCAGCACAGAAGAGGGGAGGGAGAGAAAAGAAACCAAAGGGAAGGTGGGGAAAGTGAGGAGGGTCTTGAGCTGTCCCGCCAGTGCATCGTTGCTGGGCGTATGCTGGGCCGGTGATCGAGCGCACCGCCTAACTTGATCCGTTACACTCACCTGTCCGAGACAATGGTAAGCACTTGGCATGTATCGCGACCCTTCACGACCGCCACTGTCTATCCAGGCTCCAAGAGGTCTTTCAGCAGAAGAAAAACGCGTAAAACTTGTAGAAATTCTCCACGAAACTGTCAGTGTCCGCCTATATGCGCACAACCTTCGTCCAAAACCGAGGACTGATCACTCATGGTCGTGTCCGTCCATGCGGCGCACTGCAGAAAGACTTTTTCCAGGTGATAGTCATTCAACACTTAATGGCGGCGAAAGGCTAACCTCATTACTTCCCCCAAGCTCAAAGAGCTCGAGAAGTTAGGTCCAAAGATGAAGGGCATAGGTGCCGAAGACTCGTAAATTTAAGGGATAACCTAGGACTCACAACTCACTTCGCAGTCTCCCAATCGGTAAAGGAGGTTGTTCAGTCGCTCGTGGATGATGGACTCGTTCAATACGATAAGATCGGGTCCTCCAATTGTACGTACTCCGCTGTCTCGAGATTCAGAGAGGAGCATATATTCCGCGGTGACCAGTCTTTTGGAGTTTTCCCTCGCAACAAGGTGCTTTGGTAGGTACCCTTCCGTCTGGAGACGTCTCACACTGCGTCTCACCACGTTTATCACCTGTTTTGTGGTCGTGTAGGTACAGAACAAACTTAGCGCAGCGCAGGAGACGCAACGTGGTTTGCAAGAACAGCTCGCAGGGTTGAGAGCCACAATATCTGCCGAGAAGGCCGGCAGGTCTGAATCTGTCTGTCATTTGTCCTTTGGTTTGTTCTAGTTGATGGACTCAGTATTGTTAGGCTGAACGAGACTCCGCTTTGGGAAAGCTATCGGGTCTCAAAAAGGACCTTGCGGGAATGGAGGAAGAGCTTCAGAACTACGGTGCTTGCGATCCCGTCAAAATCCAAGAAAAGAAAAGGGCTATGGTTCTGGCGAAGGAAGCTGCAATTCGCTGGACTGGTGATCATTTCCACCGTGTCGTTGAAATGTTGCTAACTCTCGAGCACAGACAATTATTCTTGCCTCAAGGGTCATGTCCTGGCGAGCAGTCAGATCACTGCCCAGGACCTTCGTGCTTACCTGGAGATTGGCGACGACTATGAGGACCTCTGTTGAACCATCTGAGTCTCTTGACGCGGTACTTGTGTGCATGCCTCTCCTGTTTTTTTTTCCTATGCTCGCGCAGGGGGCGATCCAATTTGGAATATCCTTTGGTCTCCGAGCACCCAATTCATTCGCATGTTCTTCATTTGATCGTGTTTTGTCGGCTGCCGAACACTCTCCGAGTCTCGACTCGGAACTTGCATCGCATACATCACAATGCATATTAACTGACGCGCCCACGGTTGTCGCTGCCTCCGATACGTTGCCCTCCGCTGAATCCAGGCTGGTCCACCCATCGCCTTTCTTCCTCTCAGTAAATCTTACCGTGCTTTTGGAACCCTGCTCACCAACTCGCGTCGGGGCTAGTAAAACAAAAGTACAAGTACTCCTTTCGGGCTACTCATACTCAAGAAGCGGGCGCACGTGCGTGTTCGACGGAACCCCAGTTGAAGGGGTAGGGGTATGTTCTCCTAGCATGGGTCTGTCCAAGGTTTTACGCGGCCACCAATGTTCCATTGCCCAGTATTAACACAGGAACACAAGTTTACCGCTCGCCCAAGCCGGGAGAATTTTGGTTGTGAATACGGCGGAAGTTATCTGTCAAATTTTGTACTTCAAGCCTCGTGTCAGAGGCGGAAGGAATGATCGTGTGAAAACACTACGTCATTGTTCGCGACGCTACCAGGCCTCAAGTAGGGCGAACGGTCGGGGTGTGGCCGCCCTGCCCTAGGCAACGCGCCTCATGTTATAAAATATTTACAACCCGTTCCCAGCACCCCTCCACCACCTCCAGAGCACCGACACTCTGTCTGACGTTCAACTTTCCTCCTCTACACCCGTGTGATCATGGCTGCGATCGCCGCAGAGCCTTGTCGAACTGACCTGCGGCCTCAAATGGCATACCAACCTTTGCCCGGCCGGCCACTGGCCAAACTCCCCCGGCGAAACCCAATTATTCGACAGCCCGTCGCTATTCCTCCTCCACCAACCTACAGGGCCTTCAAAGGGGTCGAATCGAGGCCCGCCCTGGGTCGATGTCGTAGTATGGTCGTACCGAACCTTTATGTCGCGTACAGGACCGAGGCGGAAAACAAATTAATCGTCATGGAAGACGGGAAACGGTATACGCATGCGATAACCGTTTCCCACAGCGACGAACGAACAAGCCGACTCACAACGCATTCATTACCCGACGACTCGAGTGTTGACGTTCTGCATCTCACCGTTTTGTATCCGGATGGGGCTGGGAGAGTTGGCTTGGGTTTAGCACCCGAGCAACTCAAATCCTCGGTTGAATTTCTTTCAACTGCACCCCCAACGGACGATGTTGCACGAACGCTAATAACATGCCCGGCGCATCATCAAACGGACGTGATGTGTATCGTTTCCGCGCACCTCAGCTCCATTATCGAAGAGGACGTAGAAGACATCCTAAAAGTCATAGACATGGTGGAGGAGTTGCACGGCGCGTGGAAGGGGGAGGTGAATGAGAACGAGGTGGACGTTATCCGGGAGGTTGTTTCGAAAATGTCTTGTACATTGCCCTAGATCTGTATAGATGACTGTTCTGCTTAGATATATTGTTAGATGTGTGGCCGTTCTGTAGCTCCACACAGCCGCGGCGTGATGACCGCGTTTCTTTACCTCCGCTGAAATCGTGGGAAAAAGTTGCATTGATCTTTCCCCTCGTGATGCTCCGCTCGCGCCGAGCTCCGCGTCAGCCACTGTAAAACCCGTCCAACCTGGACTGGACTTCAAGCTTCAAGCCTCATATCTGGAAAGTCACTAGTCATGGTCGGCTCTAGTCGTGCCCTCGCGCGTTCTTACGCAACCCTAAACGCCGCACGCTCGACCAGAAGGTGCTAAACCACGCTAACCAATCATACGCCGCTAATAACCTTCCAGCCCAACAGGTAACCGGTCTGGAACCTTGCATTCACCCCATTATCTCAATCACCCATCCAGCAATTGTCATGCTGAACATGGGGGGACCGGCCACGGTAATCCGTCTCACATGGCGCGTCTCGTCGGCACTCACCTTCCCCCTAGGTCGAAGACACCGGTGCCTTCCTCAAGAACCTCTTCTCGGACGGAGACCTCATTCCCTTGCCATTCCAGTCACTCCTCGCGCCTTGGATTGCGCGGAGGAGGACCCCTAAGATAGAGCAGCAATACCGTGACATCGGCGGAGGCTCGCCCATCTTGCGCTATACCCAGCAGCAGGGTCAAGGGTTGGTATCCCTGCTAGACGAACTCCATCCGGGAACAGCACCCCATAAATTTTACGTCGCCTTCCGATACACGCACCCCCTGACAGAGGAAACCGCCAGGGAAATGAGGAATGACGGCATCAAACGAGCGGTTGCATTCACTCAATACCCACAATACAGCTGCAGCACTACTGGAAGTAGTTTAAATGAGCTGTACAGAAAGGGTAATGCTGGGGAGATGGGAGATGTCGAATGGAGTGTCATAGATAGATGGGGAACTCATCCCGGCTTCGTTGAGGTGACTCGCCATCCTATGATCTTTCGCTCATTTGGTTGACCTCCGCTACTTTCTCAGGCTGTGTCTCAGAGGGTCAGATCGGCCTTGAACAAATTCCCACCTGAGGATCGGTCGGAAACCGTAATATTGTTCTCGGCCCATTCTCTACCCATGTCGGTTGTGAACAGAGGCGATCCCTACGTTTTAGAAGTCTCCGCTTCTGTGTCTGCTGTTATGGAGCACCTCGGTCATTCGAATCCCTACCGACTCGTGTGGCAATCACAGGTTGGACCTGCAGCATGGATGGGTCCCCAGACGAGTGACGCCCTCAAGGGATTGGCTCGCCTGGGAAAGAAGAAGGTCGTGCTGGTCCCTATCGCATTCACGAGCGACCACATCGAGACACTGTATGAGTTGGATCTCGAGTACGGGAAAGAGGCCAAAGAGGTGAGTCGTGAGTGTGTAATGATACCTATGCGCGCTGTGCTGATACGGACCATCTAGCTTGGTCTGGATGTTGTGCGCGCCGAGTCCCTTAATGATTCGCCTGTCTTTATACGGGCGTTGGCAGATATGGTTTCACAGCATTTGAGGGATTATAGATCCGGCAAGATAGGTCCCACCAGTACTCAAATGGAGCTGCGGTGTCCAGGGTGCACGAACGCAACCTGCGGCGCTCAAAAGAAGTGGTTCGCTTCATAGATGCAATATAGATGTTGTGTGAGATTCTCGCTGTTCGTGTTCGCACTTTCTCAAGGCTCTTGTGTGTGTTTTGTAATCGTGAACCAGAAGTGAGACCATCCGACTTTAATCTATGGGGACTATTTCAACCGAAAAGTCTCCAGTCCCCTCTCTCTAACCCTCCTACCTTGCCACAATGTCTGCCACAGTCGTATCTGCTCCTGGAAAAGTCCTCCTGGCTGGCGGATACCTCATTCTTGATCCCAAATACTCCGGAATCGTGGTATCAACCTCGTCCAGATTTTATTCTGTTGTATCACTCGCACCTACCCCTGGCGTCATCACCGTAAATTCGCCACAGTTCACCAACGCCGTCTGGAAATACACTGTTAGACCTGGTGGCGTGATAGAGGAAGAGTATGTCACAAATAATACGCGTTACCGGTTCATCGTCTAACCGGACCACCACAGCCCATCGACCGCCAATCCAAACAGCTTTGTCCACCTTGCGTTGGAAAAGACCTTGAAGCTTGCCACCGAGCTGAAAGGCCCGGGGGTCACCGATGCTCTCTTAAAGATCGGCCTTCAGATCCACATCCTTGGGGGAAACGATTTCTATTCGCAGAGGATTACGGTACGTCCACAGGATCTGCCGACCCACGTTGATGGGATATCGAGGTTTTTGATTTCCTTTGCTCGCCAGCTGGAGAAGAGGGGGTTGTCGCCCACTCTCGATAATTTGAACAAGATCCCGCCCTTTGCCCCCCTCAACGTCCCGATCTCGCAGGTTAACAAGACCGGCCTCGGATCCTCAGCCGCCTTGATAACTTCCCTCACCGCCGCGCTGCTAGTCCATTTCGGCGTCATCGCCCGCGAATCTATCATTGGGGATGGGCAGGATGACTCCCGCCAGCTAGCTCACAACCTCGCCCAATTCGTCCATTGTTTAGCACAAGGGAAGGTCGGGAGCGGGTTCGATGTTTCTGCTGCCGTATTCGGGAGTCAAACATATACTAGGTTCGACCCCAGAGTAATTCAACCACTATTGGACGGCCAGGTAATTCCCAGACCCCGAATCGTTGCCCTAGAATTATCCTGATACAGGCTCCTGTTTTTTTTTAGGTGGAGGGACTGTCCCAGACCTTGGCCGCAACGAATTCTGCGTGGACGCAGGGGGTTTCGCCACTGAGACTGCCTCCTCACACCCGGCTCCTTCTTGCCGACGTGGCAGTTGGAAGCGATACCCCTTCGCTGGTCGGCAACGTCCTGAAGTGGAGACAGGCGAACCCCAAAGTTTCCAACGACTTGTGGACCTCGCTGGACGAGGAGAACAAGGACTTTGGAAGGACCTTAATCGGTTTGTCCGCTGAGTGGAAGAAAAACACCGCCCTCTATGAACAAGTGGCGAACTATCTTTCGTCGATGCAACAGATTCAGGTTTGTATTGTCCTCAACTTTTGAATTGCCGCGGATCTTTCACACGTTCATATCTGTCGTAGTGGGAAGCCAATCCGGAGTTGACAGGGGAGCAAACATCACTTATCGGGAGTTTCGTGAAACTGCGTACCGTATCTGAGGTTAGCATATTCGCCTCGGGGCATAAGGTTTGTTCGATTGATATGAAGTTTCTTCATAGAAAATCCGAGCGAAGATGCGTGAAATGGGGGAGGCTTCTGGGGTCGCAATCGAACCCCCCCAGCAAACGAAATTGTTGGATGATTGTCTTTCGGTCACCGGGGTGATTGCTGGAGGCGTTCCAGGAGGTATCTAAATCTGCCCCATCGCTCCCCAGTCTTATCGCGTTTTCACTCACCTTTATTTCTAAGCTGGAGGTTACGACGCCATTTGGCTGCTTGTCTTTGACCCTCCCAAGAAGCATGAGAAAATCCTCACCCCCGTTGCGTGCGTTGAGATCCTGTGGGGTCGACGTGAGGAGAAGGATGTCACGCCCTTGTCTGCGGAGGAGAGTATCACGAAGGGTATCCAGGTGGAACAGCTGAGGGAGGTTCCAGGGCTCCAACAGGCGATCTCCGCTGCCCGAAACTGATTCATACTTCTCGCGGATCGTCACTTCCATATAGGCCTTTTTGTACTTGTAATCGTACTCGTAATCATAGCTTTACTTTCATTGGATTAGAAAGCTCAGCCACAAGGTCCGAGTCCAACTGTGCGGGGTGTGGCGGATCTGGCCGCGGCCGGTCACGTGCTAGGCCAACGATCCTCGGCTCCGGGTTGCCAAAGTCTGCCAAAGTCCAAAATTCATCTATGCACCCTGACCTCTGGTTGTCTCAGACAATAGATGTCCACGGCACAAAGGAGCGAAGAAGAATCTGCACGCTACACCAAAAGGCTCGCTCTCAAGGCTCTCAATGTCTCCCAACCTGCAACCGGTACAGTCATTTGTCGCCCCATCCTCCCCAGCATTTCACATCTGGCTTGGTATGGGGGAACGGACCTAATTTTGGTTTCGTCAACAGGTTCTAGCAAGTCTCTAGACTCGTCTCTGAAGCGGCACACCGCGTTCATCAAGAAAATTAGGCAGAGCGTTGGCGCGGAAAACCGGGATCAACTGCTCAAGGATATTGAGACCCTCTCGCTCGGGAAGCATGTCGACGAGTTGGATAGCGCTGTCCTGGAAGGAATTTTGAAGTGCAAGTCTGAGAAGGATGTTTGGAGTGCTGTCGAGGTTCGTCTTCACCATCCCTCTCTGTGGTCCATCTCACTCGGGGAATGGGGGTTCTTGGTTTGCAGATAATCAGCGCGATTCATCGTCGGTTCCCGACGTCATTTACACCGAGTGCTGTGGTTTCGTTATCTGTGGCGCTGGCTGCGCCGTCTCGCGCCTCTCTTGCTACTCTTCCTCCCGAGCAGCGCGAGAAGGAGGACGCCGCGCGAGTCGCCAGGCAGCGTTCGATCCTTCGTGTGTGCTCGGAGTTGGCTCTTGTTGGAATTATCAGGGATGCCCCGGATAGGAGCGGAGGAGAGTGGATCATGAAGGTACTCAAGGAGCTGGTACGCTTTGCTGTCTCCTGAAGCAGGCTCCTACGGTGACTGACCTCTGATACGGTGGAAACTCAGTTATCCAACGATCCTTCACTGTCCTCTCTGCCACTCCTGACCACATTCCTCAAGTCCTACTCTCGACCGTACTTGGGAATCACCCCGCCACAGTTTTCAAAGGCCGCTACCAACGGGGACCCGACCGAAAATGGGACAGAAGACACTGAAAAGGTAACTCTGGAAACGGATGAACTCGTCGAAAAGGACATTAGGGATCGATTAAAGAGGATGTGCGAAGGCTATTTCCAGAACGTCTCCAAGAAGCTGGTCATGGAACACAATGTGTGTGGAATAAAGGTGACCCTAGCGCGCCTTGCTCACAATCAATCTTCTAGCGATTGCAAGAGCAGGATCGTCGGAATCACGAAGCATACATCCGGTCCGGAGAGATCTTTGAGGACCGTCAGCAAGCTTATGAGAAGATGACCAAGGGTTACGAGAAGCTGTTGTCCAACTGCCAGAGGTAAGTCCATCACGTGGAGCAATGTAATGCATCGCCCAATACCGTTTTTGTCGATTACAGTTTATCGGAACTCCTGTACCTTCCCATGCCAAGCCTCCCATCCGCCTCCCAAAAGTCCGAGTCGATCATGATCGGCAGCAACGCAGGGAAAGGCCTTGGTGAGGATGGTGAACTTGCCCTGTCGACTGCTGGCGGGAAGTGGGAAGACGAGGAAGAGCGGAGGTTCTTTGAGGACATTCAAAACCTTCGTGACTACGTCCCCAAGAGCGTGTTGGGCCTGGAGGACGGAGAAGATAAGACGAGTCCAGGCGAAGGGGAGAAAAGGCTAGAAGAAGACCTCAAAGTGGATATGAAGAAACTTGACGAGGAGCTGGCCGGTTTGGAGAATAAGGTTGCGAACGGGGTTACAGAAGAGGCGAGCACAAACGATGACGTCTCAGACGAGGAGGACGAGTAAGTCCTGACACGGGACATCATTCTGGTGTTTAATTCTCCCCTCTAGTATCCCGACACCCACTCCTGGCTCACCCAAGACGGACACGGCTACAAGCCCTCAATTAGCCCCGCAGGGTCCATCTCAAATCCTTACGGCATTGCTCACCAGGCTCCCCGACGCCACGAACCGCACGTTGATCGACCAAGCTGCCGTTGATTTCGCTTTCCTGAATTCCAAGGCTGCGAGGAAGCGATTGGTCAAGGTTCCTTCGTTTTCCGTCTCAATTTCTGATGGCTTTTGACTCAATTTGTAAATCCAGTTCTTTACGCAAATCCCAAAAAATCGGAACGATGTCTTGCCTTACTATTCGAGGTTCATTGCCACGTTGAGCAGGTACATGGCTGACGTTGGCGAGGACGTGGTCAAATATGTGGGTGGTGTATGATCTTACGGTCGCTTGCTGGTGACGGTGCCGATCATTAGTTCAGCGACGAGTTCAAGTACTTGCAGCGTAAGAAAAATGTCAAAGAACTGACCGAATCAAGGATGAGGGTGGGGTGTCGAACGCCTCCATCGATTGACTCGTACTAACCCTAATATTGTAGAATATAGCGTTCTTGTCCAACCTCACGAAGTTTGGAGTCGTGCCTCCCCACTTGATCCTGTACATGTTCAAAGTCTGCTTGGACAGCTTCACTGGGTCCAATGTCGAAAATGTGGCATGGTTGCTAGAAGGGTGCGGTCGGTACCTACTTAGGAGCGATACTACCCATGAACCCTTCGCAAAGATGGTGGGAATGAATTATGTCCCTGTTTGTCTGGGTACTGAGCCTTCTGCAGTTGGAGTTGATGAAGCGCAAACAAGCCATGCAGCATTTCGACCAGCGCCAGTCCCTTCTTTTGGAGAATGCGTACTATCAGGTGAGCGAGGGTCGGCGTACAATTCGGCATGCACCTACCAACCTTTTTCGTATCAGTGCAATCCCCCGGAACGTGCACCTCGTGAAGAGAAGCAGCGAACGGCTATGGAGCTTTTCATCCGGCATCTCGTCTACGACGTTCTTTCCAAGCGCACAATTGACAAGGTTCTCAAACTCGTTCGGAAGCTCGACTGGAACGGCGCAAGCGTTCGGTTGACGCTGCACAAAGTGTTCACAAAACCCTGGAAACTCAACTACGGTAACGTCGGGTTAATGGCGATGCTTACGAATGACTTGAACCGATATCATCCGGAATTCGCCATTTCTGTTGTCGATCAAATCTTGGAAGATATCAGGAGAGGTTTGGAGCAGAACGCATACAACACCAACCAACGAAGAGTCGCTACAGTCAAGTATCTCGGGGAATTGTATAATTATCGTCTTCTGGGATCCGGCATCGTTTTCGACACGCTGTGGTCATTGGTCACGTTTGGTCACCGTAAGTATCCGCCTAGCCTTGTTTGCATGGGTGGCTTAAATTTCAGTTTACAGCCGACGGTCGCCCTCTCCCTGGACAACTTTGCCCAATTGACATGCCCGACGATTTCTTTAGGATCAGGCTCGTCTGTGTCTTGTTGGACACCTGTGGCATGTGCTTCGATAGGGGGTCGCAGAAGCGCAAGTTGGACAACTATCTGGGCTTCTTCCAGGTACTTTCCTACTCACCCATCGCGGAAGTTCTCTCAAGCTCCGCATCCGTAGATGTACGTACTTTCCAAGGGCCCTCTTCCCATGGACGTTGAGTTTATGCTGTATGATTCGTTGGAGGTGGGGTTCTGCATTCCTTGATACCTCTGACCCATCTGACATGGCTTCAAGGCCGTCCGTCCGAAATTGGTGATGTTCAAAACCTTCGAGGAGGCGATTACCGCCGTCGACGAAATGTTTACCGTTGCATTTCAGACCGCCGGTCGTACGTGATTTAAACAACCTGAGTGTGATGCTCGTTCCTGATTATCTGCGCCTAGTTGTCACAGGTGATGACAGCGGAGACGAAAGCGGAGACGAAGGTCCAGAGAGAGGGAGAAGGGATGAGGAAGATACGGAAGAGGCCTGTTCTCCGGTGGGTCAATGGCTGAAATGTTCTCTACCCCCGGCTAACACACATGTTCACCAGATTGACGAGAGGGCACCTTCTCCCGAGACTGTCTTGCTCAAAGGTTCTCAGGAGAATATGGGACCCTCTGCGGAGGCTGACGCCGAATTCGAGAAGGAATTGGCAAAGATGATGACCGACACATCCACCGAATCACGGAGGGTGGATCGAAAGACTGCCCTAGCACTCTGGGAGTCTGCAGCGTTGCCGACTGGTCTCAAGAAAAAGCGAATTGACGGTTTTGAGGAGGATGAGGACACGTCTGCCTCCACCGAGGAACCTGTAATGAACTTCACGCTCATTACGAAGAGAGGCAAGCAACAGCAAGTAAGCATTCGTTTTTTACACCGCAGGCTGTTACTCATCGCAAAACAACCCAGACTCGTAAAATCGCCGTCCCCGCAGAGTCCCCATTGGCTGTCCAGACACGTACGGCCCAAATGCAGGACAGGGTGGAGCAACAGCAGTTGAAACGACTGGTGTTGAATTATGAGCAACGTGAAGAAGCTGAGGAATTAAAGGGTGCGTCTCATTCGGCCATGAAGAACCGTCCCAACCCATTTCCATTAGCGTTGGAAGCACAAAGCAGGCCTATCAAGATCAGACTCGCAGGATGACATCTGCCACCTTCACGTTTCAACAGAACGATTCCTTGATCTACATCTTGGCCAATATCCTACCGACCAAATGATGCACCCGTTCTCTGAACGAGTGGATGCCCCCGTCCGAGACTTGTTCACTCTGTGGAGCGCCCCACCATCATCACCATCACCAGTGTCTTGCATGGGCAGGGACCAAGGTACTGCGGGGTGTGGTAAGTTTTGCGAAAGGCGTTGAACTATCGGTTCTTAGGCTGACAATGTGGTCTCAGATGTTTTGGTGTAACCACGCAAGGACATGCTTGACTTGGATCGAGATCCTTCTCCCTAGCCGCGAAAGAGCCCGTTTATGACGATTAAAATTATGACTGTGTCCGACGTATGCTATCCACCCTTTCCCTCTATAAAGCTCAGTAAGAAGAATGAAGATACTTGAACAATTGTCCCGAGACCTCAAGCCAGCAATATGGTGATGTAATGTAAGGTCTAGGATGATTCTAGTGTGTTTGTGATAGAGTGTGTCACGGTGATGGGCGACTCAGTGGGGATAGTCGGGAGAGAATAAATAGGTAGTTCCCCAAAGTGCCTTTCGCGCATTACCGGCGCTGTGTTAGTTTTATGGGAGGCTGCGCGCAGCAATGCGGGGGCGGGGAACTGAAATCGGGCAGGTCACCCGATCACCAACTGTCGGTTAGATACCGCACACTTCCGGAGGAAGAGTAAACATACAAGCACTCATATCGAACTCAAAAGTACTCACGGAAGCTGTCTCAACGTTCACGTTCCGCCCCTGATATGGGAGGGATGGCACGATATCCCCCAGCTCCTCGCTGTGGTGAAAGCAGTTTTGTCTTCGTGATCGGCGAAGCATCGCAAATGCCAGTGCGATCATAATCACAGCCACGACCGCCGCGGAGGCGCCTGGTTTGCACGTGAGGCCGAAGGGTTAGTGTTTGGAATTGAGTAGGATCTGGACGGGCAACTCGAGGGCCTCACCTCCAATCGTACTACCAAAGGGACCAGCGTCTAAACTTCGGTTCGGACTGGCGCTAGGTAAGAGGAGAGTCGTATTTGTCGTGCTCGTATTTGACTCAACGGGCCGCGCGGGTACGGGACGAGGGATAAGGGAAAGAGCCAGAATGGAGCAGAGCAGCATGGGTGGAGAGGGACGAGAGGAAAAGATAAAAGGGGGAGTCGAGCATGATCGATAGCCTTGGACAATTTTGTGCGTCGTACCATCGGCGTTTCCACAAATACGCATCAGTAAGGTGTGAGAGAACGAGAGTCGCCCATCAAGCGGCCACGAAAATAATAATAATCGCAAGATAATCTTGGCCTGGCGGCACACCCGGCTTGACGTGACTGCGATAATGATTCCCGTGGGGAAGTTCACCCTGGGGTTTACTGCAGACCGAGAGTTGGTCGAGACGACCGCCTCCAGGCCCAACCCGAATGGTTTCTGCACGTAACGGTAGGTACTGTGCAATGCGGGAGGCTGATGTCGACAAGATCGTAGTAAGATCGCCGTGCTGAGTCTATGCGGACGAGCTCACGCCAAGCCAATACGGCCCCCACTCCTTGGCTCCGACCGCTCTGACTGCTGATGCTTGACAGCGGAACGATCCGCTTGATCTCTTGTGTACCTGACGAACCTGACGATGAGCAAGTCGGATGCAATTCCCATGATCGATCGACGTCGATATCACCAACGCCATCCACGCAGACTGCAACTGCGACCGTGAAAATGGTTACGTTGGAAGTCTCCGGTGCAGCGGGAAATCAAGTTACTGAGATGGGGTGCCCTGAGTTTCACTCGAGTCGCATTGCGCCCTGAGACATACATGTGAGTAACAATCCAAAGATCTACATCGTCTGGGGGAAAAGCGATCGCGTCACCCTACCCCCTCGAAACCTTCACCACCATCTTCCCAGACGCGTCCCTCTCCGCCACCCACTAAAAGCAACAAATCAGTCGAAAGGCGATGAATGATTGAAGGCGGTCACACCAGCTCCCGGTTGTCTTCTTCCCACAATTCCCAATCCGCCGGATATCCCCCTCCTAGTCGCCTGTTTTCCCCTACGTGGATCCGAACCCGTTTAATTGATGCACGAGAGGAGAGTTTAAAAAGGAGGGTATGTTGGTCCGAGACTCCCAGCATCCCAAAGAGCTCGATCGTCTTCAGGGATGGAAACGCGGTCTCGGACAGGAGTGCGTCCACAAATCCCACTGGCTGTCGTGGGCAGTACTTGAGTATACAATGGTCTTCGGAGGACGAGCGAGAGGACTAACCAGGGAACCGTTGAGAGTATGGTTTATGTCAATCGAAATTTCCTCGAGATTGGGTGCTCGTCGACCGAGATCGCTGAGCCCCGGTTCGGACAGCATCTCTCTCTGTGGCTCTTGGGGTCTTTCTGGATCATGCAGCCGCAACTTCTTTAGAGTTGTTCCGTGGCCATCCAAAATTGTCTGCAGGTATGACTGGTAGTCTCCTTCCAGGGCGATCTCTGAGAGCCCTGTGTCGCGCGGTACGCCCAAGAATCGACGGAAGGTATCCTCGAATTCCTGGTGGTTCCTCGTTTCGCGGAACCAGGGAAGTTCCATACGCAACGCTTCAAGTCGCGGAAGGCCATCCGCGAGCTTCATACTTTCGTTGAAGAAGTAGGTAGGGTCGTTGATGGCGCGAAAATCGAGGTCCCCCATTTGAGACCAGTCCATATTCTCCATCCAATAGTCGACATTCTCGATCGTGAGAGGAAACGCCTCGAGCGTTAGCCTTTCGAGGGGCGGGAAGCGTTTTCCCTTCAACCGAGCGAATTTGGGGTCGACATCGTATATAACGCAGCCCAGGGAACCGATCTTCACTGTCAACTCCGCGAGGTTAGGCGATTCCATGATTTGCGTTTGGACGTGAGTCAACAGCGGGCTGGTCTTGACGGTATTCAACTTGTGTGGCTCGAAGTAAACGTGTAAAGAGTGTATAAGGGGAGACGATTGAAGTGTGGACGGGTCGCTCCATTGCATCTCCAGGTGGAGTTTGAGGTTTGGGAAATATTCTTCCAGGGAGGTCAACAGCGGCGGGTGTACAGCGAGTGTGGAAGACCACCTAACTCTGCTTATCAGAACCTCGGGCTGCGAGTGCCAATGTGACATAATACCCACTTGACATACTTCAAGGCCTTTAGGTAGCCCCCCGCCGCGATCAATGAGTTTCACGAACGGGCCCAGCAAGTCACCGCATCTGCATTCTCTCCCATCATCCATGAAGCAGAAGTACTTGATGTTGAACGACTCAACCCTCGCTGCAGCAACATCTTTCGTCATAAGTTCGGTAATCAACAGCGTCGATTGTTCCTGCTCCTCGGGTGTGTTACATAGCGTGAATTTTACGTTGGGGACGTATGGGTTTATCGGTAGCATGAGCTGAGCACGTATTCTGGGGGTTCGTGGGGTCCTGGGATCGTCCTTGGAGAGGTCTCGGTCGAGTTTCGTCTGCGTCTGGGCGGCACCTGCTTACCTCAGGATCCAGGGAGGAAAAGGCAACCGCAAGGCTGAGATACGAGAGGAAGATGGGGAGGCGCATTGCAGGATTCCGGTGAGGCCGACTTCGTAGATAGTCTTGGCCGGGCGAGCGGATCGCTTCGGTCCCCAGATATTCCCGAGCTCAGACATTGGAACACGTGTGGTCTGTGGTTTGACGCGCCCAGGAGTGTATCAGATTTTTGAAGATACGTGCCAGCATGCTGGTTGCGTGTGGATCTGTGTGGATATGATGATCCGAGATTGTGACCCGCAGCACCGTGATGTCTCGCTCTACAATCTCGACCACGACACAACTCATCTCGAAATATTCGAGAGCATATTCGACAAATCCGACGGGTTCACAGAATCCAGACGGAGAATGGCAACACTTTTCGAATCCTGTCCTGAAAGTCGTTCTGGACGTGAAGCGATCTGAGGCTGGAGACCGCCTGGAATCCTTCAGGTTACGCGTCTTGTGGAACATGAACGGAGAGGGAGACGCGATGGATGTGGACCAACGCGAATTTGCCTTTGTACGGCGTGTCTCTGTTGTTTGTGACCGTTAATCCGACGGACTGCGCACTTTTCAGGAGGATATAGACCTGTTATTGTTCTCGACTGATCCAAGCGCGTCGCTGCAGGCGCAACTGACTCAGGGCCTACCGTTGAAAGCCGTCTACTGTGATTCTCTTGTCGGTTTCCGATACCTTTACCCTCGTCGAACACCTCCTGGCTCTTCACCGGTAAACTTTCACCCTCATGCTAAGCCTCTATTGCTCACTCGGGTTGGGCCAGGCGTATCGCCGCTTCCAGATAGATTTCACAACAACTGAAGCTGCGTCTCAATTTATCAAGCTTGTGTCCACTGTTTGTCCTTGCACCACGACTGACAGAGTCCCACGAGCGAATCGCGGCCGACCCCAGGCTACGTTGACCTCAGTACCCAGTTCTCGACCCCGTCCTACGCCCAAGAAAGTACAAAAGCCTACCCCGACCCAACCGAAAAAAGTGGCTGGCACACAGACACGCCAAAGCGGTCCCAGTTCTATAATCTCTGCTGGCTCCGACGACTCACATACACTATCTGGAAGTTCTGACCCCCTCCCTGAGGTTCCCTTTCCCGTTCACAACCACCCTGCACTACCGGCGGCCTTTGGTCAAGCATTTGCGTCCTCGTTCATACCGCCTCCTACGCCGTCGCAGAACGATATCTCCTCTCAGCCGGCGATCCCCAGACTCCCTCCCTCTTCCCAACCGCTTCTTCCCAGTACCCCAATCCCTTCTTCGTCTCAGATGCTTCCCCCTACTGCCCCAATTACACCCTCCCAGCCGCCTCTTCAGCCTGGTATTCAGCCTCCAAATACTCAGCCTGATGCGTTTCTTGAGACCCTGATGCAGTCCCCAACCCTATATGACCTGAGTAAACCACAACTGGAGGCCTTGGTCGCCCAAGTGATACGAGAAGAAGGATTCATCAAACTGGTTTGTGTCGATGTCCACCGCCAATGTGTTTTCCGGTCACTGATCTTTCTCGTGTATCTAGCTTGAAACTCTGGACTCGATGTGGAAACTGAAGGGTTTCGTCCCAAGCCCGGGTTCCTAGGCCATGATACCCCTGTTCCATATATTGGTGTTCTTACAGATTCGCCCGAAGCTCGGTCGTCTCTATGAATACAATCTAGGCGTAGTTAGATATAAGTGATCCCCAACGTTGGTCAGTGGTATCGTACGCCTATTTGGAATGCACGACCTGCTTGATCTTCTCACACACCTCGTTGACCGCGCGAGTCATCCCGGTCTCCAGCTCGTCTATGATCAAGAGGTCTTCAATGTTGCCGCTAGAGGCGCCGTTTTCCCAATCTCCGTTCTCGAAGACGTGTTTATGAGCTTCTATATAAGCTGGCCAAACGATTTTTTCCCAGTAATTCGGTGGATCCCGCCATAGTTCACCCTCTGGATCAGATTGGACTCCGCGGGTGAAAGGAAGGCAACGAGGATGGTGTAGAGAGAGAACGGGGAGGGAAGAAGTTAGTTGTTTTCGGGGGAGCTTACAGAGAGGATGTTTACCTGCAGTATGGTATCCATGCCGCTCGTTCCTCCGCTGCCGCAACACGTCGTGAGGTGCTCTGAGAAGCACACGCACGCCAATCTGATCGACTACGCCCTATGCGGAGCGTCAGGGTGCGGTCTTTTTGCGATTTTCAACATGACCTTACCCGGTTCCAGTATAATAAGAAACCGTCGAGCAGCACCCAAACAACTTTTCCCCCTTCTTTCTCCTTTTCGTCCGTAATCCTCCGAAACTCTTGTGTCCACCTTTCAATCACGTCTGGGTTGACGGGGACCTCCTTCTGCTCGTTCAAGTGGTCATGCGAATAATGGTCTGGGGGTATCTCTCCGCTAGATGCCCGGACTTTGCTCAAGAAGGAAACCATCCGGCCCCATTCTATACACCCTGCCGGCGAGTCCCAGTCCTGGACTCCATGCACAGGGTGCATTGGGATAAGTGCTTGTGGCTGTTGAATCTCGAGTCCAGACGACCCCAGCTGGAATGCAGAAAACGGTGCTGACCGGAGAAAAATCCTGCGAAACTGACGAATGTCAGAGGGTCCACCGATCGGGCTGAAAATGACTCGCGCACGCACGTCCTGGTGGATGATGCTGCTGCCGGGCAGGATCTTGCGCAAATACTTTGCCAGGGTGGTCTTGCCGGAGCAAGTTGCGCCTCTAGAAGAGAAAAGTGGTAGGCACATGTGTCCGAGGGGATTGGGGTGGGTGCGCACCCTATGCCTACGATGATTACCCTCTCCTTGGCCATCGCACAGTCCAGATCTTATCTGAGGGTGTAGGAATAGAAAGCGTGGGAAACGGTCCGGTGGGCCCCCGTCGGTGGAAGTTCGGGCTTGGCCGAACTTGTCTTGGTCAGAACTGTCGCAGCAACAACAAGCCTAACAAACGCAACTTATCCCCTCCCAGGACTTTTCGTCAGTCCTGATCCTCCCCCGGTCACATACCCTCCACTCATCCGCTTACCTGTCTCACAGACCCCATCAACTACAAAGTTGGCACCCAATGTCGAATTTAATAATCACCAATTCTCCCAATCAACAGTTTAGTATTTGCCCCGCGTGCGTCTCTTACCTCTTATCTTCCCTTCACGGGTGCTAATCCGTTCGTTCAACAGCAACGGTCGTCAAACCGTTGGAGATGGGGCATATCCTGTTGACAACACCCCTCGGGTCGTGGCCGTTTGCCATCGGCATGGATACAACGACCTCTACTATTATTCGACCACCTTCTCTGGGGGGCCCGAGGTAAAATTGGAATCTTTTTGTGACCCGAGTTCAGGCCATCTCACGTTTGTTCCTTCAGTGGCGGTTTTGACGTCCCTACTCAGAAATGCCCTCCAGACAGAGGGTCGTCGGACTGGGTGACAGACAGTCCGGCGCAGATTATCCATTCACCAACGCCGAGCCAATCTTCTCTTACTTCCTCTCAGACTTCTTCCTATGGTTCCTCTGTGATCCAGTATCCCCCAACGCCACCGCCTGAACAAGGTCCCCCCTACGCTCCTTCTCGCTTCAACATCAGCCCACCGCCGCCATCCGTCGCCCCCAAAGAAATCGTACACAAACCTCCCCATAGTTTCGGCTTGGTCACCCCACCACTTAGCCTCGAAGACTCCGAGAGTGCGGAGGGAGGGGTTTCTGCCATCAGTGCGAAGCAGGCCAAGGCAACGCTCGAGTTCCTTACCACACTGTTTCCACGGAACGCACTGAGTGCCATGCCGTATGCGCAAGGCGTTTCTGTTTCCTCACCCAACCTGGGCACTGTGTTCGACGGCGTTATTCTCGATCTTCCTGGGAAACCCAAGACCCTATACATTGACGGAAAAAACGCCGAACATGTGAACCTCCGAGAGAGGTAGGTTTCCATCCACTTTGGAATACCTCATGTCCACTGATCATTACCATATCACAGCATCGTCGCCCTCTTGGATCTCGCCGACGAGCGGCTTGCCTGCGCCGCCTTGGTGATCGCTCTTGAAAAATCTGCCGAAGGCCTTGGAGACCTCTTGCACTCTCTCATGTATGTTGGTGGAAGTGTTGTTACAAAACCACCGTTTCAGGTTGATCCGGCTTATGTTCTCGTTGGGTTGGAGATTTAATGGGCGACCGGACTACCAATATTTCCCTTGTTCTCCCTTTATTCAAATGTATCTTTATCTAGGATTGGCTGTTGCGTCGGTCGCTCTTGCTCTACGCACGTCGTTGGACCAGGAAATACAGAGCATTACAGAGATGAAATCGTCTCGGCGCGTGTGAAAGTGGACTGAATTGAGGACCAGGGTTTTGTGAACGTGTGCGCCATGTGATGCGATTAGCGCGATGATGCAACAAAGGCGTTGAAGTTGTATGACGTAGGATGATTGGAGAAGACAAATCCGACGGGAACGAGGGTGATAACACCAGCGCCATCCCTTCGTAGTGTGGCCGAGACTTGACCGCCAGGGCCTGTTAACGGCATTCGCAGTTTGAACGCCCCAGTGCCAGATAATTCAGTCGTTTCCGAGTGGCTGCCACACCTCAAAGTCACAGAGACGTTCCCACCAGTGGAAAAGATCATAGCCCAGAGAAAGTTCTCGGTCTGTGAGGGAGCCCATGTCAGCCAATCCGGGAGAAAGGACGAGAGAGCCGGGGAGGAACGGACGTTTTGCCATCCCGAAGGTCTGCCGATGCCATCTTGGGGAACGTCTGCGCCACTGGGGTATAAACGAGCCCATAGGAAGATCCTGTCACGAAGAACTTTAGGGTAAACGCCGCTCTTAAACGCGGAGATGTAATACTGTTGGAGGTCGAGCCACCCTTTTAGGGCGGGCGTCCTATGTGAGCGAACCACACAGGGCCAGAACTTTTGAGCATTGGATGACGCACCTTGGTGGTCGAACCCGTTCACCCAAGCCTCTGACATTGGTTGCGCTCCCTCAACGGGACCGATGTAGTGAGACTCTCCGTAATCGTCTATGTAACCAACTTGGGCGTTCGGCGAAGCGGCAGGCACATGACGTACTTACTCCAGGTCAAGACTTCCACCATGTCCACATGAGCTCTGTTGGCGATCAGGTGCTCCCAGCGCTCGACGAATAACCAGTTATCTCCACTATAGATGAAGTTCTTGTTGTAGGTGTCCGGCCCGTAGTGCTGTAGTAATAATTGGCTTGAGTTAGCAAACGCCGCTGATGGCTCGGATCCGGGCCAACTCGCCGTGAAGAACCAAGGGGAGCATGGTGCCATGTAACCTCTTCCGTCAAGCTGATCCAACAGGCGCTTGTCCGTTTCAAATGCCACTTTCTGGTTTGTGGTGGGCCACCCTGCGTTCCACTATGCAAGGTGAGGACACGATCCCAACAATCAGGGAACGTGGGGCGAACTAACACTGAAGTACCCATCCATGACGGTCAGCCGGGGAAATTCGGACGGGTCGACAAAGAACGAGGGGATAAACCAAACCTGGAAGGTGATCCTCAGAATTGTGAACAAACTGAAGGGAACAGGCGGAAGTACTGGAGGCATGTCTGCCGACTTGAGCGTTTCAAACCAGCCCTGGTTCAAGTCGCTGGTGCCGAATCTGCATGACTCTCCGGCGAACGTAGAAACCACGATACGGTCGTTGAACTTCATCTGATTCGGATGTAGCTGATAGTCTGCAATGTACTTCCGGATACGCTCAGCGTCTGCGCGCGACCCACATGGGATGACCCTATGGAGGAACTCTATCAGTGACAGGATAGCCGTGGAATGGAAGTGAAAGAGGTACGCCATGTCGAAGGAGATGAATAGCTGGAACTTGGTTTCCCGAGCCGCGCTGTACGCGTCCGCGACTCTTGCCCCCTGCCAATCGTCGCTGCCAATGTTAAGGGCAAACCCGTCAATGCCATGTGCCAACGCCAGGTTGATGTCTCAACGGAAAGTTAGCGAGGAAAGTCACCGGGGGTGCCGATGTACCTTTCTTCCAGTCATCGAGTTGGTAGGGATACGTGTTTCCTACCATCATGCTGGAAAACCAGACAATCAGAAGGGACATAACCGGCGAAAATACGAATGGTATTACTGTGCGACGATGGGTTTGGTGGAACCAGTGGCATATGCAGAGGAGCGGAGATCGTCAGGAGTCACCTCCGGTAAGAGCCAGCTCAGATGATCAAAAAAAGGCAACGCAAGTTGTTGTGGACGACTTATTCCGTGCGCTGAAGTTGGCCGTCGGTGGAGTGCAGCCAGTGCAACCAGAATATGTAAGGACAAAGAAAGGATAGCAACGCCAGGTCGCATGGTGTAGGGGGACGGAGGTAGGAAGCGATGTACAACCTGTCGATGGAGTTGCTCGACAGGTTAGAACGCTCGAACCAGAAATTTTGAACGTGGAATTCATCTACAACTGTTCAAGCGAAGGCCAGAAGATCCAGGCACCAAGTCAAGAAGAAAACGGCCAAGACCACAGTGACCGAGAAGCGAAGGGTTGATTGCTTTCGCCTTCGGTGAAGCTAACTTCACCGGATTTTGGTCGAAATTTCCGACGAAGTTTTATTCCAGTTCTCCCAAGGTTCGATGCGCATCTGCGGGTGATGGTCGCGGTTTGAGTTCAAGCTCAAGGTTGAGATCACCGTTGAATGATCGGATTTTGGCGTCGCGGGGGGTGTTTTGTGACTGTACCCCGGCACGAGATCAGTCATGATGGACCTCTACCGCGTCGGCCATCTCTGATTCGAAGCCAAATGCGGTTTCGTACAAACGTCGAAGATGTGGGCAACTTCTTCAGTAAGTCTTTGAAGGAGGTTTCCGACGACGCGATTGACGACGCGCTTGGTTTCCGCAGAGATTACGCAGGCCATAGAGAAGCTGCAGAAGAGATGTATCATCAAGTTTACGGAGTCGCATATGCACATAATTTGCAACCACGACGCGAGCGAGGGTGGGGTCCAAGTTTGGTCGTGAGTGACCTACACCGTCCCCTACCATACGATACGAAGATGACATATGCGGTTCCAGTCAGGTCAAGGTCCAATCCTTATTCTCGGACTACCGCATCCAATCCAACGCAAACAACGAAATTACTATTCTGATCTCCCCCGAGGCTCTGTTACTCGCGTTGAGATCTGCATGGAATCCTGCGTCTCTTGACTCGACTCCGGAAACGGTCATGAAATTGGCGAAGAAGAATGACCAGGCTGTACTCAGTTTTGACATCTCTGGGTCGATGTCGAGTGGGAGGATGGTCAGGGTCGGTCATGACGTTCGCATCGAGGTGATGAAACCCAGCGACGTCAATAAGCTGACCGAACCTATGTGTCCCGAGCCGGATGTAAGATATTTTACCATTCCGTGTTTATTCGAGGGGACGAGCTGAACGGTGAATTCTCCGCACTGGGACAGGTTCACATTTTGCTGCCTCCTTTACAGAAACTACGAACGATAGTCGAACGTCTACGGCCGCTCTCCGATGTCTTAGCCATTCGATGTAACAACAACGGAAAACTTCAGATATCAGTCCAGACAGAAAGCGTCAGTGTCGACACCCAGTGGGCTGGTTGTCCGAATCCGAAAATGGGTGCGCCTTTGACATCAACACTACCACCGTTACCATTGCACCGATCCTTACGGTAACTCTCAGCACAAGAAGAGGCTTCTCAGAATCCAGACGCGGATGGCGATGCTGAGAGGCCGGACCCTGATCACCTCTTTGGCGTGCTCATATCTATTAAGAGTTTCATCAAATTCTTGAACAGCCACGTACTCTCGAGTACGACCATCGCTTGTGAGTCTCTCCGAGTGGCTGTGGGTCTCTACCCTCTGATGTTCTGCCCTCGATAGGTATTTGCCAAGGGCACTGCGTGATATTATATGTTTACATCGGGGACGTTGCTGATGCGGGGGGCGTTCTCACTTTCTACATCCCCGCCCATATCGACTCGTAATGGGAATTTGACGGTCTGAGAACGACCGGTGTGCGCCTTGTTTCATGACGTGTATTTTGGATCTTGGTGGTGTGGTCGGTGCCCGTAATGATATTGCAACGGAATTCGTAGCAGATGTAAGTTAAGTCCAATACGCACACGCGAGTACAATAACAGCAAGTGGCAACAAAACGATAGAGCGGAGGCAGAACATATCATAAGAGGGAGTAGCCATTAAATACTGTATCACCCGTACCTGGTAGGATTCTTGGTTCGGGAGGTTTGATGCTTTGGACTGAACCTAACCACGAAACAAGCGCCTTAAGCTTGAAGTCTTCGACTGGCCTACGGGTTACCGGCGTCCTACAAGAGGGGCACGTATATTGAGGGCCAGGGTATTGGGCCATGTGCACAGATACTCTATAGAAGTCCTGGGGAAACTCGAACGGTCGTCGAAGAACCTCCTTAAAATATAAAGGAAGGGGGGTGTATTCTGGGTGGCTGTTGAGGAATCGGACGTGCGTGTCGTCGAACCAGTCCAGTAGACAGCCCACACAGAAAACGTGCCCACATTCCGTCAACCTAAAACCGCCTTCAGGGACCATTGCGTTCGAGGGGTGTGGGCTAGTGCGCACCGGTAGGGCGACCACATTCTTATCGCACAAATCTCACACGTAAGTTCTTCCTCAATTTCATCGACCTTCTGAGGGTACATGAGCGGAGGACGGGGATGGAGGTGGGGGACTTGACATACGGGAATGTTTTGAGACTCCTTTGCCTCTATTTCTTGCTTCTGTGACGCAACGACTCGCTCTAACTCTTTCTCCCTCTTCATAATACAAGTTAGGCCAGAACAGCCGCATGCATGCCGTCGGTGGCGTACCTTCTTCATTTTCTCGATCTCAAGGTCCTTCTGAGATAAACGCGTTTTGTAGTCCGACTCGTGAGTGGATATTGGGTGCCCGCGTTTCATGGAGGCCCTCTTCGGTGGCGGTTGGAGGTCCTCATCTTCGTCTGAGGAAATCTCGATGATGTCTTGCGGTTGAGGATGAGTGGTGGGTAGTCGTCTCTGCTTTCGGTCCGGAGCAGGGGCCCCCGAGCGTACGACTTGACCGACAATTCTGCCACGCTCATTCATTGACATAGGGATGCGGGGCGGGGGGTTCGACGTGAAGGGGGTGGATCCTCGCGGTTAAGCTTTTCTTTAAATGGCAGGAGGTTCCACGGGCCGAAGCTCCGGCGTCTGCCGAATATCCACGTGCGAACCACGGGGTGGTCCTTATCGGCCGACAGTCGTGCCGCTCAGTCTTGTGCACCTTCTTCCTAACCACCATATACTCTCCAGTCAACGTACGCCCGCTACGCCACGTCCAACAGCTTCAACAAATAACTTGCATTGCTTGCCGTATAGTATGCAGATCTTTGTCAAGACCCTCACCGGAAAGACGATCACCCTCGAAGTGGAATCCTCTGACACCATCGATAACGTCAAAGCCAAGATCCAGGACAAGGAAGGGTACATCCACTCCCACGGTTTGCGGGCCTCGGGGCTTACCACAGTCTACTAGTATCCCCCCTGATCAGCAGCGCCTCATCTTTGCCGGTAAACAGCTGGAGGATGGTCGTACTCTCAATGACTAGTAAGTGTGAGCGCTTTCGCCACACGACACAACCCTAACAACGTTTCAATAGCAACATCCAGAAGGAGAGCACCCTCCACCTTGGTGAGTCCTTCCGCCGACGCTATCGCATCCCCCAAGAATGCTGACACCCCCCGAAGTTTTGCGCCTCCGAGGTGGCATGCAGATCTTCGTCAAGACCTTGACTGGCAAGACGATCACCCTTGAAGTCGAGTCTTCCGATACTATTGATAACGTCAAGGCGAAGATTCAGGACAAGGAGGGTATCCCCCCTGACCAGCAGAGATTGATCTTCGCCGGCAAGCAGCTCGAGGACGGGCGCACTCTTTCCGACTAGTAAGCCGTTCCACCACGTTCACGTTGTCGCAGTGCTAACCGTTCCCCACAGCAATATCCAGAAGGAGTCGACGCTCCATCTCGTCCTCCGTCTTCGCGGGGGTATGCAGATCTTTGTCAAGACTCTGACTGGCAAGACGATTACCCTCGAGGTTGAATCTTCGGACACGATTGACAATGTCAAGGCGAAAATCCAAGACAAAGAGGGCATCCCTCCCGACCAACAGCGGCTTATCTTTGCCGGAAAGCAACTCGAGGATGGCAGGACTCTTTCTGATTAGTAAGAGCAACGTCGGATCCACTTGGGCCACACAGACTGACCGTCGTCCTGTATAGCAATATACAGAAGGAATCGACGCTCCACCTTGTGCTCCGTCTTCGTGGTGGAATGCAAATCATCGTCAAGACTTTAACCGGCGAGAGCTGCGCGATTGAAGTGGAGTCTTCGGACACGATTGACAACGTCAAGGCAAAGATCCAGGACAAGGAGGGCACCCCCCCTGACCAGCAGAGACTGATCTTCGCCGGGAGGCAGCTTGAAGATGGCAGGACTCTTTCTGATTAGTAAGTTCCGACCCGGTCGTTTTGCCACCTCGAAAGCTGATTTCACCCGCTCCGCGACAGCAACATTCAAAAGGAGTCCACCGTTCACCTCGGTAAGTGTTGTGCCGTTCCCCGAGGCGACGACCCAGGTGCTGACCGCATGCTTCTAGTCCTTCGCCTCTGCGGTTGCTGATAGGCAGAGCTCGTCTAGCCAATTCTCTGGACACTTTATCACCACATCACGTACCGTTCCGCTCGCGTTTGAATCGCTGTAGTTTCATGTATATTTTTGCAATGGACGTGTTGGCGCGTGTTGTGAATTGGCCGGTGTGACGACTTTTTGAAACTCCGGAACCCCCTGAGCGATTACGTCGAAAGCCCTGCCGATGTTTGAGACGGGGAGGGCGGGAGGAAATCCGCTTGGTTTGGCAATTTAGAGCGCAAGGGCTCTACTCAGTGTTTTGTTTCGAACCTGCGTACGAGCCTGTGTCGTGATTGATTGCGCCCAGGATGCAGCGCCTTATCTTCTCAGCATCCAATGCGGCGCCGATGGTATCAATGGCACTCGGATAAAATTTCGGCGTTTCTCCGCAAGGCGAGGCCAGATTCGAAAACTATCGCGAAGTATTTCAGTAGAAAGTCGATGTTTTGCCCAACGTCGGTCGCTGTGAAGGAGGGGAGGGGGTGCGACTGGCGAACGGTCAGAGGAATGGTTGCAGAATGGACCATGACAGCGAACTCTGGCCCAGAAGCTGATGTGAGGATCGGAGAGGTGGTGAACACGTGCCTCGGGTTCTTCCTTCTCTGAGCTCACCTCCATTTCCGGAAGAGTTTTGTTTGAAAGGAATGCGGTCCAGTCTCTGTGAAACCGACATGGGTTTGCATAAATACCGCCCCATCTCTCTCTTTTCTTTTCCCCATCGCCTTCCTCCTCTTCTCTCTTCCCATCTTGCCCTCTCCTCTATCTTCCTTCCCAGTCGTCCATAATGGCTTCAGCCGCCGTTACCTCTTCTCAGCCGGGCAAAGGTGCCTCCGCTGGTGTCAAATCCATGGTCACGTCCTCCTTCGCTTCTTCTGAGAACAGGCCCTTGACCCGTATGTCGTCCGCTCCTCGTTGCCCGATCCCATTACCCTCTCTGACATCGATCCCGCTAGCGAACTTGAGCACTCTTCCCGACATGCTCACCTGGGCCGCTAACGTCTACGGAAACAGGTCTCTCACCTTTGTCACCTCCCCCAACGCCGCCGAGGTCAACGATGTTGCGTGGCTCGAGTCCTCCGTCAAGGCTATGGCCTACGCATTCATGACCACCTTCGGTTCCCCTACCATTGGCGCTTCGTCTGCCGGCAAGAAGCCCATCGTTATCGTCTACCTGTCTTCCCATCAGGATAACATGTTGGCCGTCTGGTCTGCCATCTGCGCCGGCTTCATCCCTTGTCTCCTCCCCAATCTCACCGCTCAGCTCGACCATCGCAAGGCTCACATTGAGCACCTCAACTCCCTCTTGACTTCCGACTCGGTCAAGCCCATCTGGTTGACCCACCAGATCGGATCTGGTCAACTCAACGAGGCCGGTGCAACTTGCTTGAACGTCAAGTTGTTCGATGATATCAAGAAGGCCGCTGAGGCTCAGGAATGCCCCAAAAATTTCCAGTTTGCTCCTGCCGAGCCCGACTCCGAGGCCATTCTCTTCCTCACTTCCGGATCTACTGGCTTATCCAAGGCTGTTGTTCACACCCATCGCACTATCCTGACCGCATGCGCGTCCAAGGTCGACGCTTACAAGTTGACTCCCAAGTCGACCATCATGAACTGTAAGTAGCCATCATACTTCGAGCGATCAATTCGTCCGGACTAACTCCGCGCTAAGGGGTCGCCTTCGATCACGTCGCTGGATCTCTCGAGATGCACTTCACTCCGCTCATGCAAGGCTGCAACCAGATTCATGTCGATGCCGCCACCATCCTGTCCGACCCCATGGTCTTCCTCCGCCTGATCGACAATTATGTAAGACCTTCCATTTTGCGATTTGATTCGGGGGTTCTGATCCGTCTGTCGTACCTCTTATAGAAAGTGACCATGACGTTTGCCCCGAACTTCCTCCTCTCGAAGCTTGCCAAGGATCTCTCAGCCAGTGCCTCTAAGTTGAGTGGCTCCGTCGACCTCAGCTCCCTCCAGAGGATCAATAGCGGTGGTGAGGCCGTCGTCACCTCTACCGTCAAGGCCTTCTGTGAGGCCCTCAATGCCGTTCGTGCTCCTGGTCTCGGCGACCTCACCGTCGAGGTGGCCGCTGGCTTTGGTATGACCGAAACATGGTTAGCAGTTTTCGCCTTGTGTATTCTCCTTGATCCTGATTTTTTCACAGCGCCGGTTCGATCTACGACTGTATCCCATGCTCTCTCTCCGACCCCGGGAATAATCTCCCCTCCTCCGAGTTTTTGCCCCTTGGTCGCGGAATCAGCGGTATGGAGATGCGTATCGTCTCCCCTGAGGATGGTTGCACTCTCCTTCGTGACGGAGAGTCTGGTGAACTCCAGCTCCGTGGCCCAATGATGTTCGTCAAGTACTACAACAATCCCACCGCCACGGAGCAAAGCTTCGTTGAGGGTGGCTGGTTCAGGACTGGGGATCTCGGCATCATCGAGAATGGAGAGTTGAGGTTGAGCGGAAGGATAAAGGACACTGTTATCGTCCATGGCGTTTCCTATGGTATCCCAGAACTCGAGACCTACCTTCAGGGCAAGGAGGCCGAGGGTCTGATCGCCGATTCCTACCTGGTCGTTGCTCCCTTCCGTGCCGCCAACCAAGACACCGAGTCTTTCGTCGTCTTCTACGCGCCCAGCTTCGATTTCCACTCGGAGAACGCCTCCAAGGAGTCCGACCTCGAGGTCGCCGCTCTCCTCCAAAAGGCTCACGCTTACATCAAGAACGTCTGCATCAAGATGGTGACCCTCGCCCCCCACCAGATTATCCCAATCCCCGTGGAGCAGCTCTCCAAGGAGAAGTCCACCCTTGGCAAACTCAGTCGCGCAAAGTTGGTCAAGCAATACTCTGAGGGCGTGTTCAACCAACACCTCAACCGCGTCGATACTCTCTTGAAGCTGGGTCGCAGCGAGAAGTTCGTCAAGGCTGCTCCGGGTTCCGTTGCGGAAAAGATTTGCACCATCTTCGAGGGCATCTTCAATTTGGAGGCTGGAGGTGTGTCTGCCGAGGACAACTTCTTCGAAATGGGTGGAACGAGCATCGACGTTATCAGGTAGCCTTGCAGTAATGAGTCTATTAACACCTTTCTGACCATTTCATATACTATAGGCTCAAGCGTGAAGTCGAGATGACCATGAAGCTTCCTGACGAAATTCCTATCCTCCGTATCTTGTTGCACCCAACCCCCAACCTGCTCTCCACCTTGGTGGACAAAGTCCTCAACCCCTCGGACACGGACGCTAACGTTTACGACCCCATCGTTCCTCTCCAGACTACCGGCGACAAGATCCCCATCTTCTTCGTTCACCCCGGTGTCGGCGAAGTCTTGATCTTTGTCAACTTGGCCAAGTACTTCTACGGAGAGCGCCCCTTCTATGCCTTCCGTGCCCGTGGTTTCGATAAGGGCCAACCCGTGTTCACCTCCATGGCCGAGATGGTGGGTTGCTACGCCGACGGTATGCAAAAGGTCCAACCCCACGGACCCTACGCCCTTGCGGGTTACTCCTACGGCGGCGTTGTTGCCTACGAAGTTGCCAAAGTCCTCGAGTCTCGCGGCGAGGAAGTCAAGTTCGTTGGTCTGATCAACATCCCTCCCCACATCGCCGATCGTATGCACGAGATCAGATACACCGATGGAATGTTGAACTTGTCCTACTTCTTGGGTCTCATCACCAAACAGGACGCCCTCGACTTGGATGCACCTCTTAGCGAGTTGCCCAAGGAAGAGCAGCTCCAGAGGGTCTGGGACATGGCCCCTCCTCAGAGGTTGGAGGAGCTGCAGCTGTCGATTCCCAAGCTCGACCACTGGGTTGGCATCGCAAGGAGCTTGATTGAGTGCGGAAAATCGTATGTTCCAAGCGGTTCCGTTGGTGAGTATTCGGTGTCGAAACCTCTACACTTTCGAGTTATTCACACTATTACAGAGGTCTTGGACGTCTTCTACGCCATTCCCCTCAAGGGAACGAAGACCGACTGGGTGAACAAGCAACTCAAACCCTGGCAAGGCTTCTGCAGTCGTGACGTGGAAGGCCGCGAAGGCGGTGCCACCTTCACTGACGTGCCCGGCCAGCACTACACCCTGATGGACTTCGATCATGTTCCCTTCTTCCAGAAGATCTTCAGAGAGAGGCTCGAGGCTCGTGGCATTTAAACGTCGCTCTGACAATAAGGGACCCCGTATAGATATCGTGTTTTTCGAACGCCCCGTAGACTTGTGTTGTAATCATTGGGCACTCCATATCATGTTGTTGTTTCTATGTTCCTAACATGTTTTTATGAATATCATTTCTGTCTTTTTTTCCCAGAATCAATGGTCGCGATTTGTCCGTGTTCTCTTCGTACGAATGCCAATTCCCGCAAGACGGAAGAGTCTCTCTACCGCAGGCGTTATGCATTTTATGGATAGAAGGTCGTCATACGGCTTTAAATTTAACAGGTGGGTGCATTGGCCGCCGAGGTACATACAAGACGAGATGGACTACAGCTACAAACGTGATTACCCCCTAGGAGGCAAGAAAGAAAGGGAGGTTAATGAGCGGTCCCGTTCGTCTCCTTCTCCACGACGTTGAACTTGACCCGGACTTCCGAAATTTCCCTTCGGACAGATTTGAGGTTCTGGGTAATGTCCCTCTCTATCACAGACGCGTCGCGCATGGTCATGGCGGGGGACACGTCAGCGACTACATCCACGAACATGGTAGCACCGGCACGCATCGCGCGGAGGTCGTGGACGTCCAATAACGCAGATGTGGTGGGAACTTGGCGAGAATGGGAGTGGGGATGCGAATGTGAGTTGGGGTGCGAGTGCGAGTGAGTGTGAGAATCTTCGGTGGTAGGTTCGGCAGATGTGGATGGGGTAGGGAGAAGGGGGTTCAAAGCGTGGGTCAGGATCCGTTGAGTCCTTGGGGAAACACCACGATCGGTCAATTCTCCGAACGCGCCGGCGAAGAGCACGATTCCCTGTCTAAGGATCACCAAAGATACGAGCAGACCTGGATAATTGAATGGTGATATCGTGTCAGCGTCAACTGTCCCGAAACGCGATTGGGACACGTACCCCCGATCGGATCCAACGGCAGCGCTGGGAAGTACCAATTG
>Ga0307517_10001909_pt1 | contig 34133 bp, 31 predicted proteins | sample 23_EM_MG_FD_194515 | JGI IMG/M metagenome (GOLD analysis project Ga0307517, IMG submission 194515) | Populus trichocarpa ectomycorrhiza microbial communities from riparian zone in the Pacific Northwest, United States - 23_EM | ecosystem: Host-associated > Plants > Roots > Unclassified | place... | reverse complement strand
GGCTTAACGTCAACCCCTAGGCAGAAGCCATCGTGGGGGAAGAGAGGTGGGTGGGGGAAAGTGACGATGATTTCTCGTGGTGTTGAGATTTCAATCGCTGGAGGTGTTGTTGCAATGGTTCGTGTCCGATCTCTTGGTCGGAACCAAGCGCCTTATATAGGCATCTTCTCACAACCCTAACCTTGGTGACGCGTCACCATTACATAACATAGCCCCATGACTCATGATTGGTCATGGTGCGAAATCCATCAGCTGATTCTTACGAATCAACTGCGCACGTCCTCTTCCCTCGATCTCAACCCATAAACCCGATCATGCCCTCAAATGAGTCGCATGCGTAAAGCCCATGACTCGTAATCTGAGTCATGTGCGAAATTATTACATCGTATGACGTCACGATCGTGACGTCATGAAATCATTAACCAATCATAATCAACCAATAACTCGCAAGTGCGCAGTCATGTGAAAGCTATGAGTCGAATGACGTCATAGTGCAAAAACCAACATACCATTATGACTAATAATTATTAGGCATATGAAATCTGCCTTGCTTTGTCACAATTTGTGGCAGAAGCTGACGGCATCACAAAGCAACTACCCCACCCTGCAACAAGAAAAGCTCGCAACCATTGAGGCTATGGAAGCATTCGCTCCCCATTTGCTACAAAGGCAATTTACAGTGGTTACAGACCACGAGAGTCTCACCAAACTCATGACACAAAAGAATCTCAGTGCACGACAGCAGAGAAGGCTAACGCACAACAGTCACTTTGATTATAAAATAGAATACCAGCCAGGAGCGAAGAATTTCCTAGCAGACTACCTATCGAGAATCGATGAGCGAACCCCAGGACCGTTAGATATAATCCTCAAGGACCCCACTATCGATTATGCCAGCCTTGAGCTACCTGACCCTACCCAACCCCTACAGATCAATACAAGCTACGGCTCTTCTACCGATTTTAGCATTGAATCAGACGACGCCATGTACCACTCAGGCGAAGCCCAAACCTCCCTCACTCTTACCAGCAGTGACTCTATCAGTCGCGGCCGCCCTTAATACCTTATGGACGAGATTACCAGCCATGCAGTAACTCGCTCCCAGAAGCGTAAGGCCTCTGCTTCCTCGCCAGCTACATCGAGCGCAGCCAGCCACGATAGCAGAATATCGATTGGAAACTCTTGGGGTGATAATAGAACTCTCCCAATCTCTAGTGAAATAGAACGACGACACTCAGAGATGAGCTGGATGTCATGCACTGACGATGAGTGTGAAATATATAAGAATGAAAAAGAAGGTGCTGTCTACTGGCCAAAGGACCCTAACGTCCGGAAGCAGAGTAAGAAGACAAAGAGAAAAGAGCGGGATAGGACTTCAACATCGAATACAGCCCTTGAGGCAGGCCATGCCTCGCTCTCCGATATCCCATACCTCTCAGAAAGCCTCCCGCCTTTTCGTATTAATGATACCATTCTAGCTACACCACGCATGGCCTCGCCGGCCTTTAGTCCCCTTTACAGCCAAGCAGGCTATGACTCCGATGAGGCAACCAATGCCAACCAATTCGTAAGCACCCTACACTCCCGCCTTATGGGTATCCACTTCTAGCGAGTTAGAGAAGCCCTTAAGACCGATGCCCTCTACACCAGGGTCAAGGAAACCGATAACAAATTACACTATTCCATCCGCGATGGCCTTCTACTTCCCCAGAACACCAATAGGTACGAAAACCTTTATATACTAGTAGGACCTCTTGTGAAGGGGGTATCCCTATGGGATTTCATCCTAAACACGGTCCATGAAGGCCTCGGACATTTCTCAGCTTACAAATGCTACTCCGATGCGGCTTGCTTCTTCTGGTGGCCACTGATGCGCCAGGACTTTGGCCTATACTACCGGTTGTGCGATAAGTGCCAGATTAACAACGAGCCCACCACCCTACCCTATGGACGATCCCTTAGCCTCCCTGACCCCGACGAAGCCTACCAATCCCTAGCCATACACCTCGCTGGCCCTTTTAACAAATCCGATGGCTATACATCTATAATGGTCATAATGGACCGCTTTACCTCCTACACACATCTTATTCCACTCAAGGACACTGCTACCTCTGAGAACATCTTCAAGACACTCAACAGTTGTATCTTCCATGTCCATGGCTTCCCCCTTCGCATTGTCCTTGAGGAGGACTCTCGCTTTACCTCTAGGTTTTGGTCACAAATGATGAAGTCCCTTGGTATCCAGGTCTGGATGGCGACCCAATACCACCACCAAACGAATAGCCTGGTTGAGCGAAGAATCCGCTCCCTCAAACAGCTAATGAGAAACTTCGTTAACCCCTGACAAAACAACTGGTCCTGCCCCCTCCCCGCTATCGCTGCAGCCCTGAATGGTGCCCCCCATGAATCTCTAGGCATCTCGCCATACCATGCCCTGTATGGACGCCCCTGGAAGATATTCAACCCTGTCTAGAGATCCGCCAGCAAGGTACCAGCAGTGGATGATATCTTAAACGCCCATGACGCAACAAGAATGGAAGTAGACATGGCCAGAAAGCATGCTACCTTCCGCCAGACTGTCCAGGCTGACATACGCCGCACCCCGTAACGGAACCTTTCAAGAATGACAGCAGAGTTCTTGTTAGAGGCCGCTCTTATACCTTCTCCCCTCGACGATCCAAGAAGCTAGAACCACGCTGGTTCGGACCCTTTAAGGTCCTAGAACATCTACCTAACACAGACAACTACCAGTTACTCCTCGCGCCCAGAATGGCCCGCCAGAACACCTATTTCCACGTCTCCTCCCTTAAGGAGTACAGAGAGAACGATCCCGATAGCTTCAAGTCCCGCAGAATCGACAAGCCATGCCCCATCCTAATCGACCATGCAGAAGAATGGGAAGCAGAGCAGATACTCGACTACCGCCGCCAGAACAACAGGCACGAATTCCTGGTCCACTGGAAAGGCTATGAGCGAGCGGACCACTCCTGGGAACCTATCGAGCACATCTACCACTCCCTGGAACTCATCCAGGAATACTGAGACGCTAACGACCCCTCAGAACTGACGCCCCAGATCACCTCCCACTACATTAACGCTTCCTGGGAATCCATGGAAGTTTCCTCCATACCATGTACCACAAACGATTGCCCAGACGACTTCTGGGAACCCTATGACGATGAGGAATATGATTCTAGCAGCTCTGAGCAGGACAGTTTTCTCACAGATGACGATAGCCTCCTATGGCACACCGACGAGAGCGCTGAGGACAGCGAATACTTGGGAATGATTGTTGATTTTTCAGAATAAGGGAATGTTACATGTGTACATGTTCTGATAACAGTACACAGGAGCGGGCAGTGCAGGATCTCCTATGTTTAGTTGATTTATATTTGGTTTATTTGATTTGATTTCAGCTCCGCCACTGTCTCTGAGTCAGATAGGCTATGCTATCGTATTGCCATGTTTAGTTTGGTTTGTTGGAAGTTTATATTTAGGATTCCGGGTATGGAATGGTTATGTAACACTGGTGAAGGCTGAGCACTGTTTGTTTGTTTCTTTCTTTGGTCTTGCAGAATTACAGGATTCCGGTATATGCTCAGCTACTGGTAATGATCGTGATTGCAGGAAGGCTATCGCTCTTGGGTTTTGTATTTAAACCGGTCTCCTGGCTAGCAGGAGTCAGCAGACTTCGACAGACCTTCAGTCTAAGAATACACTTGGTTGAACGGCAATCCCTGAGTTCTATTTGTCCTTCAGCTATTATCTCTTACCTCCGGTCCCTTGAAGCCTCCCTGAGCACCAGCGCTAGCAGGGCTATCGCCGGTCCTTTTGTATTTTCGTTAGACAGGAATAAACCTGTTACAAAAGTCTTATCATATCTGACTTATTATAGTCGCTCGGTCTAAGGACTTTGTACTTATCTGCAGCTCGCTTGACAGCTTCAAAGGCTGCTTCCTGCCGATCAGTGCACAGCCATTCAGCGTTCCCACACAGCTCTGTATGCGGGGCAGTGATGGTGGCAATGTAGGGAATGAACTTCGGAATGGCCTGTCCTTAGGTGTGCCTACTGTAGTCTTGTAGGTTCTGATAGAGCTGCTGCGATCTAGCTCCTCTGTGCTGTCTGTATCAGGCTCATATTCGCCTTCACTGCTGTCTGGGCTTTCCTCAGACTGGCGAACATGGTTGGTCTTAACTTCTTTCTCTGGGCACTCATTTGCCATGTGTCCGCTTTTGCCACTGTAGAAACAGGCTCCTTCTGCCTTGCGGCGGTCCATCTCAGCCTTACTTGGCTTGCTGGACTTGGTATAGGTCCTCTTCTTGGCCCGGGCCTTTGCTTTGCCTGTGTTCCTGGGCGTTGATACGATTGAAGGCTTGCGGTAGGTATTCTCTTTCTTTGGTATATGGGATTTGCTGCTAGAAGCCTGGCTCCTATCGCTGCCTTTGTAGCCGCCAGTTCTGTACATGCCAGTGGTAGCGTCATTGCATTCTGCTACAGCTACCTTCTGGTCCCAGGTATCTTCTTGTTTGAGCTGGGGCTGAACATTGCGGGCGCCGCGTATTCTGGAGTCTATAGCGTCGAGAAATCGCTGTTTCTGTGTATAGTCTGAGATGGATCCTGCTGGGAGGGATGCTTTAAGGTCCGCTAGCTCTCCAGCTATCTTCGTTATGCGTGCCGGGTGTCCTCCAGCTGTCTGGCGGACATTCTGCCACTGGTGATAGGTGTCATCAGTGTTTGTCGAGGCTTCGAATAGAGGCTGAAAGCGGGGTGTCACCTGCGCTAGGGTGAGGTTCTCTTCCTCTCTGTCTAGTTTCTGGAATGCGTTGTTTGCTTTCCCTTCCGTGTAAAAGCCATAGTAGTCCGCCACTCCAGGGGAGTCATCATTCAGTCCTAATATCGCTAGGTACTTCTTGACTGTTCTGAGCCATCGCTAGAGTTTGTCTGGTTTGAGGTCTTCTCGTTTGCCGCTAAACATGGGCGGTTTAGGGACCTTAGGTAAGGGCAACCTGGCTGGACCTGGTTCTGCCAGGGTGCCTGCGGGTGTGTCTGGGGCTGGAGGTGGTGGATTTGGTCGTTCGGGGTGCTCTCTGGCGCTCCTGGATCTTGAGGGTCCTTCTGGTGGATCAGGGATGAATCTACCGGGTAGTTGTTGCTCTCTATGCTCTCGGAAGGGTGCTCAAGTTGGTGTCTGACTTCCAAAGACTCCAAGAATGCTGGGTGCTCGCCACGTCCTTGTGGTGGGGCATTCTGGCGTGCGTTCAGTTTCCGAAATTTCCTGGGCTGGTGCTCTTGCTACTGCTCTTTCCTCCAGCCGCCAGGGTTCTCTTTGAATGAGTTCCTCACCTGTGAGGTTGTGGTCTTCGTCTAAATCTGTATCTAGATCTTCTGGGAGGAGGTAACTCGTTCTTGCTGGTTTGTCTGCTGGGCCTGGCGTGGGCCCAGGGGTTGGTTCCTGTGTGGTTGGTTCTGGAGTATCGTCTGTGGGTTCTACTGAACGACGATTGTAGGCCCTACCGGACCTGATAACCCTTCTGCTCCTGCCTTCTGCTATTGTGAATGTAGCACCTGAGCCGCGAGTTCCTTTCCCTGCCGCTCCTGCTTCTAACTAGTTACTATCAAGATACTGGGAGGGTGATCAGTCCTACCTGGCTGTTCCCAATCCTGAGAACAAAAGGGTTTTCACCTGCTGTAGGCAAACAAATATAACAGGTTTATTCCCGTCTAACGAAAATACAATAGGACCGGCGATAGACCTGCTAGCGCTGGCACCAAGGGCGGCTTCAAGGGACCGGATGTAAGAGATAGTAGTTGCAGGACAAATAGAACTCTGGGATTGCCATTCAACCAAGTGTATTCTTAGACTGAAGGTCTGTCGAAGTCCGCTAACTCCTGCTAGCCCGGAGACTGGTTTAAATACAAAACCCAAGAGCGATAGCCTTCCTGCAATCACGATCATTACCAGTAGCTGCGCACATCCTGGAATCCTGTACTCCTGCAAGACCAAAGAAAGAAACTTAGCTCAGCCTTCACCAGTCCTACATCACCATTCCATACCCCGAATCCTTAATATAAACTTCCAGCAAAGCAAACCAAACATAGCCATACGATAGCATAGCCTATCTGACTCAGAGACAGTGGCGGAGCTGACATCAAATCACATAAACTAAATATAAATCAACTAAACATAGGAAATCCTGCACTGCCCACTCCTGTGTACTGTTACTGGAACATGTACACATGTTACAAATCCAAACTAGATGGTGATTGTATATATTAAACTTCTGTATCTCTACTCTCTATTTTATTTTGTTTTATCTTATTATCACTTGTTATTAGGTCGTGGTTGTGATTGTTGTTGCTGGACCTGATTGTCTTTTTCGTTGGGGGTCAATTTCTTTTATCGCCAAGATCGTACATTATGTGCAGATCTACCTACAATTCCCTGCAATTCTCAAAGCTATGCCTAGCCCATTGTACTAGCGACGGGTCAAAAAGGTCGGAAAAAATCATCTGCAGCGTCAGGTGGGGTAGTTCGGAGACCGGTTGCTTTCATGGAAAAATTCTTGTCCTAAGGGACACCGGAAATCCGGATTGAAAGTGTTGGTGTCTGGGACCTGGTACATGACCATAACGATGGTGAGATTACTAGTATGTAGTTCACTCTAGTTATTTATTTGAGCCTTTTAAAACAGATCCGGGCCTAAAAGCCCTGCTTCCTTTTTCCTCCTTAGGTCTCAACTTCCGCCTCCACAGTGTTAACAGGATTTGCAGTTACATGGACAATCACTCTATTCAACTGCTGCTGTTTAATGGCATCATGTCACAGTCTCCCCTTTCCACCCACCCCTCCCTGATCACTACCTCTACCCCTTGTCTCGCCACCTAAAGTTTTCCGACCTTTTTCACACACTCTCTGTATTGCCCTAACATGAATCTGCTTTCGACCTGCCTCACCGGGTGGTTGGATCAGTTATCCCTTGAGCAGTCTAAAAGACTAGAATTCGTTACCCGCTCTCTGGCTCTATTTTAGAGAGAATAAGAGGGAATTCTTAAGTTAGCCACAATCCCTAAGACATTCGAGCAATGGCTCCCCAATCTTGCCTGGGCGTTCTGATATCGAATTCTAGTGCCCCAACTGCGAGTTGACAAGGGTAGTGAGCACTTCCGTATAGAGCAGCAATAACCGACCCCCGCTCTGGATTAGTGATCCTGCGCCTCAGCCGCAATACCCCATAACTTATCTCTGTGAGAGGAATCGTGACAAGCTCACTTCAGTTCCCCGCATGTATCACTTAACCCTACAGACCTAATCAGCTTCTCCCCTGAGTTACAGAACCTCCAAGAGCGAAGAGCAGAGAGATGTCCCAAGCCCTCCACTTCACTCATAATCCCAACACCCAACCTTTTAACAACTCTTTTCACCACAATCTTAACTTTCTTAACAACAACAACAACTCCTTTAACATCAACCAAACTACCGTCATCGATGCCTGGTCTAGAGTCCTGGCTTGGTTGTCTCCTCTCGAACCCCGCTCCCGGCATTTCGGCCTTGAAGCTCGCCGGGTGGAGGGCGTGGGCGACTGGCTTTTGCGGACAGAGCAATTTAGGACCTGGCACCGTCTCGGTGGCCAGCATGAGCCACAGAAGGCGACCTTATTTTGCTACGGCAACCCCGGGGTCGGCAAGACATTCCTTTGGTAAGACATGCGATGTCAGAGGGAGGGAAGAAACGAACCATCACCTCTGACAAGTTGCAATTTTAGTTCACTGGTGATAGATACATTGGGTGTTGAGGCCGGCAGAGTCGGAGGGGAAAATATTGCCGTTGCATGCTTCTATTTCGACTTCGCGGCTCGAAAGGAGCAGTCTGCCGCAAATATGTTGGGTGCTCTGCTGAAGCAGGTTGTCTGTGGTTTTGACCAAATTCCCCAAGAAATAATGGAGGCGTTTCAGAGGTCCGCAAGTGTCATCGGAGGTCGGAGACTGCAACTCCCTGAGATCGTGAACTTGTTGGGGAGACTATCGTCCTTGCGGCCCACATTTTTCTGCCTTGACGCTCTGGACGAATGCCCTGAAGCAGATCTGGCCAAGATCCTCGTGTCACTCAAATGCATCATCGACATGGCCCCAAGCACCCGGATTTTCCTGACCGGGAGGCCACGCGTCTGCGCTGAAGTGGAGAAGCACCTTCCGAGCGCAGCGGTCGTATCCATAAGTCCCCGAAGGGGTGAAGTTGTCCAATACATCCTGACTAAACTTGAGGAAGAAGACTCAACTCCAGAAGAGATGAACGAGGGGTTGAAGGCTGATATTTTGGAGAATCTGGAAACCGTCTCGGAGATGTAAGTAAGATCAGCTGAGTGGAGGATCCTGGCCAACTTGCCGGCTGACAGATTTATATCTAGGTTTCTGTTAGTCTCTCTGAATTTGGATGAAATTCTACTAGAGACTAGCATCCACCGGCGGCGAGAAAGGCTCGGGGGAATCGCAAATGGGTTGGGCCTGGGAGGTGCTTACGGTGCCACGCTAGCGCGGATCGAAGCGCAGGGTATCCGGAGATCGAGCCTCGGGGTAGCTGCTCTGATGTGGATATGCCATTCGGAACGGCCGCTGAGAGCGGAGGAGCTATGCCAGGCCCTGGCAGTCGAAATAGGGTCGGCAGATTATAATGTTGATAATGCTCCATCCATACGGACTGTCTTAAGCTGCTGTCAGGGGCTTGTTGTGAAGGATGAGGATGGGCCGGCTGTTAGACTGATCCACTTCACGCTCCAAAAGTACCTGACCAGTCATCCCAACCTTTTCCCGAGCCCTCACGCGACAATTGCGGAAACATGCTTGACATATCTGAATTCTCACCAAGTGATAGATATCTCGACCTTCGGCTTTCAGTGCACCCACCACACAGCGTTTCTCGAATATTCAACTCTGCACTGGGGAACCCACATGAAAAAGGAACCCTCGGCTCGTGGTACAGCCCTTGCACTGGAGCTCTTTAGCCACTACGAATGTCATGTATCGGTTAAATTACTCTTCGAGCACACCCTCGGTCAGAATTCCCTTGGTTCTATCTCCGGCTTTTCCGGGTTCGCAGGGCTACACTGTGCGTCCATGTTTGGGGTTGTTGAGGTTGTGAGGGCGTTAATAGAGATAGATGGTGTCGATATAAACAGCGCGGATAATACAGGCGCCACGCCGCTTATCTGGGCCTCTCGGGGTGGGCATTGGTGTGTGGTTGAGATGTTACTAGGACGGGAAGACATCGATCCGGACCGGCCAGAGAATTCCTACGGCCGAACACCAATATCGTGGGCCGCCAGGAATGGACATAAGGAGGTGGTGGAATTGTTCCTACGACGTCAGGGGATCAACCTTAATAGCGCAGACTACTACGGCCAAACACCAATTTCGCATGCTGCTGAGAACGGACACGCAGCTGTGATGAAGCTGCTACTGAGAAGGGAAGACGTTCACCCTAATACGCAGGACATATGGGGCCAGACGGCCCTCTCGTATGCTTCAATATGGATGGATGAGTTTGTTGCACAGCCGGAAACTACCTGATAGCCTTGCCAGCACAATGAGTTAATCTCCAGGAGATACAGCCTCCCTTCCTATCTCCGCAACCATGAGCCCTAAGCGTCCCAGCCCTCTACTTGGTTCCCTGAGATACACACACCATGTACCATGTTTCTTTCGGATTGCCTATAGGGCATGCGGATATGCAGCTGCGCGGATATGCTGATATGCGGGTATGTGGATAGGCGAATATGTAGCCAGGAGATATACGTTTATCGGGTATGCAGCCTGTGGTACGGGATGAGTAGGCACTCAGCAGTGGGTTGCTATTTTCACATCGGTACCGGTTTTTGGTTTTATTGATACCCATTGTCATTGGGACATTAGGTATCGGGTATTTGGTATCGTGATGTTGCTTTCATACCCTTTGTCCTCAGACATACGGGAGTTGACACACTGGCAGGGGATAGGCTTAAGGATAACGGAGGATTATGGGATATTAGGATGGCTCCAGATTGCTCAGGATCGTTAGGATTCAGGTTTGTCAGCTTATTTTGTTTCTTTAGAGTTTGTTGAGTTTCGGGAGTTTAGCGGTGTTGCTAGTTAGCCGGAGAGATATATCTCCTGGCCTGTCCTTAGCTAGCGGAGAGAGGAGTCACCTAGCCCACTGCCCCTCCATGTTCCGCTGCGTTTAGAGCCTATTGCGATCGCACTTTTGTTCTTTCCTTCTTTAAGCTTTCTTTAAACTCCAACAGTTTCGGGAGTGGTATTTCTCACCAAGTCCCTGAGTGCCCGTTTACAAGTCTCTCACAGAAGGTTTTCCTTGGACTCTTGAGTAGTAGCCCATGATTTCGCTCTTTTTATTTCATATTCGGCGTAATGCCGGCGGATGTACGGCATCCGGCTTCCGAATTGCAGTTGTGGGTGCAATCTTGGGCTAATTGTGCACAATATCTGCCACGGCTTGAGGTAAGGCGAGTGCGTCCTCTGTGTTATTGATCTTTACTCCACGCCCTCATCTGTGCTTTCATTCTTTGCTCTATCCCGTGAATATATATACATGTTAGATACTAAATTATCTAAATATTAGATATATAGAAGGGCGAAAACACTATGGCGATGACTTTTGATATTCTGGTGATAATGAATGCTTTAGCCCAATGTAGCGTTTTAGCCGGGACTATGGGATTCCACTTGACGGACCCTCCCGAAGCCCCTTAATGTCTCCACAGTATTCTAGTTTTTGCTAAAGCCAACCCCCCCCCATCTCCACCCCTACTACGGAGGACTAGCTAGCCTTACCATTCCCTAACCAGGCACCTCTCAATACCACCAAAGCTAATACCCCCTCACTTCCCCCCAACTCCCCGAGCGGTGCCCTACTAACATTACCCAGCTATCATAAACGAATACCGCCCCCCCCCCCTCTAGCCAACGTCGCGCTCCATACGGACTCACCCAAACCAAAGCTTCAAAGCCTATGCTTCGCAGCCTCCAACAACGCTATCCATAGCCCAATATGGCTAACCCCATACCCCGTTGCTACCGATCCTATCTAGCATCTAGATGCTCTCATTTCCCCTCGGGGATGGGCGTTTTTTCTTTCTTTCGTTAAGTCCCGCGGTTTATTCGCAGCCAGCGACAGGAAAATCCATAGCATTCACTGAGGCATGATATGACCTAAAACGCCTAAATTAAAAATACCCTCCCCCTCTGATGCCCTCCAATCCCACAGCCCCCGCCGCGCCGAACCAACCGCACATCCCCCCCAAAAGAAGAAAGGCAGGCAGAAAAAAGACAAGCACCAGCAGGCCTAGGAACGAAGGAAACATACTGTAAAGACCACACACTTCCCATTTTCATCCTCCCCGCCGTAGGGAAACAGAGCAGACCTTCTCTCTTGTTTTAAGGCCAAGAAACCGATGGCGATACTCGTAGCCGTGGCCCACCGGGGGTGCTGGCCTGCGGAGAGGAGCTCTTGTTTCTGACATCCGTAGCCGAGGCATGCCCGGAGAAGCGCTCCTGCTCCCCACAGCCATCAGCTGAAAGTGCCACTATTGGAGGTGACAATTCGGTGGCCGTATGGTGCTAGCCATAGTGCCTTCGTCTCACAATAGGTTCTGACAAGCCTATGAAGCTCCCAGTTCGGTCTTGTGGGGAGCGATCGTGAGAGTTCGTCCGTCGCGTTGCCTCGTGACCACCCTCCCAAATGGGATGGCGAAAGTGGGGTCCAGAAAAGAATGGAGAAGGAGCTTGCCGTCGGCGGTGGGCATAGCATTCCGGGATCCCGAATACCAACCCAACACTACCCAAACCAACACATCGCTCAAGGCCAGCGATACACCTTCTCCACATATCCCGACTACAAGTATGCTGGCACGAAAAACTGACAGTTCCCAAGTTATGGCCGCACGCTATTCCCCCACCTCCCTAGACCCGTCTCGGCTGATCAGTCCATCTGCTCGAGTACAGCGTTTACCCCATCAACCGCCCCATCAATATACCTTTCCCTTGTCACTAGCATTCGGTACCTAACACTCGGATAGGCCTCAACCTTCACCGAAGAGTTACCAGAAACCCCTCGAGATACGGGACGAGCCACGGCAGCAGAAACCTATACCATAAAGCCAGACAATCATACCGCATTATCAAGTTTCTTTGGGCGGGTTTTTTTCGCCTGCAGCTAGTACGTTGCCCGGTGGCTAGTGGGCATAATGACTAGCAGTAGTATTTCCTAATGTACTCGACCACAGGGCCGGGAGCGGCAGGAGTGGGTTTCTTTTGTGCAGGTTCTTTCCTAATGTACACGATCACAGGGCTTGGAGAAGCAGGAGTGAGTTTCCTTTGTAGATGTGGGATTTATTTACTAAGTACACGACCATTGGGCTCGGAGGAGAAGGGATGGGTTTCATTTGTTTGAAGGAATTTCCTTAAGTACACGACATACGGATGCGGAGGCACAGGGTATGGTTTCTTTTGTGGGGGACACAGGATGCTTGGTGAGGGGAAGGGGACGGAAGGGAGGAGGAGTTTCTTTTGTATAGGCAGGGCGAGGGGACTGCAGAAGGTTTTCTTTATAAGGGGGGCCAGGCCCCAGGGGCAGTGTCTGGGAACGCGGCGAGTATCTTTAAGTAGATTGACCGTAGCAAGAATGAAATGAGGTTAAGCTAGTACGTTGAAATAAGAGTTTTCCTTGCAATCTATCTCAAATTCGCAATAATACGGAAATCACTTAACCCTCCACGGCAAAAGCTAGGCTTGTTTTGGACACTTGCTGACTATTGAATATTTTGCTTCAGCCCCTACTTTATTTCAACGTATCGCGCTCGAATGAAACCAGGTAATGCTGGAGTGTTCCAACAACCCGGTACGCCACCGTACCTCACACGACTAACATCATACAGTAAATTACGGTAAATCACACTTATGGCAAGAAGATAACTTACCCGGTAGAATACCCGGAACTGGCGTTTCGCATCAGATTCTTAAATTCGAATGTTGGGTAATCCCGTCTCCCACCCTGTGCGTTTATCCAGGGCTGAAGGAATCTACCCAGCCGCTGCCCCTCCCCCCCTGATAAAAAGAAGTTCACACAAAGCCGGAGCACTAGCACACTGTGCAAGTAACTCACCCACGAATACCGTATGTTTTCGTACAAGCCAGGGATTATTCTGCTGATTAACTATCCCTGTGGCGTACATACGAAAACATATCCCCGGGTACTTGTATTTAACCATACCCCTTAGTTAGTTCAATACTAAAATCCCCCCCTCAGCCTCTCCTCCCGTCATTTTTTATTTTTTTCTCGCAATATCTCTGCGAACTTAACCCCAGGGGGAGGGGGATTGAGAGCACTTCCAACAGCCGACGAAAGAACGACGACCCCCACAAAATATTTCCTGGGATAAGCATGGTCACATAGCACTCCCAGGCCAGTTTCCTCGAGAAAGAAACATCATCTCTTTATCATCATGGCTTCTATCTTCGTTTCTTCATCATACTAATTTACCCAGACCCAGCCCCACCGGCTACTTTCTGGGTTCTTCGTGCCGGGTTATCAGAGCCGGAATTACCCCCGTTCCCTGTTTTCAATTAGCCGTCAAAGTACAGTAAATAAGACATTATAGCCGAGTGGTTGAGGCAACAGACAAGAAATCTGTTTCAATCGAGAGCACACAGGTTCAAATCCTGTAGATGGTTTCTTGTTTTCAATTTTTTTTGTTTTCTCATTGCAGGAAAAAAAAAAGCCTAACCCTGGTGAGGCGTTGTGTATTCGTACTCGTAGAGACAGCCGGAACTATACCACACTTATGATCTGCTGTAAGTTAAAGCCCCCACGAGGGCCGGCAAACGGCTTCTGGTAAGTTTAACGTATATGTAACCTACCGCGCGGTAGTGTATCGTATCTCATGGTATCATAACTTACCATACCTACCTTCCCGTTCGAACCATAAATTCCCACGAGTGACCAGCCATGATCACGCACCCCTCACCCCAAAACATCCAGCGCGAGAAGAGGTACCGTAAGTATCATACTCATGCTCATTGGCTAGCCCTACCATAAATTCTCCAGCTTATCGGGTACAACACTCCCCGGAGATCCTAATCAACCAATACGATGCCACCTCAATTCCAATCCCATCGCCTTCATTCGGTCCCTAGTCTACCGCCAGTTGCACACCAACTCCGCCTTCAACTAGCACCTCATACCACATCACCATAGCACTCCGGAACCATAAGCTGAAGAAGTAGCAAAGAAAAAAAGAGGTGATCTATTTTTAATAAGAACCACACACAACACCAAACCCCGCATTCTACCGTTCCGTAGCGTACCATACCATGTCGTCCTAGACCAGACTAGACTAACAAACTGCCTTACTAACAAAATGATTCGTAGCACATACGTGAGAGACTCATGCACAAAAAAAAACGCAAAAACAAAACGCAAAATGAGGAAATTGAAGGGAAAAAAAGGATACAACTCCCGACGGCAAGGTACCATGCACACAATAAAGGGAAATATAAAAAAGTGAGACGAAATGAAAAAGAAGGAATGAAGACGCTCAACTAAATGGACGAGAAATGATAAAACCCCAACCCGCCCACAATTACCAACTCAAGTCAATGAAAGAGGAGGGAACAAAGAGACATCCTAACCAAGCAACTTGAACTTCCGCAAACCCATCCCCGAGAAAAACTTTCCGAATCCCTTCACCAGCCCCTTCTTCTCCTTCCCAGCGTCCTTGGCGTCCTTCCCATCCTTCCCGTCCTTTACACTCTTGCCGTGAGCAGAGTCAATATGTGCCCTCAACTCGTCGGTATTTTCATACAAAGTCTGGGATGTGGCCGGGCACTGTGGGCAGATGATTGTAGAACGGGACGCAGATGCGGTTACAGACTCGACGGTGGAGGTCGGGGCAGGAGAGGAGATGAGGGATTGGGTGATGGTGCGGGGGGCGCGGGGGCGTTCTTCTTTTGCAGAAGCCGAGGGGGCCGGAGAGGAGGTTAGTTCTAGGTTCAGTTGTGGCGTGGCGGGGGGAGGGGTGGAGGGATTGGAGGGGGACGGTGAGGGGGCGCGGATGGCGTCGGGCTTGGAGGGAGCTGTGGCCTCTAGGATGACTGGCTCAGGGGTGTCAATGGCTTGCTCGGCAATAACAGCAACAGCTGGCTCGGCAATGGCGGCAACAGCTGGCTCAGCAACGGTGGAAACAGCTGGCTCGACAATGGCAGCAATAGCTGGCTCGGCAATGGTAGCAATAGTTGGCTCGGCGATGGCAGTAACAGCTGGCTCGGCAATGGCGGCAACAGCTGGCTCAGCAACGGTGGAAACAGCTGGCTCGACAATGGCAGTAACAGCTGGCTCGGCAACGGTGGAAACAGCTGGCTCGACAATGGCAGCAATAGCTGGCTCGGCAATGGTAGCAATAGTTGGCTCGGCGATGGCAGTAACAGCTGGCTCGGCAATGGCGGCAACAGCTGGCTCAGCAACGGTGGAAACAGCTGGCTCGACAATGGCAGCAATAGCTGGCTCGGCAATGGTAGCAATAGTTGGCTCGGCGATGGCAGTAACAGCTGGCTCGGCGATGTCAGTAACAGCTGGCTCGGCCATGGCAGCAATAGCTGGCTCGGCAACGGCGGGTTCGGTGACAGTGACGGGCTCCTCCTTAGCGGTTTCCGGGATCGGGATAGGCACCGGTAGGACGTCGACCTTTGCGATGGAAGGCTCGGGAATGGGGGTGTCTGTGATGATGGCCTCTGAAACAATGGCTTCTGTGGTTGTTTGTTCGGGAATAATTGTCTCGAGAGATTGGACTTTCTCTTCTGGTAGTGTGTGTGCTCCAATACTTTGAGTAATTGATTCTTCGGATGGAACGTGAATCTCCTCCAGTTTGACTAAAAGTTCGAAGACGGCCCCATCGGGCACCGCCGGTGCAACAGCCGGCTCCTCCTCCTCCTCTTCTTCCCCCTCCTTCGCTACCCCCCCCTCTTTCCTTTCCTCCTCCTCCTCCTCCTCCTCCTCCTCCTCCAACTGCTCCTCTATTCCTTCCTCCCCCTTCAACTGTTCTTCTACCTCCTCCTCCTCCTCCTCCTCCTCCTCCGCTCCCATGACCGGATGTACCTCCGGAGCTGTGACGATAGGTGGCTCCTCTACGGTCTCCGGCTCCTCAGGTGCCTCAACAAATTCAAGAGTCGGTGAACTCTTGGCCTCTTCACCTGCAACCGGACCTTCCTCTTCCTCCGCATGCCTCTCTCCCGCATCCTCCGCTACACTCATCGCACTCAATATGCTTAGCACGCTCGGTAGCTCCACCTCCTCTGCAACCACAGGCACAACCTCAGCACGCACCGCACCAGCACTCGCAGGCTCACCCGGCATTTTATCACCGAATGGGTCCTCGACCACGTCACCCGAACGCGAGCTAACACTGGTAGCAGGCGTAAGTGTCGTAGTCTGAGTTTCCTCGGGGGTTTGTGGTATGTCGATATGTAAAACAGTAACCGGAGTCTTTACAGTCTCCTCGAACTCCTCCGGTGGGGGGGTACTCGGCAGATTTAGTGAACGTATGCTCGCGCTCGCAGCCTCAGAAGTCGTGGGTTCCGTCTCCTTTGGTGGTTTTGCCAGATTATTATCGTCCGCAGCTGTCAGCGAGACGCCATCGTCCATCGACGCGATCGACGACCGTCGTGAGTCGCTTACCGCCGGAATCTGCAGGGATGAGGGTACTGTCGCTACTCGTTCCATCCGTGTTGGCCGGCGGGTGCTGCTCGTACTGGGCGCGGGACTCGACTGTCGTGACGACTTCCGAACAGCTCTGTGGTGGGATTGCGATGCCATGTGTTGTGTCATCGCCTGCTTATTAACAAACTTCCGAACACACGTCTCGCAGTATAATCTCGACGCCGCGACGCGTGGGGCCATCTCGGGTGATGCGTGTGCCCGCCCTCGCAAGTGTTGGTTCAATGCTGCATCGGTCTTAAAGTAGCGGTTGCATTCTGAGCAGTATATGCTCGGTACGTGAACAAGTTTCTTATGCTGCTGTAGGAATGAATCGTTCAGGAATGACCGGTCGCAATCGCTGCAGTAGTTCGGCGGGAGGTGTACATCCTTTGTGTGCTGCTCCAGACTCTTCAGGTTGAAGTAGTATGTCGTATACTCGCAAGAGTTGCAGGAAAATCTGGGGGCATGGTCTGTCAATGGGAAATGAAGGTTCCACGCGCGTTTGGTGGGATACCAAACTCCACAAGGGCTGCAATAATGTGACATCTTGCTATTGATGGGCCGTAAATAACTAAGGGAAAATCGAGACTACCTGGTAGAAGGAGGGGGGGGGGGGGTGGCGGGGCCTTTTTAACACAGCCAGCAGGACCCATGCGAAGTGAGAATTGAAAGGAGGAAGAAAAAAAGGGAGGGTGGGAGCGGTCAGGCTGCAGTTTTTGGATCGCTGGACAAGCTTCCAATCGGCCGGCTAACACTTGTTTGTGCGGAGCAGTGTTGTGCTTTTTGGGAGCCTCATGAAACATCAGCTTGCAGTTCCGGTGTCATTTTTTTCTAGCGCTACCACCGTTCACGATGCCATTATTGGGCACCCGGCCTGTGTTTCAAGCGTGTCTGGCTTTTCCATCTTTCAATCATCGAATGCCACAAGCCAGAGCCCCAGATGCTCACCCAGCAAAGTATAGGATCAGTGACTGGTATTTCCTGCGTAAGGGTATCTTAGGCGGACTAGAGGTGGAGTTGTAAGGTGGATTTCAATCTCCCCACAGTACATTACAGCATTGACGTGTTCTTGTCTATGCTCACCACCAATCACGCCCAGGAAAAGGCGGGCCATATGCGAGTGAAATGCATTTTCACCCCCGGTTGGCTCCAAGTCGCTGCTCCTCGGAGGCTGCAGGCGTAGGTCAGTTTATGATTCCAAGAATAAAGAGGGAAAAATAAAAGAAAAGAAAGCTGCGCGAGAAAAGATTCGATGGGTAGTCAAGATTCGATATATTACTTGCCCATTACCTTTGTTGCTGATTATCAGATCTCTGCGCTTCCCCTCCCCCGCTTCGCTGTTTGTCAGAAGAGGGTATGTTTCCCTCGCTCTCGAGCAATTGAGATAAATTGTTTATCCAGCGAGCTGCCCGCCGCTGGAAACAGTCCCACGCCTCCTGGAGGCGTTAGGTGGAGGGGAAAGGGAAAAAAGAAAGAAATAGTGAAAAGAAAGAAAAAACGGTTGTGGCCTGCAAAAAAGGAGAGGAGGGAAGGTGTTTGTGAACAAGACTGGCTGAGAAATTGCCAACTGTCGTGGTATTTTTGGAGGATCTTCCCAGAGGGGCGCGCCGACGATTACCGCTCGCTTGCTTTGTTCTCGATAGGGACTATGCGCAGGGCCGCACTCTTCGCCAATAGAGAGCCGGGTCACGAGTGCCATAATGTGACCTGTGTGAAGATTGTTTGGTGAGAGAAAAAGAGTACTGGACGGTGCGAATTGCTTCAAAGCTGATCCAGGATTGAAACCGAACGGAAATTGGCTAACCGCACCAAAATGGCTATTACTTAGACAGTTAACCGCATGAGAGTCTGCTGACAGTGCATGATAATCCCACCAGTCAAGCACTCGTATCAAGCCGTTTGCCAGTGTCCTATGCTACGAATATCTAGGAACTTGTTTCACACCCACCCAAAAGCTTCAAGTGGGCCAGTACATTCAATAGGCTCTCTAAGTATCCGCTTCTCGCGAAAGATAGAACCGTTGATACCTGGGGCCAGATCTCTGCTATCACAGAACGGTCCGATGTTTGTGGAATTCGGGGTTTGTGGATGCCCATCTGATTTTAGGTTTGGGTCCCAGAGAGGACCCCAAAAAGTCACCCCCCGAACTTTGGGGGATTAAGGCCCCCCTGATGTAGCACTTCCTCGAGAGGATAAGCAGGGCGTTTTTCATTTTTAAGCAGATATATCCAGCTGGAGAAACTAGCCGTGCAAAAATGCAAAATTTTGGTGAGAGCCGACCAGCACTCAGATAATATGATATTCGAATGTGGGATATTGGCAGTGCGTGTTGGTCTGGCACTTTGCCAGAGGTGTGTATCCTGCAGCCTAACTTCTAGCTCTAGGGTTGGTTCGACGTTTCCTTGTGGACTCACCCTGAAGCTAGCTGCACAGCAGAAAAACTCAACAAATTGGGACGGGGGATCCCGATTCAACACCGAAGTGTGAGGGAAAGAGTTTGCCCTGCAACGTTTTCCCGCAGGCACTGGTACTCGAGTATGGTGATTGTGCGGGCGATTGAGAACTGTGCATTACTTGTGCAGTGTCAGAGACTTACCCCTATCCGTAGAGTACAGTACGCACAGTACAATCCCGGCGGGAGACCTTCCTCTCCCTGATTCCGAACGGATTCTGAGCAAGATTCTGCTCAGTGACGTTTCAATGCGAGATTTACTGAGGGAAAGAAGATGCTGAGTGCGAGTGCGCATCCGTGTGCAGCGACACGGTATTATCCTCCCACTTTTACCATTTTCTGCAGCATGATTTTGGTGACGAGGGATGAAATGCAGGGGGTGTTCAAGGAGCTCTGCACCGAGTTTTCTACCATCATTTTTTGTTGAAAGACTTTTCAAAGACGCGTGACAAAGTACAGGTACTTTCCAGCACGTATGCCCTACCTAGTACAAGTACAGTGCGAGCGCCCGTTCTTGAATACACTGCCGGTCGGTGCTGTACTCGTACGCACTATACTCGAGTATGCTGGTTGCTTGAGTAGGCGGGCGTCGATAGCTATCATGCTATCTGCCATTGTGCAATTGTTCTGTAGCCTGTACGAGTACTCCTAGTGCCCCGGAGTGCTTCAGAATGGTCTCAAAAGAGATGAGTTGTACTTGTAAAGTTACTATCTCCAAGACCCATACCGGCACTGGTTTTGCGTTGGCCTTGTGTTGGGCTGTGGGGTAGACTACCTTGTAACAGTGGGCTTCCTGTCTCAGTCAGGACACTGGGATGCTACCGTATCATTCAGAATTAGGAACGAGAAAAGCTGATGGAAATCGTCCTTACCTGACACGATTGCTTAATTTAACCAACTCAATGTTCTGATGATCTCTGAAAAATATATATGTATAATTTTAGGTTATATATATCCCCCTCTCTAGAGATGGATATAAATAGTTACACAAACAGCAATTCTATGCCGCCGAGAATGATATGTTACACATGCGTTCCGAGAAGTTCTACCCGAAATATCTTGCGTCACCGGCCCCTCTCGGTGAGTTGAGCCTCACATCTCTTCTCCGCCACCCAATTTCTGGTTCACCTCCAGCCTACTTTCCACCAACAAACTCAAAACAAACAAAATGGAGAGAATCGTGACGCTCGATAAAGCAATAAATGCGATAAAGGTGGCTGCTGAGGAGATTCCTGTAAACTCGCCCCTTTCTCCCCCATTCCTTCCGAAAAGCTGACATGATAGGGGAGCCTTTAGGCGGACGACTTTATCTCCTACTCGACTATCCTCGATGTCCACCTTTCACACGCCTACGATGTCTTCTCCCAGGATGAGCAACACAAACTGTTGGAGGTCTTGGGGGAAATTTTAGAAACTCATGTTTGTTTACTTTTTTCCTGACGTGAAGAGTTGGAGTGGATGTTGACGATGCAAGCGAATAGGACGACCTAGCTCGGGAGATCTCTTGGGATCTGATTTCCGTCTTATTGCCCTTCCTCGAATCGCCGTCCCCAGCGACCATTCAGTTGACCGAATCACATATTGCATTTGCAGCGGCTAAGGGAAATCCCCGAGAGGTTTTTATCAAGATTGTCGAGTCGCTATCCGCGATCAACTGGTCGCCGCCGCTGGCTGAGGATGAGGAGGGATATGTCGATGTCGATGGCGATGGCGATGACGAGGAAGAGGATGAGGAGGTGAGGGAGGCGAAAGACAAGTCGAGGAAGGAAACTACCGGAAATGCTTTAAGGAAATTCCATGCTTTGTTATCCGCCTTGTCGATTGTTCACCCGAGAATATTTACCAAATTTCCTTCGAGGTTTCTGTCCACCCAATTGACGACCCTATTGGGAGTTTTTACGAAAGCTGTGCAATGGCTCGACAGACAGGATGTCGACGGGGTCTTGAGAGCGTTGTTAGAGTTTGCGGAACTTGTTAAACCCACGTTAGTGGCATCTAGGAAGCAGAGCACAGTGAAAGGCGAGCGGCCACCGCTACCACCACGCACCTCGACAAACAGTACGAACCCCTCACCTGCACCAACATCTACGGGTGAGAATGAACCGGCAAAAGAACCCGAGGGTGATTCTCCGGAAACCACTCTCCAGGCCCGCCTTTTGCAGTCGTTCCTGTCACACGTCCTGGAGCTCTACCTCCTACGCACCCGGAATACCACGGGGAGGGGATTGGTTGTGGGGTGGGCAGGGCAGTATGACTCGGAGGTTGTGAGAAAGGGCAAAAGCAAAGTTCCCGGCGGGGAGACTGCAATCGACGATGAAAGAGCTGAAAGGGCAGTGCAACGGGAAGTTAAGGCTCTCACAGAGGACATCGAGGGACTGTGTGAGGCGTTGGGCCTAAGGGTGGATGAACTTATGGAGATTTGTGAAAACCACCAGGGTAGGAGTTAGATCGCTATCGGTGACTGTTCTATTTTAAGGCTAATTGTCTCAGAGCCAGAATCACCCATCGGTGAAGACCACGAAGAGCCAGCGCCGCCATCATCAGCCGAGGACATCCCTCTTTCTAAAACGGGAGCATTACTCCTCCTTGCCCAACGGCTCACCCATTACCCCCTTTCACCCCTCCGCATTTTCCCAAACCATTCGGACATATCTCGGAACTTTCTCGTCAACGGCTCCGGCCAGCACCAACCCGCTGTTGTGGACGCAGTACTCTTCCTTGGTGCCCTCGCTCTCCACCAGGGCGGGGGCCTCGGCAGTGCACCAGAATCCGACAACTTCCTGCTCTACCTTCAAACATTCGCCGCTATTTCTGCCACCTCCTCTTCCCCGCAGGCACGGTTTCTCGCGCATTATCATGTGTCGACATGCATAAGCAAGCACCCGGACGAGACTGTGCGACTTGCGTACATCAAGGACACTCTAGAGCACTGCCCATTCGAAACGCTCAAGGCCGCGGTGGTCGGCATTCTCAAGGACGAAATCCTCTCCGCCTCTCTATCGACACCACCAAAGCTAAACTCAGTCTTTGCATCGCCGGTTTGTCTGGAAGAATTATTTGACGTGCTTTTCCCCGAGGTGGAGATTGACGATGCCGATGACTTTAAGAACTATTATCCGACGCTCGTGGCGACGGCGAATCTTTACTACTTTCTTGTTCTCTCACCCGTGTGTCGGGAGAAACTGGGAGTTGGCAAGAGGGAGCTTGCGGAGAGGGTTGATGGGAAATTTCTGACCCCAGCTATGAAGGCGCTGGAGGGGATCATTCTGGAAGGTGGGGGAATGGAAGCGGATATTCTGAAAGATGTTATTGAGAGGATCCGAGAAAAGGTTAAGGAGGTTTGTGTTTAACCAGCGCGATGTGTTGGCCACGATATTCTAGAGGGTGGGGTACGGAAGTTTAATATTTGGCCCTCCCCCTAATGTGTGTGTTAGAGGTGGCGGGTATATCTGATATCGGGTGGAGTGGGATTTCAAAATGTGGGACAATCATGCGATATGTTTGTCATTGCTTCTTCTGCTGTCATGTTACCGTCAAAGCTGGGTTCAACTATAGAATAGTGAATGTCCATTTTCTACGATTTCCTATCTTGTGTGTATCGTGCCAAAAGTTAATGAAATGTAGAGCGGACCCCCGTTGCTTGTCACACCCAAGCCAGTTGTTCAGGCTAGTTGTTATTGAAGATTGCAGTACGGAAGCCTCGCGGTAGTGTCAATCTACCGCACGAGCGGGCGTCAGACTGGCGCGATATAAAGTTTCAGGGAGCACTCGCTGTTGTATGATGCCCGAAGCTAATATCCTGCACCGCAGGAACCCCCAATACCAGCTGACACTATAACCTCATGGCTTGTCACTCGGATACACCATCCAGTACAACATCCAGCGAAATTAAGTTACAGAAAATAGAAACAACAAGACTGTTTCCACAAGCACCACAGACGCTCGGAAAGTCTAAATAAACTCGCCACTTATACTTCAAACTAACTCGAAAGTGTAACGCCGTACTTGATTCCTCAGCATCCTCCACTGCTCCAAGTCTGGCCCGGGAAGGTGGGGGGGGTGTCACTGCAATTGACAAAAGTACAGAAAGTACAGCGTTGCCCATTGCCATTATACGAAGCACATGGCCTCCCAAATCACCAATCACGAATTCACCCACCCTTCTCCATTCTCCGGTACCTGCCTGGAGTGTCCGGGGGGGGGGGGCGGGTATATAACCCCCGTATGAATCCTGACAACCCCTACAAGCACAAATCCCATCAAGCTTCCACTCCTCGAGACAGCGCTCCAGCAGCCCTTCTTACCACCCGTTGGAAAATCCGCTTTCCAAATACTATACAAATATGATGCCCGCGCTTCCCCAAACTATTAGTACTTCTACCACCGGCGGAGCAGCAGCAGACGGTGGTAAAGACTCTGAAGGCGGAGGTGGAGATGGACAGGTCGATTCTAGTACCCCCCCCCCCCCCCCTTCTTCTTCTTGTCTAGGTTGTATATCGGGTGTGGGTTGATAATGGTGTTAGGGATTTGGTATATGTGTGTTATTTGTTGACTTGGGGGATGGTGAGCGGGAGTAGAAGGTAGAAGGTTGGGCGTGAGTGGTGGATGGGGCGGTGGTGTTTCTTTGGATTTGTTTCGTTATAGGTGCTTGTAATAGCGTAAGTCAGGGGTGAAGTTTTGGGGGGGTTGTTGGTGGGTATGTGTGGGGGGATCATGAGATGTCATTCGTTTAGTAAAGTCTAATGGTGATCGTGTGTTTGAAGTTTGTGGTTTCTTGAGGGTGGGAATTTTATCGCTTCTTGTGGCGGTCTGCGTTTGTCAGTGGGGGGGTTGTGGTTCTGGCATGGGGATTTTTTGTTAGTAACAGGTTTTGTTTCCGAATGATGCTTTTTTTCTTTTTTTTGGCAAAGGTGTTGGTGGTGCCCAGCCTCCAACTTGCTAAAAACTGGACAATGAACCCCTGTCCATGTCCAGGAAAGCGTTGTTGGAATGATGGGAAGCATGTTTGTTGGGTGGGAGTAGGAGCGCTGATACAAGTGTACACTCGCACGGGTAAACTGCCAAGAAAAACCGTGGCCGTTCACCTAACGGGCCTTCCCGGACATTCCCGGAAATCCCTAGCGATGAAAGGGATTGTATATTTTCTGTAGAAGATTCAAATGAGTATGGGAGAATGCGCTTCCGGTGTAGCAGCCAGTAATCATACACTTCCCCCCTGGTCACCAGGGAAGAGCTCATAAATCAATCGGGGGAGAAGGGTGGGGCTTGATAGACTACTAGGAACTAGCCGCTTGGAGCACAGTCTCCATTTCCTTTTTCTTTTCCCCCATCTTCTATCGCTCCCCCATCCTTACCCCCCTGCCCCACGGTCAATGATTCTTTTGCACCATCATAGGAAATCACTCATGGGATGTTTTCACAAATGGGCGCAAAAGAGACTGTATCGAGAAGACTACCGGCTAGTTCCCAACACCGTATATCCGCAGGCAGCATCTGACTGTATCGCTCCAACTCCCCAGAGTATCTGTCCGACGCCGATATCACCACTATACCGCAGAGAATGGGCTGAGCGCGCCCTCTACACAGGGGGCATGGGGGTGGGTATCAAATTCCGGGGGCGCATAGGTCTCGTAGCGCGGGGAGCGGAACAAGCCTCTAGCTGGTAGTGAATCCATGCGCCGGGAATTGGGGGCGTTCCTAAGGCCTACTGGACAGGCCTCTATCTCAGTATATCACGTGATTAGTACTGGCCGGGTCCAGGCACGTGATCGAGTGACTCATTGTGACGGTGTCGCTATGGAGGTGGCGGGGTGGGTGGGGGTGATGAGCAGTTGTAACGCAGTATAAGCTGGTTTGATCGAGGGGAGGGGAGAACAAAGGGGTGATTAACTGCCGGGGTGTTGCTTCTAGCTCCGGATAGCGTTAGTGATCTGCTGAGTGAATGCTCTCGCTGACAGGAGATAACCATTGGTAGCCGGTGATTTACCTCGACGAATGGTCTGTCGGAGACTAGAGCCTTAGAGGCCACTAGAATGAGTTAAGTTCGAGGAAGAAGCTGGGATGAAGGCTTAACTTTGGAAATTATTCTTTCTAATGGACGACTTCTGGCGGGGGAGGCGGATGACCTCCGGATTTCTGGATTTCGGATGGCCGTAATGCCGCTAGTACGATATGGTCACTCTGTGGGCTTGACTGATGACTCTTTAACATAAGGAGTGGTATCGATTTATGCTGTTTCGACTACTACGGGCTTTTGGTGAAGTGGTATAGCCGATTGGGATCGATGGGGTTCGTTGTGGACGGAGAGCGCCCGGTGGTCCTGGCAGTTCGACCGGTTTCCGAGGCGATGCGACAATTTTTAGAGCTGTGTTGAACTGTCAATGTGCACCATAAATTTCTTATTGTGCCCAAGAGAAAGGGAGGTAATCTCTGCTACTCTCTCCCTCATGACAATTACACTTGGAAGAGTTTCGATGCTAGCGGAAGGAAGAAAAAGGGTAAAACAAGATAGTCGTAGAAGGAGATAGATGAATGGATGGAAGAAAATTGGTGGGCGAACCTCTCCCGAGCTCCCGAGTATCTTCCGCTATCATCGGTCTTGTGGGAAAACATGTTGCCACACGGATTTCTTTGTGTTTTTTCAATGCTTTGTTCTCGCCGGGCCTCCCGCCAAGGCCACAGCTGGAACCGGCGAATGCTATACCCACCATAATTCCTCCCTTTCGTTCTGCCGTTTCTCGGTATTCCTTTTCTTTATTGTTTCATTATCAGAGGTGTGCGGGAAAGCGTGTGGGTGGGGGCGGTGGAGGAGCTCTGCCGTAGCTTGTTAATAAATATCCGGCCAGTTTCCCTTCCTGCCCCAATCTCTGTATTGTATTGAATAAGGCTTTACCAAACGATATGTCTACCTCTCGACTGCGATTGCTCCTCCGGCGAACGTTTCAGCGTTGTTATTAACCTTGCGTTTAGTTAGTGATTGAGCGGTCCTGGATTCTCATAGGAAATAACACAGGGAATCGAGCAGCTTGAACTTACAGGGCTTAATGCTTTGCTGATTGTACCCCCTCAGCCCGATTCATTGTGACTTGACTTGGTAGTTCATGGATCTTAGCTGCACTTGGACTATTGATCAGGATAGATTCAAGATCTTGCGCCCAGTGCTGTGGTGGAAAGCTTGGAAGTAAGTTCTGAGGCTAATAGACAACTAAATAGCAGACGGTGGTGAGAGTCGAGATAGGTTGCCTTTTCTGCTTCTTGGTTTTCTTTCGATCCGAGAGGGAGGTGAGTGTGCGGTGGAGTGAGTGACTACGCCTGAACCCCTGACAAGTGTCCTTGTCACCGGTGCTCAAGGATGGATATACCGGGCACTACTATTAAATCTGCGGTTAGATTCGGTAATAATATTGGCCGACCACATTTGCCCTAGCGGGCTAGCATAAGCGGCACTCGCAGTCCACATTTCCTATTCGCACACACAAATATGAAAAGGTATTTGGCCGCTTCCAGAATACAATACTGGTTCCTTGGTCCCTTCTCTCTTGTCATACTCCATCTTCATACTTGACTCACAATACTACAATGCCTGTTGTCTCCATCCATGAAAGGATGATGAGCAGTACACATGCCTGGATAGGTGACATTCTGTCAACTGCCTGCTTTATTTTTTCACTTATTTCTAAGTGTTATTTTATTTTTCACTATTTCTTATCCTTTTATTTTATTTTAAGTGCCCTGAAAGTATGGATACTTGGGACTGAAGGATAGTGGTCCTGCTTAGGGATTCTGGCTGCTAATAGGTGAGACTGAAGTATCTAAGAATTTACAGTTTATTAATAAGGATTCCAAGCTTCAACTAGGTTCAACTATTTTACACTATTGCTAACTTTGAGACTGATTATTAGGAAGTTTTACTCTACAGTATCAAGAAAAATATAAGATTCTGAACCATTTATTGTTGATGAATATTATGAATAAGAGTCTTAGGACTCTAATTAAGAAAAGTATCAAAATTGATACTACTAAAGAGATATTATAAGAAGATAGAAGTTACACACACTTCTGTGGAGCTTAATCAGCCTATTGCATTGTGTGTGTGGATATTACAAGTCAGCATCTATTCACAATTGGGGGATTTTCTTCCATACCACTCTTGTCCCTCATTGTACTTGTTATGTATAAAGCTAATAGGCTATATTAAACCAGTACAGGATTCTAGGAACAAATACATACTTATGGCCATGGCAGTTTATCATATTCTGTTATAAGAAAAACTTATTTTTTAGTAATATTAAGTGATTAACTTAGTATTGCTTAAACAGATATGAAGTTGACAGAAGTGGTAGGAGAACTGGCTGACCTCTAAGAAGAAGAGGAAATAAAGGCGTCAGATCGACTGAGAGAACTAGTGTTTGATGACTGAGTTGATGTTAATTCAGGTGTTAATCCTCGTACTATACACCATTTCAGGAATATTTGATGACAAAATTTTATCACATCTCCTCCCCACTTTGAAGTAAAATTATTAAGATCAAATTAAGTTACTCTTACAAATACATGGCTATTTGATGAGAGAAAAGTTTGCTCTCATGAGAGCCCAGAAATTCATTTGAAATGGGGTTGAAATGAACCAATTTTACAGAGAAAATATTTTATCATGAATATAGAGTGTTCCAGAAACCCATACTTTATTTTCGAACTTCATATTTTTACAATCGTATAAGAATATCATAGTTTTTACGCTGTGTAGTACTACTTTTTGAGTACAGAGATATAGTTTGAGCTGAAGCTGGTCTCATTACAAATTACTAATTTGATAGAATTTTTAATATTCTTATAAATGTATTGTCTTTTATACATGTTTTAATATATGTTGCTTTTATTGATAATATACTAACTTGTATATTTATTATTACTTCTAGTACTCTATCTTACTTTGCTTTACTTTACCCTCTTTTGCTTTACTCTGCTTTACATTACATTTCTCTAATCTACTTTGTTTTACCTTACCTTACTCTACTTTTCTCCACTTTACCTTACTTTACTCTACTTTAATCTCCTTTACTCTACTTTACTCTCCATTACTGTCTTTTACTCTCTGTTTCCTCCATTTGTTTCCCGTAGGCTTACTTTTTTTTATATCAATTTTCTTACAAGTTTTTATATATTTATTGTTTGTTAAATTATAGAATTTATCTGTTTAAGATGTATGTAGCATTTCTTTATCAGTTTCACTACATGAAAACCTCTAAGAAACCATCTCAGGTTGTACATTTGAAACTTTAGCCAAAGTGTGACCAAGGCAGATTAATCAGGAGGAGGCTCCAAAAGGTTATTAAGATATAATTTTATATTATATTGCTAAGATCTTGAAATATTTAGCGACATCTCACTTTGATGATGAACTAAAGAGGTAAGATCCAATCAAGTATATTGAAAATCTAGTATGTCGAAGTCTTCCCTTTCTAAGTGCGAAAGATATTGTTTTTAAATAACTGGCCAACTTTTCCAATACCTTACTCCCACAAGCATAGATTATATCTTACAACAACTATAATATCATATTAATACTATACTACACTATATAAAACGATTAATGTATCCAAACAATCCCTTGAAATAAAACTTCAAATAATGGCATTATCGAACAATACTATCAAAACATAATCAGGATGAGGTACAACCTCATAACCTGAAACCAAATATAAAACAAATCAGAAATCAAAACTATAACTCTTGTAACATAAGCCTACAGTTGCAAGGCTTATATCCAGAAAGCAAACAAATTCTAAGGATAGTTTAAGAGTAACCTTGTACCTGTACTGGTTACAGCTTTCTGAAAATATTTGGAAAACTACAAAGAAAACTGAAAGAATCCATATTTCAAAATATGTTTAACTAGTTAGAATAATCTGAGAAGAATACTACTTCACTCTTTTTCTAGTCTATACAGATATTATTAGTATGATAAATAGATATTAGAACTTATTATATTATATTCCATAATATTATTAGTAGATAGGAAATTGGGTGAGTATTCTGATATACTATATCAGGAGAAAGAGATTCAAAACAGTCGACTGGTGGAGTAGGCATACTTTTAAATTAAATGGCAGTAAAGGAACTTTGTGAGATTGAGTTAAGCTGGTTTTCAAAATTAAACCGTGTTTGCCTTTTGTTCCAACAAACTAAATTGTTAAGAAAAGACTTTTTAATTAAAGAAGTGAAAGTTGTGTAAACATTAATATAACAAGTACTATGCCTCTCCTATAGTAGTCGAAGTATTATAACTTAATAGTAAAGAGAATTTGACAATAGAATAGGTGAAACTCTTTAATATTTGTCTACGCTTTCCATTTTCACCTTTAATCAACTATTGTTTTTTAGTCTTTTTGACAATTAATTCTTTATCTCATATATTCTTAGTCTGATTCACTCTGAATTCTACTATGTTAGCTACTCTTCAATAATATTCTTATTTGAAAAGCAATCTCTCCAGTTCCTTTTGTTAGTATCTTTTGCCCTTGATCTCTTTACTAAAAATATTACTACAAGCTATTTTTAAGCTTAATATTAACAGATCTACTGTAGGTCTAATTATTCTTTCACTTTATAGAGCTTTTATAATCACTAAATCTTTTTAAAAAAGTTTGATCTCAACTTTTTTGCTAACATTAGTCAAATGATAAAAGATCGGACAAAATAGTTTTAATAGACTAAAGAATTGGATACTCTGAAGTGGGATAGAGAAAGTTACAAAAATTGGAGATAATATTTAAAAACAAACTATGGTATACAAATAAACTATATATTTTTACTAATAAGAACCTGCTGATACTCATTGACAAAAGGTGTTATAACCTACAAGTAGTAAGGCACTTTACTCAAAATATTAGAGATTTTCCCTCTGGAGCTCTAATGAAACAAATTAACCAAATAGGTAAGCAATTATGTATATTTCTGTACTACTTATCAATAAGTAAAGACTTTGAAATATGTTCAATATAAATGACTTAATCCTCTACAAGTATTATACCCAGCTTAGGGCTTAATAATGGTATATTTTATTATATAATTATAAAACTTCATAACCAAGAACCATATTATTTTAGTTGTTAATCATTTTACAAAAATGACCTACTTTATCAAATTGGCTGCAAAAGTAACAAGAAATGTGACCCAAGTTGTTATTGAAATAGTTGAAAACTTTATGTATTATAAGTAGAATAACGGGTTCTAGATTGGACCTTTTTAACTGAGTTTACTTACAAATATTGAAAATAGTAATCACTAGCCTGAGACTCTTCTCATATCATGATTCCTTAGCTTACTTTCAGGTAAGTATATTAGCTTCAGAAATGGGCTAAAGAGTTGGTAATATGGAAATAGCATCAGGCTTGTATTTATGAAAAATAATTTCCTAAGTAGGAATAAACAAGAGTTTTAAAACTATACTGCTATGAGACTGAAAGCAAAACGGTAGTAGGGAGAGCTGAGAGAAAGGTCCAAGGGTTATAACTGATCTCTGCAGGCATATCCCATTTCCAAAGACACCTCCTTCCAGCTCAGCTATTGAGTTCTCAAACTATACATAACAAAGGCCTTCAATCATTATTGCCTTTCCTCTTCATTCAAGATTGGTGGCCAGCTAGACTGACGGGTGTTTGATGAGGTACCACTATTCTTTGCTATTTGATATATCTGTATATTTGCTATAGAGAATTGTGATTGTAATCTTATTAACTATATTTCTAGTCACAGTCTCTAAAAACTATATAAGTTAGCTGCTAAGAGTGAAGTTCATGCTGAGGAGAATAAAAACTATCTTTTATTACTGAAGCTCTTAGAATTCTACCACTCTTTTTCCTATTTGCATATTCAATAATACTGATTTTATTATGACTACATATAATAGTATATGTGACTGGTTGGTTTTTGAGTACCAGCTATTGATACATGGCACAAGCCTGGGTGGTGAATCTGACACTATAAATACTGTTTATATCTGATGGGGTAAAAATGAAGGAGGTGGACTGGTGTATACTGCTTCTTATAAAGGTTCTCAGAGAGAGAAAATGCAGGTTGCAAAAGATAGTGGTGTAACATGTGTACATGTTCCGGTAACGGTACACAGGAGCAGGCAGTGCAGGATCTCGTATGTTTAGCTGATTTATATTTGGTTTATTTGATTTGATTTCAGCTCCGCCAGTGTCTCTGAGTCAGATAGGCTATGCCATCGTATTACTATGTTTGGTTTGCTTTGATGAAAGTTTATATTTAGGATGCCGGGTATGGAATGGTCATGTAGCACTGGTGGAGGCTGAGCTATGTTTCTTTCGTTGGTCTTGCAGGATTACAGGATTCCGGTATGTGCGCAGCTACTGGTAATGATCGTGATTACAGGAAGGCTATCGCTCTTGGGTTTTGTATTTAAACTAGTCTTCTGGCTAGAAGAAGACAGCAGACTTCGACAGACCTTCAGTCTAAGAATACACTTGGTTGAATGACAATCCCTGAGTCTCTGAGTCCAATTTGACCTTCAACTATTATCCTTCTAACTACCGGTCCTTTGAAGCCTCCCTTAGCACCAGCGCTAGCAGGTCTATCGCCGGTCCTATTGTATTTTCGTTAGACAGGAATAAACTTGTTACAAGTTGTTACTGTTACAAGAAAACAGATTACTGAGTAAATAAGTGTCTGATAAAGGTGCAAAATAATCAGAGGCCTGGTGAAGAAGGAGGTGGTTATGAGGAAGGTTAGTGTAAGCTGGTAGACTAAGCACCTACAGAGCTATTGCTGAAAGAGATAGACCAGGAAGACCTCAAGCATGAACTGCAGTGGATGAAAAGTCAGCAAATGTTTGACAGTCTGAGTGGGTCTTAGATTCTGGTAATACAAACCATATAAGTACAACAATTAATCTATTTGGTGACTTCTGATTAGCTACTCCCCTGCATGTGCTTCCCTTAAATCTCCCTGCGGGCCTCTATACAAGCCCTGATTATTTCTATTGGCAGAGACATTCAGCCTAATGTTGAAAAATGGGCAGGCAGGTTTTTTGTGTGCATAATGTTATTTCGTATATAAAACCATCAGACTAGCTAGAAACTTGGCATTAGAAAAAGATTCCTTCTGTTGGAGGGATGGATATGGTCGATGTGAGAGAACTTGTTTATTCTTGGATGCATGCCGCTTCTAACTAAATAGGACAAACAAACATATATGCACAACGTGGTTTACCCTGAAGGTTATCCTATACTCTCTACAACACAACCAGGGTGGTTGCCAGTTCTCTACTACACTGAACACTTTCAACCCCGGACCTGAATGCATCCATTTCCACTATTATATTATTATGTCAAGTTTATTGTTGATTCCCAGTCTAACCAGCTCCGAAAGACTCTGAAATTTGGGGAACGAACAAAGAGATAGCACATATCAGGGACCATTCTATGAATTTTGCTCCAAAGTATCAGATCTCCTGTGAATTCTTGTGCTCAGTTGCTTGTTTTAGTAATTAAACAAAGGGCTTTAAGAAAAAAAGAGCAGTATTTGCAACACTTAGGAAGACTACAATACAGGAATCTGGTCTGAGTATGGTATATATCATACCTTATGTACTTGAATGTAAGGCTATTTCGGGCACTATTAGACAAAGCTACTCTGGTGAAGAAGGCAGCATATACTGCATCGATATGAACACAACATACTGGTATTGCGTTATCCTACACACATTGGTCTATCCAAATCTCTGGAAATATAGAGTAAAGAAAAACTTGTGAAGAAAATCCAAAAGGTGTTCAGAACAAGGAAAGCACTCAGGATGAAAGGCTGAAGGTTATGACACTCTGTTATAATGCTGGTTGGAATTGGGTAAAAATTGGCTAGCATCTTAATATCCATTGGTGAACTTGCCAAAAGGTAAGTGTCTATTCTCTCTCTATACATCAGGAAAAGTGCCCATTTTTCCCCTATACCTCATGAGGCATGTGAGGGATGGGGGGCCAAATTATAAAAGTCCAGTTGATGTACGGGTCATCCACACCCCAATAGCCCTCAATCAAATCCTGGGTTACGGGGTCAATTCTTTTTCTCCCTAATTTCATTGCCATGCGTATGCTTCGGGACGTACTTCGTCCCATTTGGGCCTTTACACGGTGCTTTCGAGCTTTGACTATGCAACTCGAGTTTATCCGGCCTTACCACCAACCTCCGAAATTGTTCCATTATGGACTTTTGCCCCACGACTCATTCATGCTTTACCCCGGCCCAAACGACCACCAACCCTACTATCCCCACCATCATTACTCCACTCAAGACCACCGCCCATTCACTTACATTCACACAGGTTTCGTGCCTTCAAATTTCCCAAAAGCGCTGTCCCCTTTAATGTTCCTGGTTCTATTTAGCCTCGCTTATTTCTCCACTTCCTTCTTGCCATCACCCCCTGAATTATTTCTACCCAACACCTTTCTTCTCGTATCTCTTTCCATATGAACAATATTCGTCTCTTTCGCCCTGTTGACGATTTACTCGTGAATGATGCCTGGAATTCTTCCCATTCCTATTACCCTAGCGGGAATAGCTTGCATAATTATGCGCGAGGTATATGCCACCATGGGGGAGAGCATATATCCGAACCCAAGCTTCCTGAGTAGGGACTTCCCGGAGGCATCTGAGGGACTACTCAGGAACTACAAAGAGTTCACTTTTCAAGATATGGCTAACTGATTGGAACGATGATTAGAGAATCAGTTCTCTACTCTTACTAATGCATACGCATTATCCATTGATAGATGAATATCGGACTTGATCACTTCATATTCATGATACTATTGGTATGTAGGCATTTAGACTGCATATTCCATTATAGTCTATCAGGACGAAGAGATCGAAGACTGACTACTGGTGGAGTGGGGACACCCTCAGAAGAAATAGCAGTCGGG
>Ga0307517_10001908_pt1 | contig 34142 bp, 11 predicted proteins | sample 23_EM_MG_FD_194515 | JGI IMG/M metagenome (GOLD analysis project Ga0307517, IMG submission 194515) | Populus trichocarpa ectomycorrhiza microbial communities from riparian zone in the Pacific Northwest, United States - 23_EM | ecosystem: Host-associated > Plants > Roots > Unclassified | place... | reverse complement strand
ATAAAAATAAGCTTCCAACTCTATTAACCATTTAATAAATTTTTACTTTGAGAATCTCCCTTCATAGAATAGAATCTCATCAGATTTAGGAATAGATAGAGGGTTTGACCTGTCTCAAGGTAAGTCTCCATGCAAGTTTCTCTCCTCTTCACGATCCTTGTTTGCGTTACCTATTATCCAAACTAGATTTGTTATGGTTTGCTTCAAACAATCAATCCTTTGTTTTCAAGAATCTAGTTTTTACTCTTAAGCCCGCACAACACCTTGTAGGGCCTCTACTCTTTCATTGTGAAGTGAGTTGCTAGCATCTCCATCCATCAAATAGGCCAACCAACTCTAATACCAATTAACATGACGAATAACATGAATAGAAACTATAGTTCTCAAGCCCTAATGTTACAGATCTAAACTCTAGAAAAATTTAGAAAAAACTCTGGTATTTTATAAAATATAAATAATAGTCTGAATCTGAATCTTCATAAAATAAATTAGATATTCCTATCTATACTAATTCTAAACCTAGAATCATTTACAGGAAATTATTACTAATTAAAACTTATCTAATTAATAGAATCCATCTAGCATTAGAATTTTTAAATCATAAAATACTAATTAAATTGAAAATCCTAATCTAAATAGAAAAAAAAATTCAAATACAATAAGGTAAATTAAAAAGAATCTCAAATAGTAACTTTTAAGCCTTATTTTAAGACTTTCTTGATCTCTGATATCATGAAATCTCGATAGAAAAAGAATTTTCAGAAATTTCTATCAAAATTACAATTTTGATCTAATAGTAAGATTAAAAGTTATATTTGATTTATTAAACTATATTTTGAATTCTTTATGAACTCCTTGAAACCTACAAATCTTAATTATTAATGAAATAATACAATAAACATTATAATATTAATAATATAGAAGAGATATCGCCCACATCAATCTTGTATTACGATAATTAGTACTACAAAATAATTATTAAATTCTTAGTTAGCAATCGTTAGACTTTCATGATTGTAAAAGAAACTTTCCAGTAATGAAATTTATCATCATTTCAGGTCATTTATACAATAGCATGTTTGGTTAAATATAATATGAAACTAAATGTTTCATCATTTAAAGAATTTTATCTAATTAATCCATTAGTGTTTAATATGCAAACATAAATCATGTTCAATACATTTAGATGATTGTGAATCATACATAACATGAGAAAAATTAATAAAATAATTTTTAAAAGCTTTCTTAAAAAAAAAAAATTTTTTTAAAAAAGGCGAACTCCATCCAGGGATTAAAATGAATGAGCTTGGGCCTAAAATGAACATAATAAAAAAACCATATTGTGATATAAAATTCAAAGTGAGAATATGGAAAGCTGCTGCACTCTCTCTAACCACAAGATTTCCTCTAACTGCTACCTGTGACACTAAACTTCCAGACATGGAAGAAACCGCTCAGTTGGATGAGGAGTCGGTTTTAACTTCTAACACAAAATTTACGTTGTGAATATACAAAAAAAGAAAAAAGAAAACAAGAAACGAAAAGAAAAGTTTAGAAATCTTGAAAGCCTTCGAACCTACGTGATAAGACAACAACCTATATAAGAGGATTGTTGCCGATTCATTTTTAAAGTACAATTTCAACTATTACGCAGCCGAGATTTCTCCATGAGTTTTATCTCTGTTAGGACCCGTTCACCTCAGCCGAGATTTCGGCCTTCATTGCATTTTCCACCACAGTTGATGATTGGTCTTGCTCAGGAGATACTGGCTGCATTTCTGATTTCTTCTTCTCTTTGAGAATCACCTGCCTCGGCATTACCTCTAGTAGAAAGCTTCCTCCATTCCATGCAGCTGCTGAAATCTTGAGTATTTGGAAAACCACATGCAATTCATAGGACAAGAAGATGGGGACTGTGAGTGCCATGGTTGCCACAGTAAATATAGCTTGCAACAGAGTGTACATTAGTAGGCGGTGCTGGTCCCCAAGCAAACCACTCAATTGCCACCATATATTGTTTGCTTTCTGGGCTTTTTTTGATAGTTCCCTGTCAGCCAAAAACAGCAATCAGAAGAAAGTTCATAAAGTAGACAAATTACGATTGTATGCACAATAAAAGCCGACGCATATAGTTAAACCAAATGTGTGCAAATATCCATGTTGAAAGAGAACTCCGAACCTGTAAGAAGTCATGACTTCAGGATCTCTTAAGAGCCTCTGCCGACGTAGGACATCGACAATGAGAAAATAAAGAGCCTGCCACAGGGTATAAGCAAACAAGGGCACCCAGAACAACCATGTCATCAGGTAGGATTTGTCTTCCACTCCATACGGCCATGAGACTCTGCGGGGAGTTTCTTCTTGATGCATGGCTTCAAAGGTTGCAGGATTCCACCACCGAATAGTGAAGAAAACCAACCCTTAATGGAAAAATACTTGTCAATTCTGGAAAGCAAGTGATGATTGATCAAAAAAATTAAACTTGCTAATTCATTTAAAAGGGCTCCATTAGCCAGTCCATGCTGGTTTCCAAGAAAAATAACAGCTGTTCAGAGCTTGAAGTTTCTCTTGTTCATTACATTTATCAATAGTTGAGGGATGTGATTTCAAAACTTCATATAGGTTAAAAAAATTTGACAAGTCCTTTCCTAGGTCGAGACAAAATGGAGCACATTGATCCAGTCGCTAATTAATAAGTTGTTTTTTGATCTATAAACTTGAGATGACAAAGCATAATGAAACTGGCATGAGTTATTTGGACTCTGTAAGAGTCACATTGGTCACTCCACCATCTCCCAGTTTGGTATTTTCATCTTTACCCGTCCAGAACGCAGCAGAAGTTCAAAAGAGATAATATAGAAAAAAATTCATATTAAAAGACCACTAAGAAACCACAAAACATAGGTGAAAATAGATTTACAATGACATTTTCAAATGAAGCAATACCATATTTGTGATTTTTAACTTTCCAATCTTTATTAACACGTCAATATGCATGGTTTCACTTCCTTAAGATGTGTTCTAAACAAGTTGACCTAGAGAGAAGGACAATCTCACCAGGTAGAAGATGTATCAGGGCACTAACAAGTTTGTCTACAGAACTAAAAACCAAGCTGCAACGCCAAACAATCAATGCCCATGCCAATGGTCCCTACAGCAGCATTTAAATGAGTGAGAAGGACAAAGTGAAACCTCCAACAATTAAAAGGTTGAGTTACCACCAGCATATTCTCTTACTTCAGCAAATGAGAAGCAAACCATGAAAAGCTTTTCATTCTTTGGATATAAAAGGATGTCAACCAAGAATATAGTATTGGCATAATAGCAAAAATCCTGAAACCCAAAAAAATGATGTCAATTGATCACTTGTCAGTTCTTGTCAACCTAGTAGGGAAATAAACTTAAAAAGGCAAAGGATTTGTGATTAGATATCTCAATTTTTTTAAACCTCTGCAAATCACACTACTTCAACAAGCGTACACAACTTGACAGAGCGGTTAACTAATAAAAACTTCTTGAACCTGTGAGAAGTAACAAAAAATAGACAAGAGAGCAGCATACCAGAAGATAATAATGCGATTTCTTGAACCGATAGTATATCCACCGAAGAGGAACAAACGTGACATAGAAGAAACAGTACGCATAAGGAAAATCTTGTGGCCCTGAACATTTAACAAACAAATAACAAAGTAATTCTTCAAAACAACTGAGAGTAACAAATTCCATAATCAGACAGTATATTATTACTCACTCGCTCCCAGAAGGAAGCAAAACCCCCCGAAGCCAAGAACACCAAGAAGATGAGTCACCTACAACGACAAAAAAAAAGAAAAAAGAAGAAGCAAATCAAGTTGATATCTTTTGCTGTGAACATGCTCATATAATAATAATAAAAAATACCATAGATCACAACAAAAGACAAAAGGGAGACACAATTTCTTTTCTATAGCAAAACCAACCAATGTTTATATGAATTGAAAAAACCAGACTTTCAAGTTTCTTCAATGAAAATCCAACCATGGAATGAATAAAATAAAGCTTGCAAAAGGGCGAACCTTGTTAATAAAACTTTCATGTTCCCCGGCTTGTTTGGCAATCTTAACAGCCTGTTTAGACAGGATCTCTTTCGTTTGAGCCACTTTCTACACCAAAAACAAAGTATGCCGACAACGTCAAAACAATCAGAATCACTAAAACCAAAAAGAAAAACAGAGATTTGAATGTTACCTTAGATCGGTCCTTGAGCCTCTGTTTGACATTTTCAAATGAATCCCCATTTGTTGTGCTTATTTCCTCCACATGCTCTTCGTTGTTCGACATTTTTCTGTTACTATTTGGTTTCTTTCTTTCTTTAGTATTGAAAATAAGGAGAGAGACAGAAAGAAAAAGGCGAAGAGGAAAGGAGGTGCTGTTATATGGAGACACGGCTTGTTTAGTACGGTTTGTTGATTCGCAAGATATTTTTAAAGTGTTTTAAATAAAAATATATATTTCTTAGATTTTTTTATTTTTAATATTAATTTATTAAAGTTATTTACATTAAGACTATTAAAACAATATCTCAAAAAATATTAATATATTAATAAGAAAAGCATCTTTCTTTTTAAACTACTGCTTTTTACTCTAATTATTAATGATAATTTATATTTGAGATTAGGGATCTTCTTTCTGCTAATCGCCACTTATTATTCTTCGAACAATTATATCTTGGGTAAATTAAGGATCGTACTTTTGCTGGAATGTCCCGCTGCCTTGCCTACCTCGTACTAGTTTCGCTACCTGTGTTTTGCTGGAAGGCTACACTATTTTTATTTTTATTTTGCGCAAAAAAATATAACTAGTTGCTGTAATAGTGTTTTATATATATATATGGCTCAGGTTATATAATCAATTAAGTTGAATAAGCTCACTTTATTTTAATTAAATAAATAAAAAGTAGAAAATGACAATAGATAAATCAAATTAAAAAAAGAAAAGTAATTAGGATAATCTGGAAAAAAATTATCAAAAGTGAACAAACGATATATCTAAATTCATATCTCATTGAATACAGAAAAATAAAATATGATAAAAAAAAGAACATAAAAAAACCGATTCTGGTTAACCCGAGTTAACATGATAAAATTATAACTCTAGTAATTAAGGCCGAGTCAACCTGAGATATTCTGTCAAACCCACAGTCCAGATCATGAGATTGGAATAACTTGATTAAAAAAAATAAAGAGAAATTATAAAGCTTTTTAAAAATAAAATTTGTGTTAACTTTTTAAACCAATGAACTAGGTTATTAGATCTGTAGCATCTTATCTGAAAAAATCATGAAGTTTAATTTTTAATTAATCAAATATTGAAGGATAAAATTGAAAAAAAAAGAATTTCAATTATAAAAAAAGAATTAAAAAAATAACAATTAAAAGAATGAGGAACAAAATAAAAATACAAAATAAATTTTAAATTTGATTGAAAGGTAAAATTGAAAAACAAAAGTCAATTTAGCAAAAGAACCAAAAACATTAAAAGAATGAGGATCAAAATTGACATTAAAAATAAAGAAAAGTATTTGATTGAAGGGTAAAATTGAAAAGAATAATAACTCGTACAAAAAGGCCAAGAAAAAAAAATAAAAATAAAAATAATGAGGATGAAATTGAAAAACATAACACCATGAATTTGGATTGAAGGATGAAATTAAAAACCAATAAAACTTTTACAAAAAGACAGAAAAAAAATTAAAAATAAAAAGAATAAAGTCCAAATTGAAAATTATAATATTTGGTAAATTGAGATTGAATGATGAAATTGAAAACAAATAAAAATTTTACAAAATAAAAAAGAAAAAAAAAATAAAAAAAAAAAATGTCAACAACAAAAAGAGTTAAGCTATAATTTTTGGGGGAGGAGAGAGAAAAGAAGAAGAAGAAAAAGACTCATCAGCGACAAATCAAAACTAACACCGACACTTTAGTTTAAAATTTTTTATTTTTAAAGGCATTTTGGTTGTTTCACTTTGCTTTTTAATTGTTTATTATTTTTTATATTTGGTGAAATATCAAATTGTCCCTCAACTAATATTATAATAACAAAAACATCATTGTGAAAATACAAAAATACCTTTTGAGGCCATTTTTTTTCTTTCTAATAGTAATATAGTCATTTTCATTGTATAATTGAGATGAGAGAAGAATTATTTTTCCCCAATTAATTTAATAACAACTAATGACTTATGTGAAAAGATTTTAATTTCTTTGAAAACTAGTGTTAAAGTTTTGAAGTGGAGGAGAAATATTATCATTATATTGTTTCAGTGAAAAATATCTCTAAATTTGAAGATAGAATGTTTTTTCAATGTAAATTAAATTCTTTTAGTTTTTATTATTAATTAGCAGTGGGGTCAAATTTATGTTTTTTTTTAAATGTTTTTATGAGATATTTCTTTTGTTTTTATATTGTATGTTTAATGCGGTTGATTTTTGTAACTCTTGAAAGCTTAGCTCGTGAAGTGAGTTATGCTCGTGAACAAATTAAGACTCAAGTAAGTAAGGTATATTTTTATTTTAATTCTTAACGCAATGTTTTAATAAAACAAATTTCTTCATTTTTTCTTATCCAGAGAAAAAGGAAAGATATCTTAGTTAAATAGTTAAACATATATCTAAGCAGTAGGGGTGATTATTTTCGGTTCGGTTCAGTTTTTATATAAAAAAAGTAATTAAACCGAATTTTTTTTAAAAAAAAACCGAAACCGGTTCAAACCGACCGGTTTCGGTTTGGTTTTTTAGGACAAAAACCGGTTCAAACCGGTTTGGCTCGGTTTTTCGGTTAGGCTTGGTTTTGGCTCTGTTTTTCGGTTAGGCTTGGTTTTGGCTCGGTTTTTTCAGTTTGGTTCAGTTTTTTCCGGTTTGACTCGGGTTTTTTTTGTTTTTTTTTGTTTGGGTTCGGTTCAGTTCGGTTTTTTCAGTTGTAGGCTTATAAAACCGAACCGAACTGGTCGGTTTTTTCAAAATTTTAATCGGTTTTTTTCACGGTTTGGTTTTTTCGATTATTTTTTTTCCGGTTTTCTCAGTTTTCATGGTTTTTCAGTTTATTTGCTCACCCCTACTAAGCAAAACAATTATAACTTCCAAAATATTAAAGAGAATCTAAGATTTTAATATGTCAACTTATGTAATTGATGAGGAATTAAAGGAAATTAAATTTTTAAGAGTTTTGAAAAGAAAAAAAAAAAACACTGCTGAATAGGTAATTGTTAGATAAGTTTACACGTGTAGTTTTCATGACGCATGACCGTACAAAAAAAGATATAATTGTGCTATCAAAATGGCTTTTGAGTACAAATATCTGTAATATTCTTGTTTTCATGAGGAATATTGTCACAGTGTTTTTGCTGACTAATATAATTTTTTATTTTTAAAAAAATTGTTTTGATAAGATGCTTTTAATAAAATAATATTTAAATATATTTTTAAATAAAAAATATTTTAAAAAACAATGGATAACATAATACCAAATATCTCTATTTCTGGTTTCCTTCCCATTCACGTAAGACACGAATCAACATTATTTCCTTAATTAATGATAAGTTCATTAATAGTTGAAGAGAGATATTTTAAGGTTAGTGAGCAGTGACGTAGTCTTTTCTTTCTTTTTTGTGTTTTGGTGACCGTGCATGATGATGAGGTGTCATCTCTGGAATATTCGAGGCTACTGATGACGTGCGGGCCTGTTTCACTCTCTGTATTAAAATTACCACGTCACCCCTATTTTCTTACGTGGAGTGACGTGATTGTTCACGTGACTCGAATACAAAACTCGCACAGGAGAGGAGGTGGTCTCGCGTCTCGATGAGGGGATAAGGCCTTGACTGGAATGGCTAAGGTGAGAGAATGCGATTAATAAACTTTTTGTTTTTATATTTTAAAAATATTTTTAAAAGTATTTAAATTTTTTTATTTTAAATTAATATTTTTATATTTTCAGATAATTTTAATATGTTAATGTAAAAATAATTTTTAAAAATTAAAAAATATTATTTTAATATATATTTTTTTAAAAATTATTGTCTTGACTATTTGAATTAGAAGTTCAGGATCTACATAAGACGAGAGCACCCCCGTTGGTATAGTTGAAGGGTGTGTCTTTGTTCTTTCTAGCTGTCTCACCCCTGCTTGAGGTACCTCTTATGTCTGATTTGGTACCCGCTCATCTCCAACTTCTACGGTTCTACCCTGCAAGAGCTTTGATGAGCATGAGAAGTTATATCATCCAATGGACCTTTATCTTGCTAGTCTTAGGCGTTTCAGCCTCTACTCCTCTTTTTTATGGAGGGTAGCTTGGTTCGCCATCCCTTTCGGGTGTGCACCATCATGAAATAGATCACAACAACATTATTATCATCGATTCTTTAGATCCAAACCGGGTGCTCTAATACCAACTGCAATAACCCAGTTTTTTCAAAGCCAAAAACGATGGTGATTTTTTTTCTTATATATATATATATAACGTTAATGGTAATTCTCACAACGGTATTCAGGGGTTTACCATAACAGAATTCATCTTTTAATGTAATGCAATACTCATATGACTTCACAATACAACATCCTTATAAAAGGAAATATCACATACATACATTCATAACATTATGTTTACACGTTCATACATTCACATCCGTGTTTCATAACAATTATCGATACAGTCATTTCAGAAGTGCTAAATGGCAACTAGTACATTCGCCCCTTCCAAATACATAACACCTAAAACATGTTATTACATAGTTTCTTTCAAAATATATGGACTCGTGAAAAGGGTTTCCTACGCACCTTGATTGTGTGATGTCCCTGTTACAAAAGCAAAATAGATACAAGAATCATAATTAATCTAAAACATGCCAACAGATAACTAAAAGCATATCGTAGTCTAAGTGAGTATAATTATTACATTACTCCTTACATACATAATACAGCCTTAATATTTCTTCAATTATAATATCCTTACTCTCACGTCCTAACCTTCCCATAGGTGTGGTAGGGACCGGAGTTAATTCATTTGTTGCAGCTATTTTACTGTGTTTTATTCTGGCCATCCTTTGCGAGACCACTAATATGTTTATCCATCTTATTCCAACCTAGTCATCCATTCGAATTGTTAACCATGGTTAATCCCAATATGACCACTCGGTCATCCATCTTAGATGTCATTAGTCGTAGCTAATCACAATATACACCCGGTCATCCCTCTCGGATACCATTAGTCGTAGCTAATCATAATATACACACTCGGTTATCCACTTCAGATGCCATTAGCCATAGCTAATCACAATTTCCAACCTGGTCATCCATCTCGGATGTCATTAGCCGAAGTTAATCAAAACGTACACACCTGATCGTCCATCTAGGATACCTTTAATCGAAGGCAATCATCAACATAACCTGATCATCATTCTAGGATGTCATTAGTCAAAGTTAATCATCTACATAACCCGGTCATCCTTCTAGGATACCATTAGCCGAAGTTAACCGTAATACTCATTCAAACAATCCATAACAGTTTAGCATTCCCTATATCTAAATAGTAGGTCATTCATAATACTCTTACAAACATTCCATGACAGTTGAACATTCATTATAACACAATATTAGATCCTTCGTAATGCTCGTTCAAACATTCCACAATGGTTAGCATTCATTATTACACAATAACATACTCTTTGTAATTCTCATTCAAATATTTCATAACAGTTTAGTATTCTCCATAACAAAATATTATATCATTCATAATACTCATACAAACATTTCATGATAGTTTACTATACACTATAATACAATAATAGATCCTTCGTAATACTCGTTCAAGCATTCCATAATGGTTTGGTATTCATTATAGCATGATAACTGATCTTTCATTGTGAATTCATTTTGGAAAATTAACATTATACTAAAAGGGGGTGGAAACCACCTACTTGTTCCTCTTGTAGGGTGTCCTCGTCTGGTCGAATGGTCAATCCCAGTCGCATCACCTAATATATCAAATGATCACAAATCAACACATTTGCATTTGGTAATTACATAACTCGTCACCATACATATTCCAAGAATACACATGCTCGCATTTAAGTGTTCCACATACTACACAATCATACCATGAAATCATTACAAGCATTTAAGTTATTTCTAACATGGAAATTTGTCGTGGAAAATCAGCAGTGAAACCTGATTTGCTAGTGACACAGGATTCGATAGCAAAAACTAATTCGTTGATGACACAGGATTCGACAACGAAGCTGATTCACTGGTGACACAGGATTCAACAATGAAAATTGATTCACCGGTGACCAATATTTGGTAACGCAATCTAGTCCTACGACTGACGCAAGAAATCATCAGCGTACGTAGTCTGTTGTTAACTCAGAAATCATTGACGAAATTGTGTCGTTGCTGACCTAAAAATCATCAACGCAATCCAGTTCTACGGCTGACGCAGAAATTGTCAGCGCATATAGGCTACTGCTAACTCAAAAATCATTGACGAAAACTGAGTCACTGATGACCCAGAAATCGTCAACGCATCTACGGTTTACGCTGAAATCGCCAACACACATATCCTATTGTTAACATATAAATCGTTGATGAAAACTGAGTTTCTCTCGATCAAGAAATTGTCAACGTAACTCACTTCTATAGCTGATGCTGGAATCGTCAGCGCATATTTCCTATTGTTAACACAAAAATCGTTAATGAAAACTGAGTCACTGCCAACTTAGAAATCATCAACGCAACCCAGTTCTACGGCTGACGCTGAAATCATCAACGTACACATAAATTATTGCTGACTCCAAAATCATTGACAAAAACTAAGTCACTCTCGACCAAAAAATCATCAACGCAACTACTTCCATAGCCGGTACATGAATTCGGTAGCACACATAAACATGATTCATCAACACAAGCTATTAATCAATGCACATCACACAAGGTTATCATTTCCATCATATGTCTTATCCCTTTAAGGATCATGTAAGATTCCTTTGTTTCCTCAATTCTTATGGTTGGCATTGCTACCCATTTTCTTAGTTACACACGCAAATCATCATATTCTTCACAAGCATAATCACAACAACAAACCACAATTACACATTCATTTTCATGATTCACAATCACACATGTTCATTCATCATACACAAAACCAAAGCATAAATCATAATGTAATTCTCATTTCAGCTCCAACATGTATCTAAGGGTCATTAACATACAATTTTGCACTTAACATCAAGCCAACACATTTTCATACAAGTTCTTCAATAACATATGTAGAATTCATATCATTAACACATGTATAATTTATATTTCGGTTTCACATGATCAAACAACTTTAACAAGGTCATCATCTTTGCATTTTATTCCTTTAACTCATATTTTGTCCAGCCCTTACTATGGCCGACCATCTTTCCAAGTTTGTGCATTCAAAATTATTCATTTCCTTTGTTAACTGTTTTGGAATTTGGTCCCCCATTCAACCCCAATTTTCATCCCTCTTTTTAGTATAGTTTTCCTTAACAACTGGTGTAAGAATCCTAAGCCATTTGTTTAGGGTTTTCTTCTTCCTTTTCGATCCCAATAACAAGTGGAGAAGTGGTATGGTTCATACCTCATGAATTTAACAAGTTCTATGCAGGTTTTGGTGGTTTGCTTTTCCTCAAATTTTCGGTTTTCTTCCTCTCCTCACTTGTTGTCTAGCCGGTCTGCTACACTTCCTCTCCTCCCATGTTTTCAGTCATTAACCTATATCTCTCTAGCTCTCTTTTACTTAGACACTCAATGCAGGGGACGCGTAGCTGGTGTAGGGGTTTTCTTCTCGGAGAGGGTGGTTGTTGTTGTAGTCAAACCTGCTGGCTGGTTATGAGGAAGGGGTCTAGACTCCTTCTCCTTCCATGGCTTCAACCACTTTTATTTTTCTCTTAGTCTCCCTTCTTTTCCAACATTCAAATGAGGTGCATGCAGTTGGGTTGTTAGGTTTTGCTTTGGGAAAAAGGGAGATTGTTGCAGCCAAGACTGCTGGCCAACCCTTTTAGGGGAGAAGAAAAGTCATCTCGTTTTCTCCCCCTTGTATTTATATCCCTCATAAATGTGAGGGGGTGGTTGGGTGGTTGGCTATCCATGTTATTATCCTTATTTTGGTTCATCCTAGGCTGGTTTAATCCTTCATAATCTCCATCTAGGGTAGGTCGATTCTATCCCCTCACTTTTATCTTAGAGTAGGCCGACTTAATACAAAATTTTATTGGGTGTTACATTTTAACTATCATGTTGCTCGTTGTTGATCAATAAGATATTTCTTAATCAATTATATTATATTTTTTTTTCATTTCTTGTTTTCAATAAAAAGAAACTATAATTAAAAATTAAATCCAGAATGATGTGAATACTGACCTTAAAAATCAAATAAAATGTAGAAAACGTGCTTGATTTTAATAAAATTCAAAAAACAAAGATAATATTAAAAGAAACTAAAAAAAATAGCAAAACTATCATAGCAAAAAAATGTTGTAACCCTAGACACATAACATTATGGATTACAATAGTAATTTCACATATATTTTTTTGTGACTAAAGTTTTTTTTTGTTTTTTTTTTAAATTTCATCATTTTCACACTAGGTTGATTTGGGACTAATGGTTTGCTTCGGCTGGCTTTGCATGAGATTCTCATTGTGTCAAGGCAAAAATTTGATGCGTGGTTGATGCTCAGTTTGGCAAAAAAAAAATCAATTTCATTGATTTAAAATAATTAAATCTTTAGGGATAAATTCTAAACTTGCCAATTCAATGATTGATTTGAATGAAAAGGAGAAAGAGTTGATGATGCTTATAAAAAAATGTGCCATCATTTGTGGGAAGTCGTCGAACTGTAGAAATATATGTGCGACGACTTCTGATCTCAATAGATTTCCTTTCTTGGTACCATTGGAATCCTCACAACATAAGCTTTCATCATTAGTGGCCCGTGTTGATGGAGGCTCTCTAGTTTGTCTTAGGTAAGCCATTGTTCTTTTTTCTTTTTTTTCATCTCTCATTTCTCTCTCCTCACTTTGGTTTTCACGTTTGGAACTCTCTAAAGTACCAAAGTGGCCTCTCAAATATTTTTATGTCAAATTTGATTTTGATTTTTTTTATTGCTATTTTTAGCAATAGTTTTTTTTTTCAATTTCATCTTTCAATATTAAGTTGGTTAGGAATTAGATTTCATAATTTTTTTTATATGCCTTCTATAGGGTAACTCGATCTTATGAGAAGGTTCACTCTAGTTGATTTAGTTCTTTTATTAGGTTCTTTTTAAAAATTATTTTTTTTTTTTACCCTTCAACATTGAGTTGATTTAGGAATATGAATTCATAATCGTTTTTTTATCTCCTTTCGATGAGGTTTTTCAGTTTTATGATCTAGATCGCGAATGTGGCGAATTAACTTAGGTTTATTCAAATTTTACCTTTAACATTTAATTGGTAAGGAATCAGACTTTATCGCGGGTTTGACATAATTACCTAGATTGACTCGACCCACATTTAAAAAAAAAATTAATTTTTTTTATTTTTATCCTTCAACATTATGTTGATTGAGAATACGACTTCATAACTTATTTCAATTTATTTTCTATAAGGTTATCACGGTCTCATGATCTGGGTTACGAACTTTATAGGTTAACTTGAGTCGATCCAATATTTCATCATCTTAATAATTAAAAAAAGGATGTTGTTCGGTATGTCTTTATCACGATATCTATCTAAAATAGATATCGTCTAATATGCATCATATTTTAGGTTCACAAGTAAATTATATTTTTGCTAGAATACACGTTGTTAACACCTTTTTACGTTTTAAAAAAAAAAACTGATTTGACATTCAACGTAGCACAACCTAATAATTTAGTAGCTAAACTAAATTGCAAAAAAATAAAAGAAAGAAATAAAAGAAAGATAATGTAAAGACAGTAAAGAAAAGCAAGGAAAGATAAATAAATGATAACTTGTAAAAGATAACTTGCATGATGAAGGTAAATTGCATAAAAAGAAATGTGTTACAAGACTAACTATTATTTTTAATAATTGGATGACCTTTTTATATTATCACATAGATGGAATCCTACATGAAATACAATTCCTAACCCTAGATAAATTTTTCATAACATATCAGAAGCTCACAACATGAATCCCAATATAATTCTTATTCTTATCAACACGTCTTCTTTCTTGGCAATCATATTTTTCCTATCTAGTAGTTTGTGCCAATGTCATATACTATAAATGCTTATTCATAATAGGCTTGGTCTTTTGATCAATTATGTGAACTTTTATCTTTATTGTCAATTGTCTTTTACTAGTTGATCGTGTCTTTTTGCTTTCCTAGACGATCATGATTTCTAGCTCCCTTGGTTAATCAGTTTTTAACTTCTCTTGTTGATCTGGACTCCTCCTAGATATGGTCAATCTTTATTTGATAGTGAATAACTATTTTTCCTACTTCATCGACACATGTATATTTATCTTTATGTAAATAACACTCCACATATTCTTTTATTTTAGAACAAATGAAAGAATATCCTTTTTCATTTAAATGCATTACTAGTATTACCAGTATTAGTGGTTGTTTGATATTGTATCTTTAATTGTATCTGGTGTGTTTCAAAAATATATTTGTCTTGAAAAGACATCAAATTAATATATTTTTTAGTTTTTTTTTTTATAATTTTGATATGCTGATATCAAAAATAAAAAAAATAAACAAAATAATTTTAATATATTTTTAAATAAAAAATATTTTGCATTACAATAGCACTCAAAAATAGTATATTTGTCCAAGCTTTTATGTTTTTGTTGGCAAGGAAAGCCAGGCAATAAAATTTGTGGTTTTTAAAAGAAAATTAATTATAAATATATTTCATTGATTATCCGCTCGTATAAGTGTTTGGGAGTATGATTGTGATTGCTTTTAAAAGTGTTTTTCACTTGGAAATGTATCAAAATAATATTTTTTTTATTTTTTAAAAATTATTTTTGACATTAGCGCATCAAAATGATTTAAAATACTAAAAAAATATTAATTTGAAACAAAAAAAATAAAAAAATATATAAATTATTTTAAAAACATTTTTAAAATACAAAAATAAACAGTAACATTAATAAACCAATAGAAAAGTACATACTCATAATTTCTCTTTGCGTGTTTATTTGAATTGAGAGGGAACAAGTGAACTTGTCCAAAGTTGTTGGAAACTCGAAAAATCGATTTGGCTTATAATTTAGATTTAAGAATCGATTTAAATCCCTATGGAATTCACACAAATCTTCCATTTCTTTTTGTTTAACAGCCTTGGGGAATTCAACTACGTACTATGAATAAAATCAATTTATCATCCAAAATCATATGGTATAACATAAGAAACCATTTCCTGACATCATTGATTCTTTGCCAAAAATTATTATTATTATTATTATTTCTTTTAAAAAGAACCCTAATTCTCTTATAGTTTCTTTATTCTAAAATTGAATTTTCTTATTTAACTTCATATCAACACACAAACAAGGCTAAGGCTTCTCCAACAAAATGTTTATCTGCTTGTTGCATTTAGAACTACGCTTTATGTCATTCATTAGTGGATGTTCTATCGTAGGTTGCCTGACCCATTTGAGACATGTTATCATACTGAATGTCTGGAAAGCTAGGTCTTTGGTAGTAATTGCAGCTTTTAGGTAACGGTCGTTTAGGCCTTGGATTTCTGGTTTTAATAATTTTCAAACTTTAAAATAGTTCTTGAACCTTCTATAAATCATTATTATTTATTATCATTCTTTTGATTGATCATTGTCAGAGAATAATATAAATAATATCTTGAAACCTCACCCAAATAGCTTAAGCTATTGGATTAAGATGATTATTTGACATAGTATCAGAGCCTTGATGACCAAACGGTCACGAATTCGAATCTTATCATCTTTATTTATTTGATAAAAAAAATTAAGTACAAGGTAATGTGGGTCTGTACAAGTTTCAAACTCAAAAGATTTTCACTTGAGGATGTATGTTATAGAATAATATAAATAATATCTTGAAATTTCACCTAACCGTTTAAGCCATTGGGTTGACAAGTATTAAAACTTTTAAATCCACATTTATTTGTGATGGTTCTACATAGGAAGAGTTTGGTATTGAAAAGGTAGAGAGTGTCTAGAGGTTGAAGGAAGATCTGTTATTGTTGTAATGGGTCTTTGAGAGGATTCAAATTGTATAGAGACACTGCCATTAAGGCCTTCTAGTAGACTTAATTATTTTTTATGTTATGGTAATATTCTTTCTAAGTGCCGCTTTGGCAAGCTTGTTTTTCTTCCCATTTTAATCTTTTTGGGATAAAAGTAGTAGTATGGTGATGATTTGCTTCAGGAAATAAAGTTTATATTTTAGGGAATCAAAAAAATCGATTTGGGTTCTAATTTAGGTTTAAAATTGATTTAAATCCTGTGGAATTGACACAAAGCTTCCATTTATTTTATTTTTTCATCAGCTTTAGGGAATTCAACTACTCGATTTATCATCCAAAATTATATAGTATAACATAAAAAAAATAATTTATTGATATCATTGATTTTTTACCTAATCTAAAATTTCCTTATTTTATTACTTCGTTACTTTATTGTGTACTTGATCTAGCAACTTGCCATATCAATATATATATATATATATATGGGCTTAATGTCTAGCTAAACCTAAAGATATTAAGTCTAGCGGCTCACCAGACTCATATGTATTTGAGTTTAGTGGATAACTGAATCCTAAAATATTAGGTATGACGGCTCACCAGATCCATATATATGTATTTAAACTCAATATATAGTTGAACCTAAAAACATTAGGTCCGGTAGCTTACCACACTCATATTTGTTTAGGCTCAATAATCAACTAAACCTAAGAATGTTCGGCTTAGAAGCAAGCTAGATTTGTGTAATAAGGATATGATATTTTGTCAAACCTAGATATTAACGTATCATGCCTTTAGCTCTTTTAAATATGAATATAAGCTAAATATTAAATCTTAAAAATATGTTAATCCATCACAAAGGAAAAAAACTCCTTGTTAAGAAAAAAAAACTCTTTTATAACCGAGTTTATCAAAGTATATTCTCCAATAAAACATTAAGAAACTCATGTTTTGTGTATGTTAAGAAATGTCCTTAAAAGACAGCTAGGCAAGGCTAATAATACAATTTGCAATGGAAATATGCGAAAGTAAATTTTCCAAATTTATAATTGTTTTTTAAACATTACTTTTGTAGAAGCTAAAATAATTTATTTTTTATTCATAAAAACTTGTTTTTTATATTTTTTGCATGCAAAAATCTATCTCGTAACTTTTTTAATTAAATATATAATTTTGAAATCTATTTTTTTTTAAATCGCAATAAAAATATTTTTTTAAAATATTTTTAAAAAAATTATAACGGCAAAAACTATCATAATTTGCTTTAGCTGCTCTAAAACTCTAACAAGATAGCCAAAACAAAAGCTAAAATCCCTTTTCTTTTTACAACAGCAATTACTATATATTTTTTTTAGGAAAGCAATAAAATAGAGTAAGAATTTTAATTAATTTTTTTATTTAAACTTCCCTTCTCGTTTCTTATTTTATGTAAAATACAAAATTATTTGTTAAAATGTTATTCCCCATAAAAAAGAGAAAAAAAAAAAAAAAGAGAGAGAGAAGAAGCTAAGATAGTGATAATTTATATCATTCAAAATGGCTTTTGACTTGGAAGATATCGTAAGAAGCTTCTTATTTTAGTAGATGTGATACGCCAAAAGTCATGAATGATACGAAATTTCAAACCAAACAGTTGGCGCGTTATTTTTTAATATTTTAGAGGTGGGCCCTGCATTGATGATCATGACATGAAGTACAGAGCTAAATAACAACATTATTATGGTTAGGGGTGTTCACGGTTCGGTTCGGTTCGGTTTTTATCAAAAAAAGTAACCAAACCGAAATTTTTTTTTTTAAAAAAACCGAAACCGAACCGAAACCGGTTCAAACCAACCGGTTTTGGTTCGGTTCGGTTCGGTTTTTTAGAGAAAAAACCGGTTCAAACCGGTTTGGCTGGGTTTTTTCGGTTTTTTTTCGGTTCGGTTCGGTTTTTCCGGTTCCAGGCTTAAAAAACCGAAACCGAACCGAACCGGTCGGTTTTTTCAAAATTTTAATCGGTTTTTTTTTACGGTTCGGTTTTTTCGGTTATTTTTTTTCCGGTTTTCTCGGTTTAATCGGTTTTTCGGTTTTTTTGAACACCCCTAATTATGGTACCGTATACAACAAATTCTGGTATTTTTTATGCATTCATTGTAAGAAGAATATTGTATCAAGAAGAACTATCTAGGTGGTAGTCCAGTGATAACAGTTTGAAACTAAAAAGTTTGTTCTCTTTGTGGTCTCAGGTTCGAACCTTGTGGTTACTCATATGATGGTCACTAGAGGCTTACATGGTCGTTAACTTTAGGGCCCGTGGGATTAGTCGAGGTGCGCACAAGCTGGCCCAGACACCCACATTAAACTAAAAAAAAAATATATTGTATCAAGAGGGTGTTTGGAAGTATTTTGTAGGGTTTCTCTTTAAAAAAATATTTTATCTTGAAATATATTAAAATAATATTTATTTATATTTTAAAAATTATTTTTAATATAATACATCAAAATTATCTGAAAACCTAAAAAAATTAAATTTAAATTAATTTTTTTAAAATTTTTATGAAATGCAGTTTGTATTGCTTTCCCATACGATACCTAAAATCAATCTTTAATCCAGTCTTAAATATATATTTATTATCAATTAAGTCCCAAATCAATAAATTTTATTAATGAATTTCAAAATAATTTTCTGAAAAAAATCTTAATCGAGTTTTGTTTTAGTGCATATGTTGGTAAAAATTAATTTGTTTAGTGTAGTTAACGTGATAAAAATATTTACATAATCATATAAATTAATGAGCTTAACAAAGATTTATATACTAGAAAAACAGAAATGATTTTATCTTTACAACACAAGAATCTAAGGCAATATGCAGAAAGAAAAGAAAATTAAAAAGAAAAACAAGTAAAGGGAAACATATTGTAGAATTCTTTGCTATTGCTGAGCCCTCGTCATCATCTTATTTATACAGGGGACATAATATTAAAATTGATGAAAGAATTAATTCAGTTAATTGGAATTAATTTATATCATTTTTAACCAATCAATACCTGCTTTTTATTGTATTTTAATACCTATTATATCAAGCTCAATTCATTTCTTTCAAAATGTCCTAGGCCAAACCTTCTATAAAGAAAATATGATTTTTTTTATTTATTTTACTTTTTCATGTAATTCGACTCTTATCCACAATTCAATTATTTCAATTAACACAATTTTGTAATTTCTATATCAATTAAATCAACCATTTCAATCCCTCTTTAAATGATAAATTGCCGAATTATACTTCTAAAGAGGAAGCATGAATTTTCTTTAATTTTTTATAGTTGATACCTTACCCATTTATTTTCCATATAAATAAACATGATTCTAACCAAATTTCATGATAGTTTCATCAAATAAAGTGTAAGCCCCTTGCTCACTTCCTAGGCTGAAACTCTCTGGTAATAAAAAAGTATGTTAATTTCTCTAATTTTGGAATTAATTCACCATCCATTTATTAAATCCTTCCTTTAATTTTTTTTTTTATCATGAATCATATGTCAATTGATCCAACAAATCCAAGCCCTCTTCTATCTAGTGTGGTTGAAATCATCCTGACACAAGACCGTCCTTTTTTTTTTTATCAATTTTTCTTTCAATCGTCACTTAACCCATTCTTTATTCATGACTACGAACATAAACTAAACATAAAATAATAATTCATATACATAACATACAAATTCAAAACTTTCATGACTCACTTCTCAAATTATTTAACAAAACTTTAATCAATTAAGGTAAAATTATTTATTAGCTCTAAATTACACTAAAACAAGGATGATTTAACAATGATTCTCTTTGTTCTTCCTCACTTTCACTAATTCTTTCAAGCTCCAAACTCTAGTTTTAAAAGTTTTTAATCATTCCTAAAAGCTTGAAATCCCTGCTTAAATCCTTAAAAACTTCTCTAAATACTTGAATCTTCCTCTCTTAAGTGTTTAGTGTAAGAAAATCAAGAAGAAATCAAGGAATTGTTGCCCTCCTTCCTTCTCTATAGTTCGACAACTCTTGGCTTCCATGAGAAGCCAATAAACTATTTATATGTCTCACATAATTGATATTTACAACATTGTTATTGTACTTTAATTCAAGAAATTTTTTATGTATTCTGTTTCCGTCTCAGCTGTTTTTTAAAACATACCTTGCCTTGAAGTTTTAATCCATAAAACTTCATTTCATTTCACGCACACACATATTTTGTCTCATTTTATTATCAAGTTAAATTTCTCAATACTTTACTAATACCGTAATATTTTTAACCGGGTGTTTACATCCTTCTTCCAATATACAAAATTTTATCAAATTTATTCACTTAGAAGAAAGAATGAAACAAACTCAAGTAGTCATTATCAAATAGAAAAGGATGAAATTAAGTTGAGATGGAGTAAAGGGGCAAAAATATAAAAAATAACTAGACCTGATTTTCTAAGTTGTTATAAAATGTAAAGTTACTTTGAGTTTTAAGGTGTTTCTAAACTTATCAACATAGTATTCATCATTTCTTTTATATTTCAGTTTTTATATTTAGCAATGTCATTTTGTTGAGATAAATAAGGAGAGGTAGTTTTGATGGGTAATACTATTTTGAGAATAAATTTTACTAAAATATATTACATATTGTCCAACTCTATCACTTTTTATTATTTTTATTTTTTTTGTTTTAATTTTCAACTTTATTCTTGGAATGCTTAAACATTTTAAGAACCCTATCTTTGCTTATTTACAAATAAATATAATAATATCTTGTGCAATCATCTATTAAAGTAATGTAATACTTTTTTTCACCTTTAGCTTACTCAATTTTAAATCATCAATATAAAAGTGAGTTAAATTTAAAGGTTCACTACTTTTTTAATTATTTGAAAAAAAATATTTGTAAATTTTGATTCTACATAGACTTCACTTTTATATTTTTTTAAGAAAAAAACATAGCTGATAATAATTTAAGATTAATTAATCTTTATTTAGAACTATAATTCATATGTCTTAAACTAAATGTCATATATCACAAGACTTTTAGCAAATAAAAAAGAGATGCATTCTTATTATTATTCTCATTTTTGGTTATAATGAATATTGCATTGAATTTTAAAAAATCCATCACATAGATATTCTTTTTTAACAAACATTTTATTCTTTATGAATATAAACTTATAACTCTCGAAGACCATTTGAAACCTATTTTTTCTCAACAGATTGCATAAACAATAATAGATCGTAGATGTCTTTGTTATTTATGAGTTATCAATACTTTTGATCAACCCCTTAATCTTATATTTTATATTTATTTATATAGGTGACCTAAGATTAAAACTATTATAGGAATTAATTTTATTAAATAGAATTAATTCTCATCATTTTTAACCCATAAAATATCCACTTTTATTGTATTTTTATATTGAGTGTTTTTCAATTTTAAATACTTGATGTTTTTTTTTATTAAAAAAACAAAATCAAACAATCCAAGTGTCAAAAAATGAAGATAATTGATTAGATATATGAGTTCATAGACCGACAAAAAATAATTTTTTGACACCAAAAATCTATTTTACAATTAACTAAATTTCAAGTTCTTGTAAGTGCGCGCATGTGGTTTTAGCTCAAAGCCTGCAATGCATAGGGTCTCTTCTCTTTAAAATGTTCTTCATGACCTATAAGCCAAATTTTTACTTTCCAATGTATCACTATATGAATAATTTGAAAGGTTTCTTAATCTTTCAATGTGAGATTTAAGGTTATGGGTTTAAAAATCTATCTATCAAGGATTCTTTAAAATCAATTTTTTATTTACTCATAATTGATTTTAGACATGTTAATGTTTAATGTTAAAGTCCTTATGTCAGAAAATATTTTCGAATAAAGTTTTAACCCTATATGTGAGTGTTCATTATTAACTATATGCATATTAACCATGTCGAAACAAATCTCCAATATCATAATAATGCACATTAGATGAAAAATGTTAGTTTATTATTATTATTATTTTTCATTATTATCTTTTCAATTCAACATTATCTTAGTCCATAAAATATGAAAATCAGACTGAAAGAAATTGACAGAAGGGCATGATTGAGAAATGTCAAAAGTATTCAGGATGCAATTGGAAATAGGTTTATAAGTTTGATACTAAATTGAGGGTTTTCTTTCTTTCTTGGAAAAGTAGAGATCTCACGTGATTCTCGAGGGAGGGAGGGAGGGAAGGAATATCCGGAAAAAAAGAAGAAGAAAATTCAAAATGATGACAGGTGAGGTATATAAAACCATCACATGTTAATATATATATAATTTTATTTTTCCCGCTTTGAAAGTATTTGGTAGATGCAAGCAAAGCATTTCCGAATGGCAAATGGGACAGCTAAGCCTCGCATCGCCCCCTAACGCTCCCATGTCCAAACAAAACATAAATTTCCGTTTTTTTCGCTTGATTATACGCTCCAATCTAACGCCATTTTTTTTTTCTTGTGCCTTGCTATTATATGGATGGATAAAAAAATTAAAAAATCAAGAAAACTGAAAAAAAATAATTAAAAAAAAAACCATAAAAAAATTGATTAAAATTTTTAAAAAACCGACCAATTCAGTTTTATAAGCTTGAAACCGAAAAAACTGAACAGAACCGAACCCAAACCGAAAAAAACTAGAAAAAAACCGAGCCAAATAAAAAAACCGAGCCAAACCGGTTTGAACCGGTTTTTGTTCAAAAAAACCGAACCAAACAGAATCGAAACCAGTCGGTTTGAACCGGTTTCGGTTTGTTTTTTTTTTAAAATTTCGGTCTGGTAACTTTTTTTATAAAAACCAAACCGAACCGAAAATAATCACCCCTATGTTACTACAATATTCCCACGTCATCTATGTGTAATCTCCACGAAATTAATTCATTGTACAGTAATACTTAGATACATAAAATAGCTATATCATATATTTTCACTTTAATACAAACACATATAAGATCCAATTTTGGAGAAAAAAATAAAACCAATGAAAAAGAATTTGAAAAGAAGAAGAAGAAGAAGATATTTTTTACTTAATTTCTAAATCTTGAACTAGATTTTTAAAAATTGAATTTAGAATTTATAAATTAAAATAAATAACTGAATTCAGTTTAAATATAAATAGTTAAATTTAAATGTCTTTGCAAAACTATCTATAAAAGAATTGATAGAATATCATTTTTCAACTCAATTAATAGTATCGTACTAATATATATATTTATCAAAAATTATAAAAATATTTTTATTTAGATTTTTTTTAATTGTATTCAGTAAATTTTATTACTGTAGAAATCCTTCACACAATATCAAATTATTTATTTTAAAGAAAGGGCCCAAACAGCAATGTAAATTGTAAATAAAAACTCACTGACATAATAAATATATATTACATTTACTTGGAAGTTGGTTTGAAGCCAAGTTTGGATTAGAAGAGGAGGCAGGGAGGGGCAATTCAAAGAGAAGAGGAGAAGAAAAATATTTCTACCTAGCGAGGAACCTGCGATATAAACGGAGTTCAGACAGACATCCACTCTGGGCTCTCTCTCTCTCTCTGCTTTCCTAATCTATTCTGGGTTTTTTCTCTTTAATCCGATTTTTTTTTAATCTTTGACCCCGCTGTTTTAGGTTTTGTTCCGAATTTAAAGAGTTTTTGCCATTCCAAGGTATGCGTTATATATCTTCTTTTGTTATTGTTTTTTGTTTAAAAGACCCGTACTCTTTTAATTTAATCACCATGAACTGGAAGGTAAATTAACTGGTTGATTTTAATTAATTTCTTTTGATTTTTGTCTTATGAGTTTATGTTTCATGGTCATGGGTTTCTCTTGTTTAATAATCTGGTTGTTTTTTTTTTTTTTGAATTTGTGAGAAGATGATGTTGTCGAAAATTGAAGGCGGGAAAAAGATCAGAGAGGATTCAGGTAATGGCAAGTTGTTGAGTGAAATTGAAACTATAAGCAAAGCCCTTTATCTTGACAAAAACCTTTCAAGAACGGCCTCCGTTTCTACATCTAGTAATCGACCCAGATCAACTGGAAAAACCCAGTTGGTAGATCCTAAATCGAAGCTTGATAATAAACATGGTAGTGAAGACCCGTCTCGCAAGGACAAGAAGTCAATTTGGAATTGGAAGCCTTTAAAAGCCTTTTCAAATGCAAGGAACCGTGAGTTCAATTGTTGTTTCTCTCTTCAAGTCCATTCCATCGAAGGGTTTCCCTCCACTTTTGACAATTTAAGTGTTTGTGTTCACTGGAAGAGACGGGATGGCGAGTTGGTGACGAGCCCTGTCAAGGTTTTTGAAGGGATTGCAGAGTTTGAGGAGAAGCTTACGCATACGTGCGTTGTATATGGGAGTAGGAGCGGACCCCACCACTCAGCTAAGTACGAGGCTAAACATTTTTTGCTCTATGCAGCTCTATTTGGGGCAATGGACCTGGATTTGGGGAAGCATAGGGTTGACCTCACGAGGCTGCTTCCTCTCACATTGGAGGAATTAGAGGAGGACAAGAGCTCGGGAAAGTGGACTACAAGTTATAAGTTGTCAGGAGAAGCTAAAGGTGCTAAGATGAATGTTAGTTTTGGGTACACGGTGGTTAGTGATACTCCCATCTTCCCCAGAAATAATCAGAATGTTAATGAGCTGTTGAGGGTGAAGCTGAATAATGCAAGAACAGTGAAACCAGCACCTAAACTTTGTCAAGGTGATGCCAAAAGCATGGTATATCGTACTGGAAGTCTTCCTGGTAATTATAACCAGCAGCGCCGTGCTGCATCTCGTTCTGTAGAAGATGTAAAAGATCTCCATGAGGTGTTGCCGGTATCAAGTTCAGAACTTGATATTCCTGTAAATATCCTGCATCAGAAATTAGAAGACAAGTTGGATGCTTCAGGTTATAACCCTGAATTTGACGTGTTCACTGAAAACCTTGAGCCAATTAAACAACCCTCCATCTGTGATTCAGATTTGATAAAAAAAGGAACAGAAAATGAGAGTGAAAATAGTGAATTTGCTGTGATTGATCAGGGGATAGAATTGTCATCAGAGGAAGTTAACATAATGTCTGCAGATGTTTCTACTGTAGATGTTAAAATGGATACTGGTTGTAATGTAGCTTCTGAAGAGGTCACTAAGCTTCATCTGCATGATGTGGAAAACAGCAATCATGAAGACGAGCTTGGGTCACATGATTGCAATTTCAAGGATGAAATATGCTCAAAAGAGTCTGTGATGGAAGAATTGGAATCTGCACTAAAAAGCATTTCCATTTTGGAAAGTGACGCGCTTGATTCCCCTGAAGAAAAGGAGGATTACACGGAAGTAAAAACTGATTATGAAACTATTAGCAGGGGGACGTCGCTTAGCTTAGATGATCTAACTGAATCTGTGGCAAATGAATTCCTGGACATGCTGGGGATGGAGCAAAGTCCATTTGGCTCGAGTTCAGAGAGTGAACCTGAGTCTCCTAGGGAACGCTTGTTAAGACAATTTGAGAAGGATGCCTTGGCTGGCGGTGGTTCTCTGTTTGACTTTGATGTGGACTATGGTGACCAAAGAGAATGTGACTATTATGCCTCAACTGCATCTGGGTTGGGAAACTTCTCTGAGGATTTTGAACTGTTATCAGTTATCCAAGCTGCTGAGGAGGAGCTGATGGGAACTCAGTCTGTCAGTGGAAAAGCAAGGGTCAGAATGTTGGAAGACTTGGAGACTGAGTCTTTAATGCGTGAATGGGGCTTGAATGATAAGGCTTTTGATTGTTCTCCACCTAAGAGCTCTGGTGGCTTTGGGAGTCCTATCGATTTGCCTCCTGAAGAGCCGTTTGAATTACCTGCTCTTGGAGAAGGACTGGGTTCATTTCTGCAGACAAAGAACGGTGGATTCTTGAGGTCCATGAATCCTTCAATTTTCCAGAAAGCGAAAAACAGTGGGCACTTGATCATGCAAGTTTCTAGTCCTGTTGTGGTACCAGCAGAAATGGGTTCTGGTATAGTGGATATACAGCAGCGATTGGCTTCAATTGGAATTGAAAAGCTTTCTATGCAAGCAAATAAGCTCATGCCTTTGGAAGATATCACTGGGAAAACAATGCAACAAGTAGCATGGGAAGCTGGTGCCACTCTGGAGGGACCTGAGAGGTTTGTGCTGGATTGAACACTCATTGTGAATTAGAAAGGCATGCTGTTCTTTTTCTCAAATTTCTTCAAATTATGCATTCATTTTATTGTTTCTTCCTGGTTCAGGCAAAGTTTGTTACAGCAAGAATACACTATGGATGATGCATCTCTTGGGCAAATAAGTGTGAATGACAGATCTTCTGCACCCAGATCTAATAAGCTCAGTTCAGGCTCATTGGGTAGTGAGACAGGCTCAGAATACGTATCTCTAGAAGATCTTGCACCTTTGGCTATGGATAAGATAGAAGCACTCTCAATTGAGGGATTGAGAATACAATCTGGTATGTCAGATGAGGAAGCACCCTCGAACATCAGAGCACAATCTATTGGAGAAATTTCCTCCCTCCAGGGAAAGGGTGTTGACATCAGTGGCTCACTTGGTTTGGAAGGAACCGCTGGATTGCAACTGTTGGACATAAAAGATAGTGCAGATGACATCGATGGATTAATGGGTCTGTCACTGACTCTTGATGAATGGATGCGGCTAGATTCCGGCGATATTGGCGATGAAGATCAAATTAGTGAGCGAACTTCTAAGATACTTGCTGCCCATCATGCTAGCTCCTTGGACTCGATTCGAGGAGGGTCAAAAGGGGGGAGAGGACGTGGAAAGGGATCTGGTAGAAAGTGTGGTTTGCTGGGGAATAACTTTACTGTAGCACTGATGGTGCAACTTCGCGATCCTCTTAGAAATTATGAACCTGTAGGTACACCAATGCTTGCTCTGATTCAAGTGGAGAGAGTGTTTGTCCCACCAAAGCCAAAAATATACTGCAAGGTCTCAGAGTTAAGAAACAACGATGAAGAAGATGATGAGTCAGAGTCAGTGGTGAAGCAGGAGGTTGAGAAGCAGACAAGCGAAAAGGCTCTGGAGGAAGAAGGAATTCCTCAGTACCAAATCACAGAAGTGCATGTTGCTGGTATGAAGTCTGAGCCTGGCAAGAAGAAGCTATGGGGTACCACATCTCAGCAACAATCTGGTTCTCGTTGGCTGCTTGCTAATGGAATGGGGAAGGGTAATAAGCATTCGACTATAAAATCCAAGGGTGTTTCTACAAAATCAGCACCCCCACTGACAACAAAGGTGCAGCGTGGTGACAGTTTATGGAGCGTCTCATCTCGTTTTCATGGTACTGGTGCAAAATGGAAGGAACCCCATAAAAGGAATCCGAATGTGATTTTTCCAAATTAAACTATCAGGTTGCTATGAGTTGAGCATGTATTGAAGTCTGTTCAATGGGGTTCACCTCACCATTTGCGTTGGAAATTGTGGAAATCTCATCCTGATTTGTTACAATACCCAGGGGATTCATGTTGAACCATATGATATATGAATCCTTGGAATTGAGTTGTTTTCCTTAGTGCACACAGTTTACGGGATGGCCCTTGAGTCTATATGAGATCCATGTATTCTGCTTGAGTACTTGTATTTACTTTAGGTGTGGTCAACCAGCGTTAGTCATGCAATGCAAGATAAAATTTACGGATTGTTTTGCTGTATCTGTATTCCTCATTTATAAATTTGTAGGGTCATTAATCATGCCTTTGTGCATCGTAATTTATGTTCTGTTGAAGAAAGTGTTGTTGCAACTTATTTTACCTGCAAGCATGATGCAGCTATTCTGGACCTTGATGAACAAAGCGTTCAAAATGCTATTTTCCATGCTCTTTTACCCGTCTTTGTTTGTCAAAAAACCAAGATAACTGTGTTGGAGTACTTTGATTTCCACATAGCTCTCTGTAATGTTTTCTCACTAGTTACGTCTGTTATATGAATAGACAAGAGAAACTTTGTCGATGAAATTAACAATTCTATTGGGCAAGACTCCAACTTTAATCGGAGTTCTTGATGTATAGGGTTTTCTAAGTTTCAATTTCAACAGGTAAGCCTTTAGCCTTCAAATATTATTTGCTATATAATAGTATATTTACATACATGCACAGCTGACTGCCACATTATGTAGTTTTGAGCAGTTCTGTATCAACTTTACAAATGAAAAACTAAAACAGCAATTCACTCGGGCTTAGAATTTTTTGACAAAACCATTGGACACCCATTTGCATTATTGGCCTTGCTGAGTTTTGGTATATGGTGACTGCCATCTTGTATTTGCAAGAAGGAATCAACTGGAGCTACACAGAATTTGTTGATATCCAAGATGCGCTGGATCTGATTGAGAAGGTCTTTTACAGTTGCTTTACACTGTTTCATTCTATAATTTCATTTATTTGAATAATATCATGCCTGACAGAGCACTGAATAATCGGTGGACCTGTGTCCTATTGCAGTATATTCTCTCATCCATTTATGCATCGTCCAACTCCCTATTTCGTGGTCTCTCATAGTTTTAACTGCTTGTTCAATCGTTTGCAGAAACCTGGGGTATCATAGCACTTCTCGATGAATCTCCTGGTATGCAGCTAGTTTTTTTTTTTTTTTCCTACTTGATACATCACTGCTCATACATTTTATGAGCTTGCAGAATTCTATCAAAACTAAATTCTATTCATGTTTGGTTATACTGTGCAGTTTGTATACTCACATTTGTATGAATTGAAAAAAATTGCTTGGCTGGAGACTCATGTTCTTACAGCATGTTTCCTAAATCCTGGTATGCAGCTAGCTTTTTATTCTACTTGATACATCACTGCTCATACATTTTATGAAGCTTGCAGAATTCTATCAAAACTAAAGTTTATTCATGTTTGGTTATAATCAAGCCTAAGCTTTCTCGTACTAGCTTTACCATATCTCACTACGCAGGGGAAGAAAAACAATTTATCTTTATTTTTTCTTTTGCTCAGTTTTGTTAAACTTAAATAGCTTCTAAAATATTCATTTCCTTTTATCCTTCCAGGTGATGAATTTAGATGATCGTTCCTAGACAAATACAAAGATTATGTAGTGGAAGAACATCAGATCTTTTGATAGCTCCCTACTGCCCCTTTGCAGCTGGCCTATTTCTTCCACTTCCAGAGGAATCATCGAAGTCATCTAAATTTTCTGCCATTGGTCACGTTTGAATGTATGAGGTTGTTTACTTTCTTCTCAGTTTTCCTAGATTGAATGAAGTGAAATTGCTGCTTCCTCGTACTTTTGGCTTCTCGTGTTTTTGCTTGTCCAAAACAACATAGTATGCAAACAGCTGCTGCTATTGAATCGGGGATTGTCATACGAGCTAAAGCAAAAACAAGACCGTTTATATCCGTGGCCAACCTTTCTTGCACATCAACATCTCCAGAAAAAAAAACATAAGATGCATGGGATTTCAAAGTATTCCACAGAAATCTTATTGGTTCCATAATAAGAAGCAAAGGTCCTTGCAATCCATTTAATCTCTTACGCCTGCAGTTTAAAAAACTAACCAACTTGATTTAGCAATATCGCTTTCTCGCTTCATGAAAATCAAAACAAATTGAAGGAAGAAGAAGAAATTCTTTGCCAATTTGTGAAACCCAATTCGAGCCCACTACTTTCCTCCTCCTCCTCCTCCTCTTCTATTGGGCTTACAAGAATAGACCTTTTGTGAAATCATGGCTTCATTGGGTGTTTTGGTTTTCCTATCTAGCGAACCCAAAAAGAAAGAAGAACAAATTATACCCGTATTTTTGTTAAGGATTTTGTATGCAATTTCTATCTTTTGATTAACAAAATATACTATTAGTTTCAATGAGATTTAGGCATGAATTTTGATTGTTGATTGCTGATGTCACGAGGGAAAGAATAGATGAAGAGAGAGAGGAGAAGAAGGAAGGGGGAAAACAAGGGAGTTAAAAAAACCGATTTGTTTTTTTTGTGTTATATTACATATGAGGGTAGATTCACTTTTTTATTTTATTTTAAATTTTTTATTTATTTATTTTTGCAAACTATAATTTCTGGAACAATAAGGTAAAGTGAAAAATCAAGTAAATTTTGGGAGGGTTAGTGTAATTTTCCCTTTCATATTATCATTTAAAAACCATGATTTTGTCAAAATAGATTTCGGTTTAAAATCAAAATTCTAGAATTAAAACCTACTAAAAACATGTTATTGATGCAAATAAATTCTAGATTATTGCCTAATAAAGTCGTTTGAAGGATTCTGTGTAAAGAATTGGATCAAAATTAGTTCAAATCATGGAGCTAAGATAAAATTCTTTCCAAGAACACGAAGAACACTGCCTAGGAATCCAGAAACCCAGTACATTGTCAAGCCTCCAAAACCGGTATTTTTTATTTTCTAAAACATGCTTTCTTCATTCAAACAAGTTACACAACTATAACCAAACATGTATGAATAAAAAACACTAACAAATAACATCAAAATCACGCAAAAAGTTCTAAATTTCAAAACCGACAACTTAAAACAACCTATAAGAACATCAAATTTTGATTTAAAAATGACTCTTTAAACACTTGGAATCTAAACCATACCCAGGAACCAAGAACACACACTAACAAACTAGAAAAAACATCAATAACCTTACTGTCAGATTTTCAAATCACTATATTTCATTTAATCTAAACATTCAAGCATATTCTAAACATTCAACAACATTAACAAACAACTCCAAACATGGTCAAACAAAGAGAAAAACGATATTTTGTGCATTAATCAAAATCAAAGCTAAAAGCAATATAATGCAACAAATGTTCAAAAACACCATAAAACATGAAAGATTAGGCTAGAGACGTGCCTTGTGGACATCATCTACCAAGATAAATGAATGTTTTATACATTTCAAGCTCAAATAATGGTTGTTGCCTTTAGTTTTTTCTTTTCCAAGTTTGTTACTCTCTCTCAAAATTATAGAAATCCTTGTGTTAGGCTATTAAACTTTCGTACTTTAGAGTTCCGTTATCAATCTTTTTCTCTTCTATTTCTCTCCCTTGCTATGATTTTTCAGGGGGCATTTATAAAGTTTTGCTAGAGTTTTTAATGGGTTCAAATATAAATTGATCAAAGCTTAACTCTTTGATCAAAATGAGAGGGTTTTAAAGTACATTTCATAGCTGTGAGCTCTATACCTATGCTGGTTTTTCAATGGTGGTTTTGCAACAAACTTGGTTTCTGGAGGTTTTGGTGGTTTTCCAAACTTGGAGATCAAGGAGCTTGTTTATGGCCTTTTGATCTTAAGAGAAATGTGACCAACCTTTGATAAGAACATGCTGATAAAGCTTGAAGTATGAACACACTAAAAAAGATTACTGGTGTTATAAAATGAGTATCACATTCATCGATGACTGAGTTGATAATTTTCAAGGCTTTGTTAAAGCAACTCCGACATCATTGTCATTGAAGACCACCTGGTCTTAGTAGAGGGGGTGCACATCTTTTATTTGGATTCAACTTTACTCAATGTAAAGGTTTGTAGCTTCATATTCATTCGTTTGAAAGTACCAACTCCATTAACCTAGAATTTGAAAATGCAGTGATGGCTAATCGAGGATAAGATGTTGAGTTCGTTGAAGAAAATGGAATGTAAATGTTTGATGGGAGTAACTGATGTTTGTAGAGAGGGTGTTTCTCAGTTGAATAATAGTGGTTACAGCCAAAGCCATCGAAGTAGAAGCTAAACAGTGGCTGAACAATGCGTCGTCTAGGTTAAACCCTAGAAATTAGAGTTTTTAATTTGGGATCTAACATGTTTCATTTTAATTTCTATTTTTATAATTACTTTTAATTGCACCCATAATTGCTTCTCAAACTTTTAATTTCATATAATTTCACTCCTACTAAACTCAATCATCAACTCCAAAGTTGAGCACCATTTTCATCTTTGTTCTTAGTTTTTGATTTGTGCACTTAAACCCTTAATTGACCATCAAACTTTTAATTTTTTTTAATTTGACTCTTAATTTGGTTAAATTCAACTCTTACAATCACGCACCTTTTTCAACTTGGTCCATGATTTTGAATTTCTTCAATCAAGTCTCTAATTGCATATCAAACTTTAATATTTATGCAATTAAACCTCTAATTTGACTAAATTAACTTTTTAAAATTACAAATTGATCTCCAGACTTTAATTTCTTCCAATTAAGTTAAAATGGAAAAAAATTAATTGAGTAAAAAAATAGAAAAGAAAAGTGATGAGTGCCAAAAAGAGAAAAATAATTGAATAAAAAATGAAAAAATATGAGAAAATAAATTATGGGGGTTAACTTTATTATTGTCCCATTCTATCATAATCCAATCCCATACAATTTTTTTTTTCAATATCCAAACTAAGCACCTCAATTATGGGTTTGCCCTAAAACATATCTTGAGCAAGAAAACACACCTAAAAAAAAAAAACATAAATACAACACATCCTCCCAACCCTTTTCCCTTCCATCTCTCCCCAAATTTCAACCACCAAAACATCCGAAAACCACTTATAATTTATCCACAAATACCATCAAAACACTTTCCATTTTTACGGTTCCTTAACATAAATACATGCCCCTTACCGAGGGATGCATTTAAATGGTTCGCTTCTCTCCGAAGCAGAGTGCAATTCATTTTGAGTGGCAAGGAAAAAATAAAATGAAATTGGGTTGATGAGCGATGATATGTATAACGCAGTCGTATCAAATGTATGAATTGTCCACTCCAAGTATAAAAACTAATAGCAATTTAACAATATTTTAATTGTTTGTTATGATTAGAATTTAATTAGTCATAAATAAACTAAAATGTCAAAAAATCATGTATTAATTTCTCAAGAGTTACATGGAAAAACTTCGTTTATAAAAAAGTAGAAAGAAATTGACAGACTCGAATCATTGTCCTTACTGTTAATCAGTAGTGGAAGCGAAAACATGCTATACTCTCTCTTTTCATGAAATGCAAATATCTTCTTTTCCCATGTGAGTAGTGAAAGTGAGCACTTGCAGACATGCTACGGATACAAGAAGTTGCTAATAAATCTGATTTCAACAATTTTACTTCCTGCAACTACAACAGGTACTTGAATCAAACAAACTCACATCATCTAGCACCATTATAGGGATTGAAGTTCTCATCATGGTGAGACACGAGCTGTGAAAATCTCATGATCTTATCACAATCAACCCAGTTGCTAAAATCTCGAACCAAGTCTTCTGTAGTAGGCTTGCACATATAATATCACAGAATTCGATCATCAAGACAGAAAAATACCTTGGTTTGTCGATGACACAATCAAGAGACAGTTTAAGATAGAAATTTGAATTGCCAATAGACACAGGATGAAAAAAAAATGTTGCTAGTCATGCTTTTTATGAAATAGCCAGATATTATTTTGGTTCTTTGGCAATGGAGATTGATGGTGAGACTATTCCATTCTTTGGAAAGAAGCCTGCATCACCCTACAATTTTCATTGATGAACGGCTTAAACGAAAATAAGAAAGATTGCTGGCTTTCTTGGAAGTTGAAAGCTGGATCTTCTTCCTTTTCAGATTGTTTATTTCTATTTTTTTCTCAAAAAAATAATATTGCATGCATACATACATATATATAGACGAACACATACTTGAAAGAGCTTTGTTATGCTGCAGACCTTATCTGGCAAATCTACCCACTTCAATGCTTTGTTTGCTAAGGAATCGACAGTGGGATAAGAATTCTCATTTTAATTCCTATATAATGTCTTCTTTAGTTGATTTACCTGCAAGGAAAACCATGGTTTCACATAAGCGAAATGTCATACCCTGAAAGTTAAACTTCAAATTAAAAAAAAAAAAAAAAAAACAGCCACTCTTGCTTT
>Ga0307517_10001907_pt1 | contig 34152 bp, 29 predicted proteins | sample 23_EM_MG_FD_194515 | JGI IMG/M metagenome (GOLD analysis project Ga0307517, IMG submission 194515) | Populus trichocarpa ectomycorrhiza microbial communities from riparian zone in the Pacific Northwest, United States - 23_EM | ecosystem: Host-associated > Plants > Roots > Unclassified | place... | reverse complement strand
GCGGCGTCAGGGCGGGAGACCCTTAGATCAGGCGGCGTCAGGGCGGGAGACCCTTAGATCAGGCGGCGTCAGGGCGGGAGACCCTTAGATCAGGCGGCGTCAGGGCGGGAGACCCTTAGATCAGGCGGCGTCAGGGCGGAGTAGCGCAGCACCAGACGCAGTCAGGACGCACAGGACGTAGGGGTCCGTGTCCTGATTGCGTCAGGACGGACGGCGCCAAGTAACGCAAAGTCAGGACGCAACATCGATCCGACGTTGCGTCCTGATTCGCGATTTGCGTTCCGGCGTCAGGTGCGTCAGACGCACAGGACGCACAGAACGCAGGGTATTATTTTTGCTGATGTACTATGAACATTAGTATACATAGTAGGCCTCTCCCCCGGTGGTTGAAGAATCATCAAGCAACGGAGAAGAGACCTTAACAATATAACAAGTTAGCGAGTCATATTTAACTCTTTGATATTTGACTATTCTCTATTACTTTACCTTTACCAAATGATTACTATCTACGTGCCTTCCGGACTATTAATCCATTGTCTCGAATATCCTTGGCCTAGTTAGCCCGGCATCCTACTGTCTTAGCTACCCTGTAACAGTACCAATAAAGACAACTCTCACAAGGGTCGGCGATTTCATGAGTTTCGATATGACAGAGACGTCCTTTATACCGCTGCGTAGCTAGCATTGAGCCCAACAGTCTCCCGCAATCAGATCCATGATCGGAGAAGCGGTTGTGAAGGAATCTGCCATCGAGTTCTGGGATCGCCAGCATCCCACCCCATTCACCCCTGTCACTTCATGAATAATAGCCCTCTGGGGATGAATCTTATACCGCGGGATAGCTGGCATCAAGCCCGGGAATATTCATGTATTGGATTCAGGATCGATTGTGTGGCTTTGGTAGAGTATTGCAGGTGTGGCCCCAGAGTGTGGATGTTGACTCGGAGTGTTGTGATGAAAAGAATGTGTGGCGTCGCGTCCAGTTCGAGGATAAGAGCCGAGAAACCACCAGGCCCTAGAGAGGGTTATGGCTATCACTCGCTTTCAGACTGGAGTGTGCTGGCATTTTCGCTCATTCAAAGATGATGTTCTGAAAATAGAACTCTGAATGCCAGTGTGACTCTACCCCAGTGTCTTTAGCGTAAATTTAAGATTAAGAGTACGATGGCTTTCTCACCTGGCGCCAGCACTAACTATATTTCCTGTACCAATAAATACCCTTTCCTCACCCTCGGGCTGGGCCTCTGACTCAGAGAAGGCAGGGAGGGTGCTCAGGCGTATTGGTAAATCGTGATGTGCGATGGTGTTGAAGTTGAAGTGTGGATGCATGGGACGCAGGGTTGCCTAGTTGCATGCATCCCGACGGAACCCGGTACTGAGAAGGGCTGTCCAGAAGCACGAGACGCAACCAGATGTGGGGCCTGACTACAGGACGCACCAGACGCACAGGACGCAGTGTCCACACTATGAGAGTCCTGATGCAACACCAGGGCATCTGATACAGGATGGCCTTTTGCTAATGTAGTCGATATTTGAGTTCGTTACAGGGCGAACAGGGCCCCGAAAAAAGGAGGGCCCTCGACCCTTTTCCCCACCACACCCCGCTCAATGGCCTGGGGCAGGGTTGCTTTTTTGGCATTCCCTGCCCCTGTTCCCTCTCCGGCCCCTGCCCCACACATACTGCAGATGGGTCCCTGTTAAAAATAGATGGTGACAAGCGGGGCCCGTCCAGGCCATTAGTGTGGGTGGGCCCCGGATAGGGGCGGGGCGGGCATTACCTGAAAAATACCCTCCGGGCACAGTGTAAGAGCTGGGCCTGTTGAGTGAAAACCCGCCCCGCCCCGCCCTACCCTTTAACGAACACTAGTCGATATTGGTAGTTCAACCTTGGGTGTGCTTCCCTCAGTATCCACAAGATTGAGACTTTCCATGTATGAATCCACTTCATTTTCATCAAGATTGAGCTCATTTTCACTGGTATACATTTCAATTCTACCAAATTCTTGGTCCAGTAACTGGAGGCGAGATCATAGTCAGCTGCTGGCTGAGGTATTGTTCAGAAGGTCCTTCGTCGTAAATAGGCTGTTCTAATGTACTCTGACTCCGTACAAATCCTGAATTCTCAGTTGCTATATGGTTCCTGTACTATGTACTTGAATTGTATTTTATTCAGCAGTATGAGCATCAAGACCCTTGTGCCATTCTATGAAGAATTGAATTAATTTAACAACAGTATAAATGGCACGCAAAAAATCAAAAATTACTCTTGGAGACCCGATTGACTTGGTACATCAATGCAACTCGTAATTGAATAAGTATTTTCTTAACCAAAACTGTACTATAAATAGAAATTGTGTACAAAAGAATCCAAATGGGATGAAATTAGTCTCGCAGTATTCTTAGGAAATTGAGGCTACATCAGAGGATAGAAAATGAGAGAAAATTTGAAAAACTTGAAAAACTTTCAAGGAGTATTGTATAGCTTGTCAGCCATACCTTTGCCAATCTTTCAAATGCTATCTGCTCTGTTCTGGTACACATAGCCTGGAGAAGGATGGTGTAACGTTTCAAATGATATCTGTTTCTCGGCTCAACACTGTCTTTTCACATTAGCACCAACACTAGACTGGTGTCTTTAGTTCCGGGAACCTCTCTGGTTGCTTTTCTTTTTTCAAGACAAACACTCCAAATCGCACTTGATTCTTATACTTTATTTGGCCCATTGCAGACTTTGAAAGAGCCAAACCTAATGTCCAGCGCTCATATACCATACCCTAATAATCCTTGTCTGCACACACACCAAAAAAGCAGGAGTAGGACACATCCTACACTATGACATCGCCGTACCTTAACGATCCCTTAAAAAGCTTGTTCTTGTTTGTTTGACTTACCTTTTCAAGTGTACAAGGTAAACTAGTCCCCTTGAAAAGCCTCATGATAATAGTACTCCTGTACTCCTTTGGACAGGAACTAAAGAACACACAAAGTTCAACTTGGGACGTTTAACTGTCTCTTTTTCAAATCGTCAGAATTGTTAGAACTCTCGAACTATGACAAACAGTTTGATTAGTACCTTCTTCCTCCTTATATTGACCACACTCTACCCTGTCTCTTGCTTTCCTTCCTGCTGTTCTTCATTCACCTTCTAATCATTCTACAACCTCTTATCGTTCTTTTTGGACCTCAAAGGCTGCTTTTTCTCTTGACGACGATACATTTATATCCAGCCGTGAATTCCCTCGTGTAATCATACCGTCTCCCTCATAGTTCACACCAACTCTGCTAGTAAGTTTCATCTGCGACTTGTAATATACCAATTGGACCGTTCTCAGGCCCTTAATCAGCAATAGTGATTGCTGTCTATAGAATACCGTACGATAAAATAGGCATCAACCTTCAATCGTTTCTCACTTCTCAAAGGTAACTTTGTCACCCAAGGCACCTTTTCCAAACTCTCACTAGTCTCCACAGAAGTTAATAAGTCACGGTAGACAGACCGTCTTGTATCCTCCAAAAGTCTGTTTATCACACGATTGGCCTCCTTATTTCCTTTCCTCATCCTACTAGACAAAGAAAACTGTTTCATAGCCTATTCTTCCTCATTTCTTTCTGAGGCCGCAAAGCACTATATAAGTTCTTCAATAAATTCGCCTGCGGCTCGTACGAGATCTTTCAAGCCTTTTCTCAATGTGAAACGATAGCTGACCTCCTTTCTTTAAATATACCAGTGGCTCCCCAGTTTTCGGCTGCCACTGCCCCTATAGTGAGTCACCTGAGTGTCTCATTTGCGCCTTTCCTAAGCCGGAATGATTACTGATCTCTATTCTCTAAATCTCCTTGGATTTCCCATCATCATCTGCACACCAGGCTCATCCTCGCTTAATTCAGGTTAGAATCCTGTTCGTCCCATTTGCTACTTTTTCAACCAGAATCTAATTGGTGATTAGAATGCCTCGTTTCACAACTGCCAAGTTCTGTACTGAGGTCAACCGTAATGGTACTGGAGGCTCCATGGCTGGGAGGAGATACCCTGCCGTTCGCCAATTCATTCTCCAGAATTATCAGGAGAGGAGCATCCCCTTCTCTAGACAGGCCGGTGACACTTTGTGGGATCAAGTCAGGACAGACGCTATCGGACACACTACTCCCTAAGGCTTCAAAGGCAAATGCAATACACTCTAGAATGGCCCATATCAGGCCTTCCACCTTACCCTGGATTGACGTGCTGAAGCAGACCGCTGGATGAGGTTAGAATGCTAGATTAAATTGTAATAATAAGTCAGAGCAGAAAGCTGAGGGTACTGGCAGTGGGTTAGGATCAGGATCAAGGGGCGAAAGGGCCGGTGCTTGTTCTCAACCAACCCTTCACAATGCGAGACCGGTGCCAATAATATTTATTAAGACCTCAGGTCCCAATCCAGGGCAGGCTCACCAGCTTCTATGAGTAATGCATGAGAAAGCAACACCAGACAAGAGTTGGCTGGCAATTCTCTGGCACCATACTTTGCAGGAGCTCGGCAAAGCTGCTTGTCAGTTCATTGAGGACGGCGACCATCCCTGGCAGCTTATCGATATTCTTCATGACATTCAGGGAATAAATATCATTCCCCCGGCTGCCAACCAGATCGAACTGATTGATGACAATCAAGTCAATGCCTGGCTTCGTCTCCCTCAGTGCACCACCCTTACAGTTACTTTCTTTCTCCCCTCAGCAGCTATTGCCCTTCCTCATCGTGGAGACCCTGTTGATCCCAATTTGCCCCTTGCAGGGCACAATCGGAGCTATTTTGACACTTGACAATTCCATGTTGCAGAGTTCTACACTTAGCCGGATTCCCACTCTGATGTGAAGGAGGATGCGGGGTGTCAGGCAAAGCTCAAGAGGACATTTCCCAGGTCTGATGCCGCCAGGCAGAGAAGGATTCAGAGCAATAATCACAAGGTTCCAAGATTTCAGAACCATTCTCGAGAGCTAAATTCCCACTCTCGTATTAGGCAGGGAGCAGACAATATGAGCCATTACGCAGGACAAGATGTCCAAAATATGCATCTTCCGCCAAGTATCCCACCTCGGGGTGGGAGGCACCTTAGCCAGAGATGTAGTTGGGAGGATTTCTAGGACTAGTTTGGGACGAGCTGTATTGTCTTAGGGCTTTCAAGTGCTCTTTTTTTTTGTGTTATGGCTTTCTTGGGTTTTGTTTATATTTCTAGCCATTGATTGGTTGGTTTGAGGGTGGGGCGTTTCTGGGGCTGGATTGTGCTGGGCAGGATCTTCTTTGAGCTTCCAGAGGATTTTTGTTTTGTTTCATAGGTTTCTTCATCCTTAGTTTTCGCTCTCCTTTCTATCTATTTACTGAGTTTCTCAGATTCCTTTGTGCCAAACTGCGTCTTCATTGGGCCTTCAGGTAGCTGATCTTTTGTTTCATTTGTTTTTTCCTTGTTTTGCTTTCTTTTCTATCTCTCTACTAATATCTTTCTAAAGTATGTCTGCGCTGTTTTACAGCTTTCCTATATCTTATCCTATAGTCTTAGATTTCAATGCTATTAGTACCTTCTTTTACAATTAAGCGGGTGAAACAGAAAGGGCCTTTGAGACGCGAGGTGTCACTTTTATCTTTGGTCTTACTCAATTCTTCATGTTCCAATCTGCTGGAAACGATAAGTTATGTTTATTGAGACAAGTGATCCACCATGCTAAATCCTGTACTGGCAATCCTTATACACAATCTCTACACGAGCTATAGTAAACCATGCACATTATCTTATAGTTATTTGGAGTCCAAACAGTGATAGCATGGTTCAAGTACATACCCATGATTTCATGGACCTTGGATGCTAGCAATAATCCGAGTTCTAAAATAAAGCTCATTTGTCCCCAATGGAATGCTGTAAGTTCAAAAGTCCTCTTTCAGAGCATTACGTGGACAAACAATTCCTCATCCCATTCTCAATATTTTATATAAACCCCCAACCATTACTGGAAATACAAGCAGAGGTAAGTCAGGCCTCCTGAAAGTCAAATCCAACTCCCTGGAGTCTTAAATACAACATTTTTGACAACCGTAGCACCAGTCCCCGGAGCTCGGTCATCAACTTTGAGATCTCCGGTATCCTTTCTAGAGGTTGGATCACCAGCATTGGACTTACAACAACAAGTTAATTCATTTGCTGAGGAGGAGGAGGATCAAACTGATGTTGAGGATGAGGATGATACTCCCAGACGTCCTCAAAGAGCTGAAAAATGTCCTGCGGAACCTCCTCTGCAGCAACATTCAAGGAGAGTACAAAGCCCACTAAGATTTCTGAGTGAAACATTCAATTTTGAATAAGATGCAGATAACAACGAGTACAGAGAACGATGTAGATATAGTCCGGTATCATACATGGTTTGTTAATCCCTTGGTAAAGCCAGCCGCAAATAATACTCTTTTGGAAACCTATTGGACAAAGGTAGCTACCAAGCTAGGTTGGAGGAATATGGATATGAGAAGGCCGGCAATGACCTTTGTAAGTCTTTTAAGTAATGAAATATGTCTCATCTGAGACTTAGTACAGATAATTAAATTCATACAGTTGAAGTTGCAGGAGTCCAGTGGCAGGTCACATCTAGTTTCCGAAACCTGAAACAAGATTTAGGACCTTTACAAATTATCAAATAATCCAGCAACCGATATCAAGGCAACAATTACATATTTGCTGGAAATCTATTACCCTAGCAGGAATAGCTTGCATAATTATGCGCGAGGTATATGCCACCATAGGGGAGTGCATATATCCGAACCCAAGCTTCCTAAGTAGGGACTTCCGGGAGGCATCTGGGAGACTACTCAGAAACCACAAAGAGTTCACGTTTTAGATATGGCTATCTGATTGGAACGATGATCAGAGAACCAGTTCTCTACTCTTACTAATGCATACGCATTATGCATTGATAGCTGAATATCGGACTTGATCACTCCATATTCATGGTACTATTGGTATGTAGGCATTTAGACTGCATATTCCATTATAGTCTATCAGGACGAAGAGATCGAAGACTGACTACTGGTGGAGTGGGGACACTCTCAGAAGAAATAGCAGTCGGGAGATTCTCAGAGTCAAGCTGGGCAAGATTCAGGGTCAAACCGTGTTCGCACTTTGTTCTGACGAACCGAACTCCTAGAAAGATACTTCTTTACTAGAGAAGTCAAAGTAGCGTGAACATTAGTATAAATAGTAGGGCTCTCCCCGATGGTTGAGAACATCACCAAGCAACGGAGAAGAGACCTTAACAATATTATAAGTTATTGCGATATTCTTCTATTACTTTATCAAACAATTCTTCTTGAGCCTTCCTGATCTATATTCCGTTGTCACGAATATCCTCGGCCTAGATAGCCCAGAAATCCTACTGTGTTAGCTACCCCGTAACAAAATCGATCGGTTTCCATGCCATCCAAGTAAACACGAGGTTAGTTCCCTTCGCATATCATTTCCAATAAGACGACAAAAGGCTTATTCTTGAAGGAACGTGGTATCCGATTTGCTGCCCCAGAGATCGCCAAACTCTTATTCTATTTGTGGATTCAGGTAGGAAAATGCCGGGAAGGACTGACAAATCGTTCCTGAATTGTAGTAACAACGTCCTAATATGCCTTATATGGCCTGCATATATCATTCGTTGAAGGCTTGAAGTTCCGGATCATTTATTCAACCTCCAGATTGTAGGAACGTGGTGGTGGTGGAAGAATGACTTAGTGTATTTCCTATGTATGACCGAAGGTATATATAGAGATACATGACGGCCAAGAGCCAACAACCAGTTCTACCAACCGTACTGCTCAACCCCAACACATATGAGGATAGCTGCCCGTACCTACTGCTACCCTAATATCTAACTCAGATTTCTTGGTTCTAACTGCCCATAGTTAGTAACGAATCCGTAGAGTCCCAAATGCCCCGTTCTAAAGAGAAGCATGCTAACAGCCAAGCTTGATCTTTATCTTCCACCGCATCCAACTTGGCAAGGGTTATCTCCACAGGTGAGAAATAAACTGATTGATGACACAAAAAAACACATTCGGCGAATGCTGCAGAAGAGTGGATTTATTCAGGATCAGGAGTCTCGCTTGGCACTGGAGGATCAAGAAGCCACAAGATATCTGGATTTGGTGGTCTCAGGGGATGAGGAGCGGTAGGCCGAAGACAATAATTCAGGTCCTGAAGAGGGGGAAGCACTGGAGGAACTCAAAGTAGTATAGGATCAGGACAAATAACATCACACTTGAGACAGATGTATCATGTAAATAAAATATGTATAAAATAATTGGAGAGTATTAATTTATGGTAAATAAAATATACTATTTTGAGTTCGACTTTAACTTAGTTTGTGAATAAAATGTGCTACTAAAAGTCACATCGAGAGGAGTAGATGGTCCCGAGAGCCTGAAAGAAAGTAGAAGTGATGTGTAACAGCCAAGAAAGATCGCAGCGCAACAGTGTAGACGCGAGGCACTGATTTCGAGGCCAAATAATATTACTAAATAACCGTGATTTGACTGAGCTTTGCAGGAGAGCAGAGAAGTTGTGGATTTTGAAGAATTCCAGGCATTATTCATGTGTAAATCGTCCACAGCACGAAAGAGACGAATATCGTTTGGATGGAAATTGGTACGAGAAGAAAGGTGTTGGCTAGAAATAATTCAGGAGGTGATGGCATGAAGGAAGTGGAGAAATAAGCGAGGCTAAAGAGAACCAGGAACATGACAGGCAATAGCGCTTTTGGGATATTGAAAGGCACAAAGGGTGTATGAACGTAAGTGAATGGAAAGTGGTATTAGGTGGAGAAAAGATAGTAAGGATGGTAAGGTTGATGGCTCATTTGGGCCATTGTAAAGCATGAATGAGTCGTGGGGCAAAAGTCCATAATGGAACAATTTCGAGGGTTGGTGGTAAGACTGGATAAACACCAATGGCATGGTCAAAGCTCGAGAGCACTGTGTAAAGGGTTAAACAGGACGAAGTGCATCCCCAAGACCACTCATGGCAACGAAATTATGGAGAAAAACAATTAACACATAACCCAGGATTTGATCGCAGGTTATAGCAGTGTGGATAACTCGTACATCACCTGAAGGTTTCTAATTTGGCCCTCCATCCCTCACAGGCCTCATGAGGTATAGGGGAAAAATGTGAACTTTTGCTGATGGTATGCCACGATGGACGGGTTTCTTTCTCCCAGCTTGGATTTCGAAGGAGCAGGTTTGACTGCTGCATCTATACTCACACGAATCGCACAATCCTTGCTCTTTACATCGACGACATGCTCTTAGCAGGTAAGGAGCCGATTGTATCAGATTTGCAGAAGGAGCTTAAGGCGAGATTCGACATGGTTGATCTGGGTTTGGTACAGCACTTAGGGTTTTTAGACCATAACTTAGGTGGAATGCCATGGTATCCCCTGTAGCTAGCTACTAAATATAACCGCAGATTTAACGGAAAAAAAAACCCCCCCCCTGAGAAGCGGCGGGAGGAAGGACTAGAAACTTTATGGGTACCCTCTGCAATCTCCTTGTCGGTAAGTACACGGAGGAGATATAAGATGTCTTTGCCAACTCAGGAGAAGGGGCCATGTCCCACCCTTGCAATGAAGAGGGATTTTCTCCGTTGACGGAGGCGCTGTTACCCATAGATATTTCTCTAATTCTGGCTCTCCTTCATCCTCATCCTCCTGTCTATTCCCCCTTTAATTCCCTCCGGCCCCCCGTGTTTTTAGCACCTCCACAAACCCCTCTAAAGAATCATACAAGCACATCTCACCCAGACTGAAAACTCTCATAAAGACTCTCTTGAGCGAGGCCAGCGGTTCCGGGGATATTACTAGGTTTATGAATTTTTGGGGGGTCACTTGGGCAGGCCTCTGAAAAGGAGAGTGTTAGCGCATGCAAGATTTTGGTAGAGAGGGATAAGGTGTTGGCTTTTGGCTCTATGGCTGTTGTTGAGCACGGGACAACTGTCTCTGGTGCGTGGATTAAATTTCGGGTAGAGATTTCGTCCGTTAGGCCTTGGTTTGGCATTTGTGTCGGTGTTGGGAGAAGGAATTGTTATTCAGATGGAATGTGGGAGTCTTAGTGGTGGCGGCGAGGAGAGCGCGATGGTGATTTGCAGGAGGGGGTAAGACATAAGATTGGACCCGTGTTGACATTTAAGGCTCTGAAGTCTCTATCCGAGAGGACAGGCTTGATTATCAAATTGCCCCAGTCGGTGGAGGGCGGCAGCCCCGTCTTGGGAAACCCGGTGTATCTTATCGAGATTGTATTATATTATCATAGTTTCCATCATATCAAACTTCGACAAGAGAGAAAAACTCCCTAACCTAAATCGCAAAATTATTGCCCCGCAGCATCACTCATTCTGAAGCATATTGTATTACCATGATCATTATTATTTACAAATTTACAGACCCACAACCTTGTGTAAAGACAATTGAAGAAAAAATCAATGCATCTAAATAGCCATCAGATTTAGTTTGGTGGTCTTCACCACTGGTTCCCTGCCTTTCTGACAATTACTAGTAACATCGCTGACTTTCCTTCTCCGACATCACCGGCTGTGGGTGCGGATCTGCCTGCAGATCCACTGGTTGTTCTCACAGCCCTATCACCGGTTTTGCCCTAACTTCCGCTTTTCTACCGCAATTCCAACTTTGCATTCAGTCCCTAATTGGTGATGGCTTCGGATTCTTCCTCATCTTCGATGATGACTCTGCGGTCAGTGCTCACGACCGACGATTGTAGAAGGACGTTTGGGGATGGGTTCTCTTGAAGAGAATTCCGGTGAAGTTCTATTGCTCCAGGATCCTAACGCGATCAAGTTAGCGCCTGACGTTTCCATATTAGAGTGGATGGAAGGAGGGTGTACGGGAGGTGAAGAGATACCTCATGCAGGGTACCAATAGTCTCCCAGGACCCTTCCAATTGCATTTCACACATCCAGAGCGCTGTAGAAATTTGCGTCTTTGCCCTCTCCTGTTCGCCCCACAGTAAAAGATAATTCAAATACTTTATCAAAGAATCCTACTCTTCTGTAAGGATTTGCTAAGTTTGCACTTCCTGATATCCATGCCTTAAGGGCCACTTTCGATCTGGTCTGCGATATCGAGAGCTTTCGTGAAGAGTTGAGCGGGTCCTTTTAAGTGATCTTTCTGGTATAACACCACCCTGAGTCCGCTCGAGAGTAATGGATCCGATTTGCAGAGGGTGAGGGCGTTGCTAACACACATCTGCAAGGTGATGCTATTGAGTTGGAGATGTTGCAGACAGCTGAAAGGTTGGGGCAGGTGGGTTTCTTGGAACAGGAAAGCGTCAGTAGAGTAGGCGGATATCGCTTGATCACGCTCGCCCTCTGCCCCAAAGGTGTGGGCGAATGCAGTCCGGGCTGGTCGAATTGGTGCATCCATCTTTGAGCCTTTTGAGAAGGAGTATCCAGAGTCAGCAGTTTTACCAATGATAAGGTAATATACGCTAACTGAAAATCACATTACTGGCTCTTCTTGGTAGTGTTCCTCCACGTCGTGAGATATTAAAAAAAGGGTGTTTTTTCCGGATAGCTCATGTTGAAATGCCCTAAACAAAGAATAAATCGAGAAATTGTAATTATCGCCACAATTGATCCTTGTGAAAAGTACAAGACATTCACTGAACTCGCACTGTGTGAGCAATAACTCTGCTTTGGCGAGTATCATATCCTCGTTTTGTACCAGGTTGTTTCTGAAACTATCATGATACCTTTGTACTCGCTCAGCTGGGGGGTGTATAGCATTTTAATGAACTGTTCTTGTTCGTGCGCTTCTTCCCTACCAGCACCAAATCTCTGGAAGTCTAGCGATCCCAGGAATTCCCACTCTTCGCTCTGTGACATGTGCTAGTTTCCTATCAACTAATCCCACACTTTAAAGGACTCCATTCCTGAAGGAGGTCGCCTGTTTGTTGAATATGTCAGAAAGGATTCCACTCATGTGGGTATTAATCCACGGGCCTCCTTGATCTGAGAAATCGGCATTAGCCTCCTGAATAGCAAGGGCTAGGGAGTTCCCATTCCTTGGACCCGTGTCTCTTTAAGCCGTGGTTGAATTTGATGCCGACAAGTCTCCAGTCAATCTCATCATAATCGACATTATCGGAGGATTTTCTATTGGGCCGCGCTTTCTCAACCCCATTCTAGAAAGATATCTTACAGCGGTAGCTTGAATGGCCAGCCATAGGACACCCTCAATACGAACATTCTCAATAGACGGCACCTCCCCTGAAGGTTCCTCTTCATCCAAGTGTGCATCTTAGAGCCAACAATTAGGAAAGTAACTCCTTGCCCATTCATGGCTTCGCAAAGTGTTATCCTCAAGAAGCGGTCTCCCACGACCCTCGGTCCGCCGCATTTCTCGGTGACTCGAATCATCTTGCCTGAGCCTCCACGGTTCGTGGTTGAGGGTGTCTCTATGGATCACCCGTCAAGGAGGTTGGACAGCAGTTATTGAGGTGAGACAACCAGGGAATTCTGGAAGGGGTGCAGCCAAGGCACGAGGATCAACCCACCCTCAGGTCTCAAGATGAAGGTACAAAAGCGGCACTGTATCCCCGCAGCCCCACCTGGCGATATGGCCACAGAGCTTACAGTTTGCATACTTGAATCGGGGTTAGTGATCCTCCTAGAAGCCATTGGCTAGCCGCAAGACTGAGTTAGATCAAGGTAGGTGTTCTCTAGGTTCTAGGTCCTACTTGTAGTTTACAACCTCAGGTAGAGTGGTGATATGTGTACTCGAGTATACCCTACGGACTAAAGAGGAACAAGCATAGTTCAGGGCCCGGGTGCACGTACAAGTACTAGGGGTAGGGGTGAAGTACCGGTATTGGGACAGGTAGGGGCAGCAGAGGCCTGAGCATCTTACCCTAGAAGGAGTATCAAAGAACCAAAAAGTGAGATAACTGCCAATTCGAATAATTCCACTACCCCTTGCTAGTCCCTATATTTTCCCCCTCACCCGAGTTCTATCCAGCTAGCTTATCACCGTTGGATAGCAGCTAAAAAGGGACGGGTGGCGTCGAACCCCTTAGAAAAATATTTGTAGACTCTAACAGGGAGCATCAGCAATACCTATCAGAGGAGGCAAAAGAGTAGGATTGAATCTCTTTCCGTAGTCGCACACACGACTAACCAAAATAGCTATCGAAGGTATGCCCTTCGAAAAATCAGATTTGATGCTCCAGTGGTTGTCCAATCCTAGGACTGCTATCGGCTCAGAGGCCTCCTGGTGCACAGCTTAACCTGTGTGTGGGATGGTCTCATAGAATTGTTCAAGAGGATTTCGTAAATTGGAGCCTCCTGATATTGATTGGGATATGGGCTCAGGTCGTTTATCTGAGCAACCCTCCTTAACACCTCTGGAACGATTGGATAAACACTGGATAATCTGTAAGCAGCCCCTCTGCCCGGATAGTTGGGTGTGCGAACACTGAATCAGCTGGAGTTGCTTGGAACCAACCCTAGCAATGCTTATTCTTCCGACGATTCTGGTTAGGTGGTAGCTAGGATAAAATTAAGTGATTAACGACGATTCTGCGGCATTTGCCTTACGAGTGATGGCCAATGAAACGGTTTCGGGAAAAGTATTCGGAATCCCCAACCGAGCATGTCGGCACTTGCAGCTCTAAAGTCATAGCCAACGGCTTTGGTCTAACAAAAAACAAACAACACCGTGTGGCCTACCGGCAAACCCCGCTAGCCAGTTGGCTTTTTCCGGGAGCTCAATTGACGGAACTTCCCGCCAGATAATAACTCAATGTGCAGAACCAATTACATAATCGACTGTGCGCGAAAATAATGGCGAGGAATATCTTCAACCCATCGCATGGTCGAAGGGGAGTGCGTCTTAAGGGGCTGGTTATAGGTAGGGGTAGGGGGGGGGGAAGGATACAGCTCGCGGGGTGTACCCGGGTATGGACGTGGGTGATCGGACGGATAGGGGTTAGAAAATGTATGTATCAGCATACATTTTCTGACCCTGTCTGTCCGATCATCCATGCATACTCCCTAGTACTTGTCTGGAAGTTGCCAAACTTTAAAGCAAGAACCGATCCCCCTTTTAGTCGCAATTGTTGATCAGGAGGTTCCGTTATTGACACTTGGCCGAATAACCCCAACCGCACATCAACCTAAAGTTGCCGTTGCCCATGCAGACTTGCCTGTGGAGGGTCCCTTTGGTGTGACACCTAAATGCACGCAAGGCTTCGGTGGGAATAGTTTATCTTGATGGCGGTTGGGACATAATCTTAAGGAGCGATTCAGCCCCAAAATATTGAGCATTGATCTTGGCATGGGGGAATCTGATGTTACACGCAACCCTAGTGCTACAATCCTACAGTGCTTAGGCCAGGTTTCCAGAGATGATCGAATTGTTTGGGTTTGATTATCTTGGACGGGCTATCGCGAGTACAAGGCACCGAAATGGAAGAGGCTTTTTGCAGTACGATGCACATGATTCATCCCTTAACGGGACACCTATAATGTCCCAGACATACAATGTATTGGGGGCTGCAATTCTGGCCTGGTCTCTCACCCAAAGCCTTAATACTGGTATATACGGGCAATGTTGCAATGAAGGGGGGGGTTCGATCAAAAAATGATTGAAGGCGAGGAACCCGCTTTTTCAAACCGGGGGGTTATAAGATAGAACCCCTTCTAACAAATCGGTAAACAATGATATTTGAAGGCAGTTAGAGGCAAAGAAACAAATGAAATGATAAGAAAAGGGAGCAAAATGTAGTAGAAAAGGCAAATAAACTAGCACTGGTACTCCACTTCCCCGGCTTCTGAGCAATAAATACTCACATATCTGGGATAAAGGTAGAAATTCGCATCAGAGTATCATACATGCTATTTTTGCTTACTAAGAAATTAAAGAACCCCCCCCTTCAATCCCTATTTTCAGAAGCCCCGATTCAAACCCCTCCCCTTCTAACCCCCCAGGTTCGATTATCAAAGGCCTTCTTTGCAACACTGTACGAGTATACGGGTACAGCACCCAGCGTGGGGTCCTTGAACGCAAGGGTCAAAAATTGGAATGACAAATTGTCTGTGCACATCCCAGCGCCCAGACAAAACCCATACCTAAATGCTCAGTACTATGATAGTACTTCTTGCGGGAACTTTGGGCGTCCGGGTCGTCTTGGCTCAAAAGTATCAAGGTGTGACCCTCAGCCATCAATTCATTCCCCCTCACTCGGAAGAGGTGTGCGGCTGACGCACAGAACGTGGCAACAGAAGTTTCCGTCTAAACAAATCTTAACACTCTCTATAATTAGACGCATCTGCCGTTTTCCCGCCACTGGGAACTCAGGGAACACCTGCAGTAATGGTGAGTTCGTGTTGGTGGTACTCGAGTACAGGAGTTTCGATCCCAGAGAGTGTGCGAATTAATCATTCGCCCTCGACGATCTTAACTGCGAATATTATTACTCAGGAGAGGATGGCGTTTGGGAAGGATGTGCAAGTCAGGGGGGGGTCTTACAGTACTCGAGTACAGCTTACGATTTTCTTTCATCCCACGATTTCCACCTTGAAGATACCGGCAATTCAGGACACTGCTTGCATTCCTGGCTTCCATTCTGATGGTAGAGGTCAGCAAGCCAGTGGCTGTGGGGAGCGGGGCTTGGGACAACAGTTAGGCATTACCATAGCTAAGCCTTTTTTCCCCAGACTCGGTTGAGCTAGCTAAGCTCTGCCTCTCCCGAAGCTAGGACAGGTTTGGATTCATGGCGCCTGGTTTCCCCGCGCTGTCACCAACAGTGACAGATGTTGCTTCTGTTACTTCCCCTATCACACTGGTCCTTCCTTTTTCCCACTCACCAAAAAAAAAGTAACAGGAATACCCCTTTCCCACCTACCAAAGCGGAAGACTAACTAAATAAAAAACCATTGTGACTAGTTGATCTATCTATCCACAAGTATCTATCTCTATTAACCGAACAAGGCTTACCGTAAGGCGTCGAACATCGTATACAATTGCGATCACTTTTCTTGTTCTTCCCACGACCTTCACACATGTGAGGGAGATATAGTTCCTGCCCGTAATAAAGGTTGAATTTACTGTAAGGCTGTGATAAATCTCACCTACGGTACGGTAACGGTATTGGGTTGGGTTTCTCATGCGATTCATTTTTTTTCCTTTCAGTTCCCCGCTTTGACAATTAATGTAACATAGGGTTCAAGTACCGGTACCATTGTTTATCGTAACACGCTCGAGCGTCCCTTTTGCCAGTTTCAGACTTTTGGCATCGGTGAGAACTCCTGATTGGATAGTAAATAGCTTCCGGCTCGATTCTATTGGCTAGGAGCTCTTCGCGGCAATCGACGGTGCGAGCACAGTACCCTGCTGCACGTTGAAAAAGGTGGTCATGGAGGTTTCAAGAGAGGAGCGGAGGCGAGCAGGCTAAGACGCTCTGGGTTCGATGGGCCAAAAGATGCGAGAATCCTTAATACTCCGTGGTGACATGTTAGTTGGGATGGGAGGTATGGGATGGAGAGTAATAAATTACTCGAGCACTAAGGGTAGAGCACCCTAAGTACCGTAATCGAAAAATTTATTTTGTATCATAGATTCCCCCATGGTCGTAACAAAGCTTGCACGACAGGAGGTTGCAGATCATTTTTTCCTTTCAGCCCTCCCTGTTTAATTAGCACTTGGCAAGCCACCGGGCCCAAGAATCCACAGTGTATCTGAGTCTTCAGAGAGAAATATTTAGTACGGCCGGTCAGGCTCTGGGAGAGAGAACTCTACTGTACGGTAGTGGGGTTTAGGCTTCTTCTCGTAGCCTCTCGGAAATTCACATTATCTCACGGCATCGAAACTCCCAATTACCACAATCTGCAACAATCCTGGGGGCGGGAGCCATGATAAAGGGGGTATCAGTGGTATACATGGAATAGGCCGGGAGCAAAAGGGACAAAGGGGAGTGGGAATGCTTATCTTAGGAAACAATTATTTTTTAAAAAGATCAAGACTTGAAGCACATAATTGAGTGCACATTTAGATGATACGGTATACTCAATTGTTCCCAAAAATAAATCAATAGGCACACTGGACTCAAGGAGTGAGCCAAAGAGCATGTTTCCTCGCTTTTCTTTTCTTTTCTTTTCTTTTTATGCGAGTTTCTTTTTCTTCCCGGCTTGAATTTCGAGCTATCATACCTACCCGCCTCCCCTACCTTGGCTGCTGCGGCGACCTGCCAGCTCAGTCCGGTACAGGAGGAAGGAGGAAAGAGGAAGAGTGAGAGGAGAGGAATATTGTGCCTATGCCGGGGCAGGGGGAGTAGAGAGGCGTTTGTTGGGCAAAGTTATAGTTATGGCTCTGGCCCATTAGTTTTAACTTTTGGACAGCCAAAAATTTCCCAGCCGCTTGGTGAACAACAGGGCGTGCTATTATTTTACTTGCCCCTTCCCTATTTGATGGACCCGGGGCGCCGGCACTTGTCTGGACAAAAAAAGTTTTGGCTGAGTAATATCAAGCGTGTCGCCTGAAGTGGTATGAGCAATTGGGCTATCGGTGGTGCACAGACTCCTCGTGGCACAGAAGGTTGATTCCAAGAGGCTGGAACCATACCCAGACTACCAAATCCGAAAAAATAGGTGGGGGGGGAGAGGAGTCCGGCGAGATCTTAGTTTACAAAGTAAAGTCTGATCAATAAGTGAATAAGTTGGGCGAGAGAGAGAGTACAGTAAAGATGAGGTACCACGCACTGCGCCAGCTACAGTCTAGCAAATTGGAGAGAAGGAAATGGAATATCAGCACGGGCCAGCCAATAATATTCCAACCTCCCCTCCTACTCCGGAAAAGCACACGACCATATAACGAATACTGTAGCTAACCGAGGCTTGAAACAGGGTGGATAAAGTACATACAAGTAGAACTCAACACTTTATATAAATAAACGAATCCGAGAACTCCGTGCTATGAAGCCCCGCCTGAGAATAGAACAGGGTTGAGGAGAGCAACACTGGGGGAACCTTGGCCAATTTTCTTGCTTGTCTGTCATTGAGTGCCACATGATGTCTCCCAATAAGAGGCCATGGAAATGGAGGAAAGGCATCGCTATAAAAAAAACTTGCCGCCATTATTTTAGTCAAGAACGTAGAATAATAAGTGGGGGAATCAAGTGATAGGAACAAGAGACTATAGCCAACATGCGTAAAAAGGAAGAAATACATGAGGATGGGGAAAAAATATATCCCACGTTTTAAGTAAACCTGATATTTTCGGAAGAGGGAAGGAAGTAAATGACTCGCATTTTATCGAACAGAACAGAAGCCAGAGGAGCCACACCCGAACCGAAGAAAAAGAAAACCCAAAACGAATATATAAAAAAAGAACCCGAAGCCAATGTAGGAAATTAGAATACAACACCCGCTCGACCACAGCAAAAGGTCTAACCTATCTGATTTATTGAGGCACACCTCAATCCCCGCCCCTCGTCAAAGAGCTATCGGCGAAACCAAAATTCCCCATTATCGACCAGCTATTATTCGATTGTTCATTGCTCTGGGGGAACGGACTTCTGTTTGGCATAACCACGCCCGGGCTCTCCGTTGTGGTAACAGGATTCAGGACGATCCCGCCGGGAGCACTGACATTCACGTTGTTGTGCTGGGTAGGAGGGTCAGGGCGAATTATGCTGTTGTTGCAATCCCTGTTCAGGGTAATGAGTGCACTGGCAGAGGAGTAAGTTTCAGTCGGGTCTAATTCGCCTGCCATGTGGGAGATTGAGTGCGTGTATTCGCGCCAGGATTCGTTACCCGACCACCAATCTAGTGGGTAAGATGGCGCTGCGCCCGGAGGGAACACAGGTGGTTGGGGGTTGTAGATCGGTCCTGTGTGGGGGAGTGACGATTCAAAATTAGTGTCCGGGAGGGAGACAACCACTCCGGGGTCATTGAAGATTGGGGGCCGGTTGTCATGCGGAGGGGGTGGGTAGAGTGGAGGCTGGAATTGGTCCTGAGGGACTTGAGTACCGGTAGTTGATGGAATTTTCATCGTTGGAGGTGCCGTTGCTGCAGCGCTGTATTGAGGGGGTGTGGTGTAGGGTGGATAAGATGGATTCGTACTCCCCCGGGGGGTTGACGCAGAACGTGGGTTTTGCTCTTTCTTGCGGTTCAGAAGCTCCATCGTTCCATGAGTTAGGAGCTGTACTACCTCTCGGAGTCTGTTTGGAGACCCTGTGGAAATTGGTTAGCTTGGGCCATTGGCCATCATGGGCAATTGAGGGCGTACCGAGCAGACTTCCAACGTCGCCCATAATGTCCATACACAAATCCATGTCGGCCTTGACTTGTATTACGACTTCAGAAGTAACCGTGTCTCGCTTCTGCCATACGGAAAATAGAATTGTTAGAGTTGCTAAAAGTTGAATGGTAGTTCCGGACCAAGTTGTATCTAAGTAATGACTCCCTTTGCGCAGCTCATCAGTTAGATGTAGGATCTGGCGAGATGATTCAACACAGATTGTTATGCAGTCACTGGTGAACGAGGGGGATGGCGAGAGGCTAAGTGATGGATGGCGCATGAGAATTCGACACCTATGGGATATTAGCATGGAGTGAAACTCAATCCGGCCGTGAAGTCGAACTCACTCATGGTACCAAGAAGCCAAGTGCACTGCCTGAAATCTCTTTTCCACTTTGGGTGCGTCGAGAGCTATGGCCACTATCAGCAAAATACCAACCACAAATCAATCCCGTTGCTCGTACCTATGCTTTTTGGGGCCTGGGCCCTCCACGCATCCAGTTTGACTTCTAGATCTTGCACAAGAGAGACGTATTTCTCCGTCGAAGGTCGTGCAGGAGTGTACAAAGTTCCCAACATCTCGATATAGAGAGTAGTAAACTTGAACATTTCAATCGCGACATCGAATGAGCATTCATCAACGCTCTCATCGCGCTTGATGAACCCTGATTCAGTAATATATTCATCATCGATCCGTTCCGGGTATTCTACGTCGTAGTCGACTGCCCGAATGCTCATCGGCCTGCCAAGTCTTGCGCTCAACGAAGTCTCCAAGGTGAGAATTGACCAAAAAATTCGTTTCCGAAGTTCTATCTCAATGGTATTCTGTGTCGAACCAGGGTAGACCCATTTCTTGGGAGACCGGTGAAGGCCGAGCTCAAAACATAGCGAGATAGCGATACGGGATAAGAGCCAACTCCCACCAGGTTTGGGGAAGGCGCGAAGATGTTGAAGGATTAATCCAATAGCCTGGAGATCTTCAAGCGCAGAATGACTGAGCAAGCCATAAAAGAATGAAAGGGCGTAATGGTAGTGGTTGCGAGAGCGTTGCATGACCTCAATCGAATCAGCTGTAGTATGGCCTCGATTCTTCATGCGGTCCCGCGTCGCATTCTGGAAGTGAACGATAGCAAAAACCATATGGACCATCACAATCTGAGCAGGGCTGGCTTCATAGGCCTTGTCATTGTACATCTTGTCGAGCTAGAACAAGTTAGTATATTCAAAAAAAAGGGTTAAAGAGCAGGAAATGGGAGAACTCTACCATTGTGATAAAGGTTGGACGGTGAAGGATGGGTAGGTATGGGTGAGATATGATGAAGAACCAATCAACATATTGGAAAGCTTCATCGCGCGGCGGCAATTCCATTTTCGGCACATTCGGGTTGACATTGAAGATTGTTGACAGGCAACTGCTGAACGATTCGTCGTTCGCGTTGGACGGATGGCTTGGTTCGCTAGGATCCAGGTCTGATAAGTCAATATCAATTCCAAGGAGAGACAAGGCCGAGGCTTTGATAGAACTAAGATATGAAGACCCCGAAGAAATCCCTAAATAATGAGTGCCGGTATTCCCGGGACGGAGGCTCGCTGACCGAATCGATTGGCACAGTCTATCTGGTACCTGGGGAGAACAGCAAGGCCCGGCCGAAGTCGAATAATTCCCCTGACCGGGCGCGGAGAAACTTTTCCTGTTCTGGTTCCACGATCCGTCAGAGCCAACCTTTGCACCACTTATGCCCCAGTCGGTGGTGCTTCGCGGAGCGAATCCGTTGGCCCCACTAGTACCATTGCTCCTACTGTCAAATCCCATTCTCGAGAGGGTAGCTTCCATCTCCTTATTCTTAGCTTCAAGCGCAGCACATTTTGCCTCAAGACTCTCTACGTAGCCACGAGGGATAGCCTTCTGAGAAATGCGGTCGGTGGTTCGGCACTCTGTTCGATTCTGGATACATGGCGAGCAGCCACCTGGCAGACCGTCACATCGGATTTTGCGAACCTAAATGCACAGTTCAATAACACGAAGCAAGAAGGCGGTGATTACAGAGGCGAATGGACGCGAAGTGGTTTCGTAAGAGGTTATGAAGGAGCAAACAAACCTTACACCTATCACAAGCTTGACCAGTTCTGGAAGAAGTCGCCAAACGCTTCCTTACAGTTCTCGTGAATTCGTCGGCAGGATAAAAGTCGCCGCCTGTGACCCCACCATGTCCGGCAGCTGTGGTTGTTGTAGTAGACGAAGAGGATGAGGATTGACGTTTGGGCGGCATGTTCCTTTTTACTACCCCGAAAAGTGTCGCGAGAATTGGGTGATCACTAAACCACTACACAGCTCTCTTTTCGATAAAAAATAATTCCCACGCCCAGACTCCACTATGAACATGTAAGTAGTCCCAAAGAAACTAGAGAATTTCCTGTTCACTTAAGTAGATCTTAATGTTTCACTTCTCTTCTCTGCTCCTTCCTTTTTTTTTTTTTCGTTTTCAGTTCGTAGAGGCGGTTTATCTTATATTCGGTCGAAGCAATGAGGAGTGCCTGTCGCTCCGTATGTAGCGCAATGTGATAGGCCAGACGTGGGTTGGTTGAAGGTGTCCAGGACTGGGGTTTTTGGGTAAAGCAAACTTATGCAATGAAGAAGAAATCCCTCGTAGTCTACAACAGCGGCCAGGATGGCATCTCTCTGCCTGGAGAAGTGCCGCCAAAGGAATAGGAAATGGATGAAGGGGGGTGTGGGGTGGGGAGTTAAGTTTTGGCGTGGGGAGAACGAGGCTTCGCTGGTGGTGTCTTTGGGTGTGGGAAAGACGAACAAAGACTCGAGCGAGCGATGGAACGAAAGCGAACGAGGGAACGAACGGATGAGCTGGGCTGGGCTGGCGGAGGCGGCGAGTGGGGGAAGAAAGAAGGTAGAGGGTGGGGGATGGAAAAGAAAGGCGGAAGGAAGTGGTTAAGGACAATTTGGGTTAAGCGAAAAAAGAGACAGAGGGGGGGGGAGGGAAAGAATACAATAGGGAAAAGAAGAAACGAGCCAAAATCAACGGGGTGTTTTCGAGATTTCAAGAAGAAAAGCTGGAGAACGTCAAAATGAGTACCGGTACCGGTACTTCTCAGAGAGTTGTAGGCGGGTAGAGGCGAATGATTCCAATACGGCGTTTTCCGGTGCCCAAGAGTTGGGAAGGGGAGCGGCGGCAGGTTGGGCCCCTTGTTGGAGAGTGGAAGAGACCACTGTTTGGGCTAGGAGAATACGGTATAAAGGGTAGTAGCTCGTCTGGTTTAGTGCACTTATTATGATCCTCATTGGTGATATAACCCCCCAAATTGCCGGTAATCTATTCCTGAATCCACAGAACTGGAGAGGAGAGATGAAGAGAGAAGGAGCGAGAAGGGTTGGAAGGAAAAAAAAAAACAATGACCTCCAGAGCCCGATGATCTTTATTGAGGCCCAAAAATAAAGAAAATGAAGAACCTTTTTTTTTTGAGAACTCTTACCTTGCGCCTTTCACCCCCATCGCTCCCAGTCCTACCTGCCATACAATGTTCCTCCCTCATTCATTCATCTAGCATCCTAGTCAGCTCATGGTTCGAGCTCGAAGTTCATATTGGAAGGGACGAAAGAAATCGCCAAGATACTTGTATAGCCAGGATGACCACGCCCGCGGGGGGCTTGGATGGGGGAATAAGAAAATGAAGGAAAAAGGAAAGAAAAATCCAAGGAAGCGACAAAATAGAAAGTCACAAAAACAAAATACTGGAGGTCCTGCGAAAATAAGAAACGAAAAAAAGTGAGAAGTTGGGAAGATGAGAAAAGAGGAGAAACCGACGAATTAGAGAGAGAAGGGGGAAAAAAAAGGAAAAACTGGTTCCATCTTCGGTCTGCGTTCTTGTCTCCTTTTGCCTGGCTGAACCTGGCTCGATACTTCCGTGCCTCTTTCCGTCATGTTCAGCGACGGCATTGAGTGAGCCTATCGAAGGGCTGGGAGAACAGGTACCAGCAACCATCAAGCTGGCACCGCCTGTGAGACCCGCGTGATGTTGCTTCAACTTTGGCAATCGATCGCTCTTCCCACTTCGTTGTGTGCGAGTAAGGTATCCTTCGACTAATTCGCCCTAGGGAAACCAACCTTCTGCTCAGCGGATACATGAGACATTTCAGAGGAGAGAAAATGTACTCGGGTATCGTTTATGATTGAATTTACCTATCCCTTTGTCTGTACGGTATTCCTCGATTCCTCATTTTTGAGTTCCCTATGGTATTCCGAGATTAGAAATACCCGTACTCGAGTGTGCGTGAGTGGCGATCGCGTTGATGTTTCTGCTCGTAGTTGTCGGGCCACAGCAAGAGCTCCTCGGCCATACTGTATCTAGTGACGATCTGAGGTTAACCTAGCCCCTTAACTGCACTAGCAATCTGGACACAGATTATGGGATACAGCTCTTCATAGATTCGAGCACATGAAGACCCCAGCACCCGGTTCTAGACTAACAGAAGAAAGCGGTGGGGAGCCCGCCAGCCGACCGGTACAGTGCTCGAGTACTAGTACTGGTACTCGAGTATTGACTCGCAAATTCATCCTACTGCCCGGACTTCCCCGTTATGCCCCTTCTGGCAGCCCACTGTCTCTACCTCTACCCACTGTTTCTCCCATAAGTCACCTCCCTTCTCTTTGATTGGCCTGAAACCACAAGGACACTGGCCCCAGGGACGGATTGACGTGTGTGTGTCTGAACGTGACCCTGGAACACTGCAGGGCACACTATTGGTAACAATAAGATGATACCTACCCGTTGTGAGGTGAGAGGACTGATCCGCAACCACTTCCTCCCGCGTGCCCAGACTGATTACCGGTATTTGGTTGGCAATATCCCGCGGAAGTACTCAAATCCTTTCGAAGATAGCACCAGCGGTGGTCGTGCAGGGTAGTTGCCGGACTGGAGGAGCACGCTCAAAGTAATTCTACTGGAGTACTCGAGAACTTGTGAAGTGCATGCGTGTCAAACCCGACTTCTGTTGCGTTTGACGGCCCATGTCCGGAACAGGACGGGGCAAATTGGATGAAGTATCGGTATGGTGCCGGTACCTTTGAACCCTTCCCATACAAACTTGGAAGGCCACTGCAGCCCCAACTAGAAGGCTCAAAGAAATCCCCTCTAAATATGTTCCAGCAATAAGGTACAGTAGGAAAGCTTGAGAGATGGAATTTTAAAAACCCTCTCTGTTAGGTTCTGTTGTCGGTTGAGATACTAGTCGTCGATTGGATGTTATGAGGATAGGTTCTAGGGTGGCACATTAGTTTTGAGCACGTGCTGCGATGGGAGGAAATCGGGGTTTTCGGTAGCGAGGGGAATCAAGCATGAAGGATATGCAATCCCGGTGATAATCAGAAGGGGTGCGGCTCTTCCCTTATCGGGTCGAGTGGGGAAGAAAAAAAAGGAAGAAAAAAACAAGCGGAGAGGGTAAGAATACCATTGTGGTAAAAAGATTGGCTGGAACGAGAGGTCTTAGGTAAGCTGATCCCACCAGCGGAAGGAGTCGGGAATCATTGTTAAATTCGCGATTTATTTGTACTCGTGTCTCCGCGCCAAGAATGGGCACCCCTTTTGGAATAGCCACGCTGGGCCCATATGGAGGATAGTCTAGAGGCTGCTTTTCTCAAGAAGCATGATGGCGGGTAACCTTCAAGTTGAACTTGTTGCAAGAGTCGATGAGAGAGCTTTATGTCTTCTGATGCCAGCGCTTGACCATTAACCATTAAAACCTATTATCTCCTCCACATTTCATATCCTATTTTTAATTAAATATTATGGTTTTCCTGTTACGGGGTAGCTAACACGGTAGGATGCCGGGCTAACTAGGCCAAGGATATTTGCGACAACGGATTAATAGTCAGGAATGCTGGTTGATAATCGTCTGGTAAAGGTAAAGTAATAAAGAGTAACGTATTTGACCTAGTAATGGGACACTCACTAGATATGGGACACTTGGCAATTACAGTGTCCCACATATTAAAATAGGAATACCTCAATCAAAGCTACATCTATTAATCTGTAAATCTATCTATAGATAGCTAATATATCTTTAAATATGCTCTAGCAATATTACTCTCCCATTGGCAAAACTGATTAAGTAATAGTACAAAGTGTAGAGAAATAACCAATTAGCTATATAGTGAGTAATGTATTTTATATAAAATTGATAAAAAATGGTAAAATTATTCTAACTGCTGGAGAAGGTAGAGGCACATTTTCTCCTGAGCCTCCATGTTGTAGACAGTTGATTGAATATCTACAAAGTTCAAGTCGTTGATTTCAATCAGTATAACATTTGACATATAAAAAAGTATAATATTTCTACTCTGTATATCACCTAATACATATTTTAAGTATTCTACTAGTTTAAGAAAGAAAGTATATGTTTGTTTCTGTAATTCCAGTGATCTTTAAATAATTGAAACTGTTAATTACATATTGTAAATCTTGTGTAAAATACAAATATTATACTTGAAGTCACCCGACTTGTAATTTATATTTTACAATAATAGGTAATATGAAAGATATACTTTCCTAGTAGTCTCTAGTAAATAGCATAAGTTTATCATTTTCTGTAACGGGGACACTCGGTAGGAAGACGGATTCTAAGATTGCGACCGCACTGAAGACTCAAAGTAGAGGTAAGGATCAAAATAAAGATAAAGATAATTCAAAGTAGAATCAAGCTGTAAAACTTAATATTGTTAAGCCAAAAAGCTTCACTCAATAAGTTCTGTCGAGGATGGTTGGTTATCAGAATAGAGTGTCTCTCGCTTTAGTTAAGTAGAATAATGTAAAGCCAGAGGACACCCGTCAACCATTCTGACCTTTCACGAGCACCCTGCTCAGCTCAGGGCTGTCCAACTCACCCGCCTAGAGTGGGCTAACTCTCGGAGGAAGTCGGACCGCTCGGATATTAACTATCTCCACAAATAGGAAGTGCTTCCGGTGATGTCTCTCCAACTACATCTGCATGAGCGAAAGCCCTTTCCTATCGGTAGCATGTCGGTGGCCGACCGACATGCCCACCGTAGAGATAATATCCATTGGGACTCACTGGCCCAGCGGTGGTTTCGTCTTCACAAGCTACCCAGTCCATCGGCAAATCTACTTGGCTATACTAAGCTTCTAAACCTGACTGCATGCTCCCACGATAAGAAATCTCCTGATGCCTGACTGCATGGGCGCTACCCACAGTCAACCATTCGGGACCCTCTTAAATCGTGACAAGACTCACACCTCTGGAAGCCACTAATAACCCATGGTAATGCTACAGTTCACGGGGTAACCCGGGACTGGCTTTGGGGTGGTTGTCCTGGAAGCCTTGCAGCTTCCCGTGTCAGCGCCAAGCCCTCTGCTGTTAACCATACAACTACCCGGAGGTCAAAGTATGCCTGTAGGTGGTTCCCAGGTGTCATCCAGGTGGCGCCTCAGGAGGCAGTCACCCTCCCACCCCTTATATATCCTGCGAACAGCTTCCGGTCGGTTGGACGGCCACAACTCATACGGTGTTGCGGGAGCATTCCTATGGATCTTACTTTACTAGGAAGCACACAACTACACAGCCGTACAGTGCTGTCGCGCCGTACCAACGCTGGGGCCGCAGGGGGGTGTTAGGAATATCCCCTGAAAGTTACTGGAGGTTCGGACCACTCCTGCTCCGTCAGTAGCCCTTTGCAGGTCCTACGAAGCGGCCCTTTGAACATCTAAGAGCCCCACTATGGTGGGATAACTTCACCCTAAGTCCGCAGATGACTTTGACGGTGAAGGTAGGGTAACTGGGGTACCTCAGTAGGGTAACTGGGGTCCCAAGGTAGGGTAATCATGTTTCTAAGGTAGGGTAACTTCACCCTTTCATGGCTTTATTTCCTTCGGGAGGCCGCGTGACCACATATAATGTTGCCCCGGAGACCCGTGTAACGTTTACTATGGGTCCTTAGCTTTATGCGAACATACCCTCTGAAAGTTACCCTGCCTAGTAGGGTAACTTTGGCCTACCTAGGTTACCCTGTCTAACCCTATGTCACCAAGTCACTTTGTAGACACTTGTACCAACTCATGTCTACCGGTAGTATACTAAGTATACTGGCCTATCCTTAATATGGTTACCACTTGGTATACCATACGGGCTTGAGTCTAGTCCACTGTAGCTACCTATCTGTAGGGTCGTTACATTTTCTATCAATTGTATCAAAGATAAAATACTCAATATATTGTAAATTAGGACATTTTCTACTGGAGTTAGCAACTATTATCTTTAAAGCCTAAATGCGTAATTTTCATTATAGAGCATTATTATAGGCTTATCAGGTATGTATGAAGCATTTTTCATCTGTTTTAATTAAGTATTGATGGAGGTCTTAATAGTTTTATGATACAAACTGAAAGATATTGTCAGTTGCAAAGGTTGAACTGATTGAAATAAATGACTTGGACTTTGTAGATATTCAATCAACTTTCTGCAATATGGAGGCTCAGGAGAAGATGTGCATCTACCTTCTCCAGCAGTTAGAATAATTTTACCATTTTTTATCAATTTTATATAAAATACATTACTCACTATATAGCCAATTGGTTATTTCTCTACACTTTGTACTATTACTTAATCGGTTTTGCCAATGAGAGAGTAATATTGCTAGAGCATATTAAAAGATATATTAGCTATCTATAGATAGATTTACAGATTAATAGATGTAGCTTTGGTTGAGGTATTCCTATTTTAGTATGTGGGACACTGTAATTGCCAAGTGTCCCATATCTAGTAAGTGTCTCATTACTAGCTCAAATACATTAGTCAAATATCAAAGAGTTAAATATAACTCGCTAACTTGTTATATTGTTAAGGTCTCTTCTCCCTTGCTTGATGATTCTTCAACCACGCGGGAGAGGGCTACTATTTATACTAATGTTCATGCTACTTCGACTTTTTTAGTTAAGAGGTATCTTCTTAACAATTGAGTTCGTCAGAACAAAGTGCAAAAACCGTTTGACCCTGAAAGCTTGCCCAGCTCAACTCAGAGAATCTCCCGAACTGCTATTTCATCTGAGGGTGTCCCCACTGCACCAGTAGACAGTCTTCGATCTATTCGTCATTATAGACTATATATGAATATGCGGTCCAAATGCCTACATACCAATAGTAATGTGGAATATGGAGTGATCAGTTCCTATATCCAGCCATCAAAGCATTATGCAGCAATATGCATAAGCGACTAGAGTAAGAGGAGTAGTGTTCTCCAAACATCATTCCAATCAGCTAAATATATCCTGAAACGTGCTCTCATCCAGTGGTCCGAGTTATCTTCCAGATGCCTCTTGGAAGATTATAACTTTAGGAGCATAGGTTCGGATATATGGTCATCCTATTTGAGCCATATACCTCGCTCTTTATTATTAGGTAAGCTATTCAAGTTCCCGCTAGGGTAATCTTTCCTTACTACAATCCGCCCATAGGTCATGCATAGGGTTTCTCGTGGAATATTCAAACCACTCCAAGTTCTAAAAACGACAACATAGTGTACTTTTACAGAGCCATAATGGCTCCCCTTGTAGCATAGGAAAGGCTTCTCCCTTTTGTCATTCTGGGTTTTAAATTAATTTAACCTCTTAGCCTCCGGTATTCTTGTAATGTTAAAGACTTACTTGCTTAGAAACATTGATAACCGACCGGTAAGAGTTCACAAATCATCAATCCTGTGGTCAATCATGAGGTCACCGGTGAGTGGCCTCTTTCCGTACAATCTTTCAAATAGCTCGAACACTATGAGCCTGTTTGGAAGGAATGGTTCCGTTCCGTTGGCCCATACGAACGACAATTTCCTCCCATTTTGAAATGGAAGGAACAAAACAGCTGTTTGGCACAAAATTTATCAACCATTCCGTTTCAAAGTGATGGCAACGAGATGGTTGCTATACACAAATATTCGAAGATTAATTTTTTCTTGTAAAATAATTTTGTTCAAAATATAATATCAACCTTCAATTATGTCAGCTATAAATCCACATTTCTCCAATTCAATGGCTAGCTATAATTATATTATTACTGTTAACACATCTATTATGCAGCAACGAATCTGCTTGGCTATTGGAACAGCTCTCTATATCCATTTCTTCCTTCCGACCCAGCAAGTACATACTTCAAGGCATACTGGACCTACTGTAATTCTGAAAGGTTGAAGAATTTTCGTTGAAATCTTTTCATGGAGTAACCACTAGTTGCCTTTGACAATAACCTTTCTGTGGATAAAACCATTTCACAATGGAACGGTCGCCACTTCCACCATTTCTACCAAACATGCTCTATGCCTTTTATGGGCTGGTGGTCACTATTCCAAAAGAGGTGCCCATTCTTGGCGCAGATACATGAGTACTCGAGTACAATTACCAGGTGGATGGTCTTGGCAACCTCTCGCATTTTGCACCAAAAAGATCTTACTATGGTTCTGGAAGGCTAGACTTGACCTTAATTTTCAGCCAAAATTTGTGACAAAATTGTTGTAACACCAAGTGTAACGCTGCCAAGACCTCATTACCCTAACACCCAGTATTCAGGAACCTGATTAGCACGCTTGTAATATAACTTGGTTTAATATTCATTGACTGGGGTTGTGATTAATTATCCACCAACCAATTATCCTAGCCCCATACCTACTACACCTTTCACAATTTCATAATTGTGCCGAGTTTGTATTTTCTGTCTGCAGAATTTTTATTTAATACATAGGGCAAATTGCCGACCAAACTAATGTCAAGGAAAGGGAAAAAAGCAACTTAGGCTAGGAGAATGAAGGCTGAAGCTGCAGAAGCAAAGCGGCAAAAGGAAGAGAAGTGTACCGCAATACGAAAACGTGTACACAAGCAGTGAGTGGCCATGAATATGCCCCCAACTATACCCCCTGCTCCACCAATGTCCAATTGAGAGCCAGTCCAAAAGCACTGTTTAAAGAAACGGCAATAAACCACAAGTGACGTCATTAATCCAAATCAAAATGCGGTAGTCTTAGATCATATATGAGTGCGAAAGACAACTTCAGCCGAGCGGAGGCGAAAATATCGGTAAAATCGGAGAGAACGAAGCAGATATATCAAAGTAATACCTCTTGGTAAGAGTGAGCGCAATCGCAGAGACTAGCCCAAGGTTCGACAAGCAAAACTTCATACCCAAATAGAAGAAGCAAGTGGTGTACAGGAAAGAGCTATGGTAAACAATGAAAAGAATAATTTAAACTAACGTTCAGACAATAGAATAATGAGAAGCAAAAGCAGGCAACAGCCAGCTGGCCTCATTTGGCAGGACTAGTGCGAATAATGAAGGAGGAAACTCGGGAAGGGGAATTGAAAAGGTTGAAGCCGAAGATGAAGGCACTACAGCGTGGCCAACGAGGTACTCTCAGTATGAATATCCCACTTGTTTGGAATGTTCAGCTGTATGTATTTCGGAAGCTAGGGCTTAAAGCTGAAAGGGGATGGAAGTCGGCGGAATAACAACCCTGAAGCAAGAGATCGAATTAGCACGCAAAAGAGGAGAAATCAATTAGCCATGCTGGTTGTGAGGTTCGGTGGACGGGGTGTGTGGGTAATGAAAAGGATTGTCAAACAGGAGGTAGATTATCTGCGATGCAGAAAGCTCCCTGGTCTGAACCAGGGTAGAGATGCAGAGGTCACAAGCTGGTTATCGGATGAAGGAGCCAAGCTCACAATGCCGGAATAAATGTCAGTAGCTGGGGAAGGTATGTTTTTCTAATTAATTTGAATAGTTACTTGGAAAGCGGCAGAAAACTAACCAACTTCTGTTTCTTGAAAGCAATGGGTTCGGATGGGCTTGCGCAAGCAGTTACCAATTACTAGAGTGAAACGTAAATTGACCAACACCAAGATCCAGCAGAGGAGAGTCCTTTGCCTATTATGTCTATTGCGCGGGTGCATAGAAGAATTAAGAAAGCACTCTCAAACCGGTCCGCCAGAGCATGGGTCTTGAAGTTAGGATGGAATTGGAAGGAAGTAAAACGAGTTATAGACAAAGATGGGAATAAGTGTAAGGATGTTAAGAAATATCGCAACCCTATCTTTCTTCCTAGATTGCAATCCCTACAATTACAGATGATAGAATGAGATGCCAGTCTGGAGATTATTGAAAAGTCTTATCTATCCAACTCTCCCCCTATGGTTTTCATTATCGATGATGAATGCACATTCAACTCAAATGATGGATACAAGAAAATATACATTGATGAGGATAGAGTAAGAATGGGGAACAAGTGACGCGGGCAGTGCCTTCCTGTTTCAGATTTCCTCAGTCTGGTTGGCCGACAAGGAGGTGGAAATGTCAGAGGAGTATTGAAGTGTGGAGGAGACGACTGGTGGAGGGGAGACCTATTCTGGGAACAGCTAAAGGAGAAAGCGATTAGGGCATGCGAAGCTGCCTACTCAGGGTGTCAAGGGTTGTGGGCATTTGATAATGCCAAAATCCAGCAGCAGTATGCTCCAAATGCTCTTCAAGTTGCAAACAGGCATCAGCAAAAATTAATCCTGCGTCTGAGGCGCGGGCGCCGCGTCCGGACGCATCCGACGTCGTTTTTCCGTCCACTGCGTCCCCAGCGTCCGGACGTCATTCCCAACGCCGATTGCGTCCTGACGTGACGTCGGACCTTACCCACATCCCGCCGCCACCCCACATCTCCTGCTCTTCTCCCCCCCCATATCTTACGTCCTGACGTCTCTTTTCCTGCCTCGCATCTCCGCAGCATCCGGACGCCTCCCCATGGTACCCCCTTTTCCTTCTGCTTCCGGGCGTGCTCATAACAACTTGCCGCCGATATCACCCTAGTCATTCCTGCCGGTGTGCCTCCTACTACTACTACTATCGTGCCTAATTTGTTTGTTTCTAGATGTTTCTATTCCTCTATGTCTATATCTCTACTAGATACTTGTCTATTATACACGTTTATCGTCTAGTCGTGATCGTGACGCTACATCTCCGTCGGGGAGCGAGGTAGCCCTCATCTAGACTACGTCGCTCCCCGAGTTTATTTTATTATAGAAGCCCCCTCTGTGATCCTAATAGATCTCGTTAAACGTGCGTAAATCGATCCGACTGTTGACAAGCCAGGGCCGCTCTGTCTCCGGTATCAGATGCGCTAGGCCTATGATCGTCCCGATATCCACAATTGTGAGCTCTCGGGTAACATCTCTGAGCTGAACGGTTAGCAGACCGTGTACGTCCGACGGTCGTCCGGAGTGTACCAGGCTCATGAATTGAACCCTGGCGAGGCGATAGACCGTATCCTGCTGCATATAGCCCGACCGGATTTTGAACAGAGCCATGAGCCTTGCCGGGAGACAACCCCTGAGCGCACCATACATATTCTCCCCACCAGCCTGTATCCAAACGCAATCGTTGCGACTGGTCTGGTTACAGAAGAGTCGAGCACCCGTGCATCGGGCCCTGTGTATGTCGTAAACACCTGACTCCTGGAACGCAAGAACCGGGATCTCCAGTTGCGTCAGTAGTTCCACAGGCAAAGCTCGAAGTATCGCCGAATTATCCAGCAGTCGGCGCTCGGGAGGCAGGCTCAGTCGGCTATATCGTATCAATTCCCGACAAATCATCTCCGGGGAGATATCGCATGCTCTTCCAAAATCAACGACGTCGTGGATATTATCACGACGTCCCTTGAGAATCCTCCTATAGGCTGGTGGGGTTGGCGCGGGCCTGGTCTTCTCTAAATGTTCTACTACCTCAGTTGGTAAATCAGCTCATGCACGTTGAAGGAATTCCAAGTTCAAAATTCTCATGCGGATGGCATGTTGTCGACCGTAGCTGCTTAGTATCGGTCGTGCTGCGTTGATTTTATTTGAGCGTCGCCATCCATCCTTGATTTGCTCCTTATATGCGAGCTCTCCATACTCGGTAGAATACATGGGAATATTGCCGAACATGGAGATGTGATCGCGAAAGTGACTTATTAGATGCATCTTAACAAAGTTGCAATTAGATTCGGAATGTATCAATTCCATACGTTGGTCGTTTGCTTCTTCACGATCGTCGTCACGGATCCGGTGCCGTTGGAATGGGGGCACTCGCTCCCTCATCTGGGCTCTCTGACGACGCAGCTCCTTGCGCAACTCATCAGCCTTCTCTTGCGTCCGTTGGGATATGCGAAACTCCAAGAAGATGTGCGTCGTCTCGTGGAACTGTGTCGCATATTCTTCCATATAAGATATAGTCTCGGGTGTGTGACTTCGGTATTCAGCCATCATGGTGAAGTCAACCAGTGACCTGACACAGGTGAGCCCACGTCTGAAGGGTTGCACCTGCGTACTATCAGGCTGTCTCAACGCCACAGCGAGAACTCTCAACAAAGAACACGCGAGATTCCTCATCTCTTTTCCTTGCCACTGCGTAACCTCCCTGTAGGCCTTTTGGGGACAAAGAATCCCGGGTAAGGGGGCAAAGCTTTCCAGGCGTCGTCCAAGGCCTGCTGTCGCGCATGTTTTTTGAGAAATCCCTGAATCCAGTCCATCATATGCTTGAAGAGTCCTAGATATATTGTATGGAGCATATCCGGCTTGTGCAGATCAGGCGTCGAAACTCTCAGGAGTCCTTGAAAAACGTTTTGCCCCCTCTTGATACAATGAGTTTCATTCGTGTAGCGAGCGTGAGCCGCGTCGTGGGTCGGGGAATCTAGGGACTGGTTTTCGCGTTCGTAGCGTTCGTATCTTGCGTAATCTCTAGCACGATGGTGGCCGGCTCGGCTTCCTAATTCTTCTGGAGGCACCTCACATTTAGGACAGGCGTTGGATTTGATCCCGTGTAGGGT
>Ga0307517_10001906_pt1 | contig 34154 bp, 30 predicted proteins | sample 23_EM_MG_FD_194515 | JGI IMG/M metagenome (GOLD analysis project Ga0307517, IMG submission 194515) | Populus trichocarpa ectomycorrhiza microbial communities from riparian zone in the Pacific Northwest, United States - 23_EM | ecosystem: Host-associated > Plants > Roots > Unclassified | place... | reverse complement strand
AATCGTGAGTAACAAAGTGTTCCTATTCCTTTTTTGTTAATAACTAGGCTTTATTAGGGGCGTGTCCTCATGGTGTGGAGATTAGAACCCTGTACGGAGATACCGAATTTGACGAGATAATACGGTAGTAGCTTCACAACCCTTCATATTCCGCGACAGCAGCACATCCGAGCGGTGTCTGACCATTCTCATCCCGGTGGTCAGGGTCGACATCTTCCCGTTCCAGCAGCAGCTTGACCACCCCTTCGTGCCCCTTTATAGCAGCCCACCCGAGCGGTGTTCGACCATACTTATCCGGGCGATTGGGATCGACATCTTTCCGGCCAAGTAATAGCTTCACAATCCCTTCATATTCCGCGACAGCAGCACATCCGAGCGGTGTCTGACCATTCTCATCCCGGTGGTCAGGGTCGACATCTTCCCGTTCCAGCAGCAGCTTGACCACCCCTTCGTGCCCCTTTATAGCAGCCCACCCGAGCGGTGTTCGACCATACTTATCCGGGCGATTGGGATCGACATCTTTCCGGCCAAGTAATACTTTCACAATTCCTTCATATCCATCGACAGCAGCACATCCGAGTGGCGTGCGATGATTCTCATCCCGGCGATTAGGGTCGACATCTTCCTGTTCTAGCAGCAGCTTTACCACTCCTTCATGTCCGTTATTAGCGGCCCACGAGAGTGGTGTGCTATCCCGATTATCTGGTCTGTCAGGGTCGACATCTTTCCGGCCAAGTAGTAGCTTCGTAACACCTTCATGTCCCTCGCCAGCAGCACATCCAAGCGGTGTCCGATCATTCTCATCCCGGCGATTAGGGTCGACATCTTCCCGTTCTAGCAGAAGCTTGACTACTCCTTCGTGCCCCCCCACAGCAGCAGACCGGAGTGGTGTTCTATTATCCTCATCCGGACGATCGGGGTCTATATTTTCCTGTTCCAGAAGTAGCTTCACTGCCGCTTCGTGTCCCTCAACAGCAGCCCACCCGAGCGGTGTTCGACCATAATTACCTGGGCGATTGGGGTCGACATCTTCCCGTTCTAGCAGCAGCTTTACCACTTCTTCATGTCCGTTATTAGCGGCCCACGAGAGTGGTGTACTATCTTGATTATCTGGTCTGTCGGGGTCGACATCTTTCCGGCCAAGTAGTAGCTTCACAACACCTTCATGTCCGTTATGAGCAGCCCATAAGAGTGGTGTACTATCTTGATTATCCGGTCTGTCGGGGTCGACATCTTCCCGGCCAAGCAGTAGCTTCACAACACCTTCATGCCCGTTCCTCGCCGCCCATGAGAGTGGCGTACAATCTACGCAATCCTGTTGGTTAATCTCGCAACATCTCCCATCCATCAATGCGGCCACAAGTTCATGAATCCCGAAGAAAGATGCGCAATGTAATCCAGAGAAGCGCGGGGAAGAACCGATGTCTACTATATTTTGGGTGTCCGGTACTTGATTCAAAAGTGATACAGCGGATACATGGTCTTCGTACTGACTCAAGAGTCCCAGCGCAAGGGTCCTTGCATGGTCTGAGAGTTCCTTATTGGCATGTGTTCCCCAATATCTTGAAGAATACTCGAGGAATGGCATGCTTCGGTGGTCCGGGAGAGGATGGGATGAGAGGCTCTTGACCTGTTGTGAATTCAAATAGGTCAAGCAAGCTTCTGCAATTGCAGAGTGAGGTTTGGAAAAGAGGTCTGGATGGCTGCAAAGATACTCTCGGACTGTAAAGTGAATTAATCGCACAGTCGAAGCTTCCTTATCGACTGTGATCAATCCTTGACAGCAGCCTAGCAAGGTAGCTATCGAAGGTGCATTATCGGGGTCGAAATCTGTCGCTCCTATTTCCACTGCTAGCGCATGGCATAACTCATCCACCTGTAATGGCCGCTCCGAGTGGCAGATCCATGCGAGAGTGGCTATCGCAAGTTTCGCCTTTTCCCCGCCCTGCGCCCTTATCCGCTCTACTGTCGCACCATATGCGTTCCCTAATCCTTCCCCATCTTTCACCGACTTGAGTCTTCTCCTCCGGCGGGAGATACTAGTTTCCTGCAAGATTGCCTCCATGTGAAGAGAGGCCAGCAGAAACCTAGATTCGAATGTCAGCCCTTAGCCTGCGGTAGCTCCCCATAGCTCCCCATAGCTTTGCCCTTGAATTCGGTTCTACATACGTTTCGGAGCTTAATTGGGAAATGCTCTCCATGATATTTGCCTCCAATGCGCTATTCATTTCATCTGGGGTCGTGTCATTCTTGAGTTTCTCCCGCAGATAGTCAACAACACCATCTTCCGTAGGCTCTATCATTATAAATGTCGCTGTCCCATCTAATCTCCTCTCCACCTCACTCCGGATATGGGATCTTCCAGTGATAAATATCCGAATATCCGGCAAAGACCGCAGAATCTGTCCTAGTGATTCAAGAACCACCACTCTGTTCTCTGGCACACATTCGTCAAGTGCATCAACACATATAAACGTGCGCTTGGTAGTTGTGATGGCTTGGAACATCTTCAAAATGCCTGAAACTTGCAGTCCTCTACCCCCAATCGCTTTTTTCTCATTCTGAAAACCCCGGACTACTGCTTCGGGAATTTCTTCCAATCCGGTAACAAGTTGTCTCAACAGGGAGCCCAGCATATTTGCTGGTGATTGCTCACTCCGGGAAGCGAAGTCGAAATAAAAACAGGTAACAACAGTATCTTCCTCCATGGTCTCGTCGCATAACTTGTCTATAACTAGTGAGCTATCATCTCAACCCATCAGCAACTCCACTCTTTGATTTCCGGCAATGATACACTCTCTTACATGATATGGCTCTTTCCCACCCCTGGGCTACCGTGGCAGAATAAGGCCGCCTTATTAGCTCCATCATTGCTACTATTATGCCAGCCTCTGAATTCACTGGTTTCCAGCAGCCAAGCTCCTATACTATCCACTCGGTGGGCTCCGATATCTCGATGCCGTACCCATGGCTCTAATGGAGATAACCACGCCAATATCTTAGACGCATCGTAAGGGAGAGTGTAAAAAGTATTTGCGACGTTGAAAGAGTTCTGGTTATTGCTGAAAGCCTGTGACATTTTTTTCGATTTCTACCGCTTTGGATGCTGTTGAGAGCAAGAGGTTGATTCACTTGGGGGCTTTTGAAGTTGAGGAAAAGCGGGGTTGATGGTAAAACCTTGCGCCCGATAAAGAGTCGAATCACTGATCCGAAGTTCGTTACACACGCTGGAGGGTGTCAAAAGCTCTGTGCAGATTCACGTGTGCTTGCAGAAGCCTTGCCCTGAACCATACCACAATACAGTAGTATTCAAAACTCTTTTCAACATCTACCCGCGAAGCTAGCGTGTATTATCCAAAGGGAAAAAACTCGTGCTACTCAAGCATTCCATAGCCGAAGCTACTCTTCAAGCGTGCGCTAAGGTCATCTGGTATGATGGGAGAAATTGAGAGATGAGCATACTTTTTAGTACAGTACCGACATTAGTGATGCGTAGGTCACCGAGTAGTTAGGCAATAAGAAATATTCGCAGAGTGTTATCTTGAGCGCGCAAACTGGGGCCAAGAGGCGTCGTGGGGAACGCACCCCAGAGGCGAACGCCCATACGGGAAGGCATGTCATATGATAACTCCCCGAAGTTCCTAGCGTGGGAGAAACAGCTTGAGCTTCTCACAGCACAACTCGAGTGGCAGCAGCAACAGCACTACCCCTGTCCTCCCCCTCAGCGAGAAACTCCGGAGGCGTCACAATTGAATCCGCTCCCGAACCTCTGACCTCCGGCACCTCCAACAGCTTTAGCAATGCGCCATTAGCGTCCGCATCCCACATTCGATCGCCTCCAGCGTCTGTTTCCCTACCAACTCGCCCCACCACCAGCAGCACCAGACACCGCCGGCGAACTCCCAGGTGAATGCAATGCTTCCTCGTCCACAGCGCGAGACTCCGCTGCGAAGACCCACCACTTCAACACCCTGCTCCTCTCCTCGACCCGCACTCTGCGCTCTGGCTCTCAGCACGCCAAACACTCGCCCCTACTCTCTTCTCCCCGTCCTATTCCTAGCCCTACTCGAAAACTGCCTGGAAAATGCCTTGCCCGCGCAAACCGGCAGCCAGAGATGCCATCTCTGCACGACCCTAACCTGCGTCTAGGACATCGTCCTAACTGAAGCCAAGTCGCCTGCAACGATCACAAAGGACCCGAGGCGCCCAGACAGTGAGGAAAGCCTCGCGTGAAAGTATCCGACGGAGAGCTTCGCCCTCATGGTAGAGCTCGCTCGTATACAAGATAAGACCCCCGGGCAGCCGGGCAGCCGGGGATTACCAAGGTCGTTTGGATAAAGATTTCGCATACCGCCGCCCTACCCTATCGCGGTGGGGAGAGGGAGGGAATGGAGGGGTGGGAACCCAAGTGCATGCTGGAAGGGGCCCACTCGGAGAGAGCTGGATGGATAGGTTGCGGAAGTTGGGCCCTTTGCTTAAGCCCAGGGGAGTTACTCGCCCGGGGGTGTTGCCTGGGAGGATGGGGCTGGATCAAGTGCTGCTGGAGCAGCTACCGTATGGCGGAGTGGATTTGATGGCTGCGTAAAGCACGGCGTGTTATCGGTGATGGTGCTAAGATGTGTACTCGACTTCTCTCTTCAAGGTCCTCGCAATCGGAAATAAAGAAGCGGTCCACTTACAGTATGATTCACGGCTTCATAGCACCAGACTTTGCGGGTGCTATCGTAACCTGGGCCGCTGGCACATAGTTTAGTTCCCGAGACTTTAAACAACGCCGAGCAATGTAGGTATTAGTAGGTGCTCGAGAGAGGATTTTTGAGGAGGATTTTAAGGGGATGGATTAGGAGGGGCAGGTGTTTTAAATGGCCGGTTAGTGAGGTGACCTATCGCCATGAGTTTTGTGTCTCTTTCTCCTCCCCCTTGCCGAGTTTTTAGTTCGTGGGGAAGCTATGGCGCGATCACGAGCTTAGCTCAAAAATTCGCTTCCCTTTACTTTTGTTTATTCCTCTTTTATGTTATACTCGCAGATGCCGCATTTTTGTAAAATGCCATCCATGTGCTTAATCACAAACACCCGCGGTCCTATCACTTCCACCGCTTGGGGTGGGATCAAAGTCCAGAAGCCGCAACCGCCAAATGCCAACCCGACAGCACAAAACGACTCTAAATTATGACATAGTTCCTGGTAGCAGGAGAGGTCCAAATACACTCAGCAGAAAGGTTTTGCAGTTCTTGTTCTCGTGTTTGGTGTGTAGTTGTGCTGGGTGGTAACTTTATGTCGTGAGACTTGGTACGCATATTGTGTACCCCACGTTCGAGTGCCGGTATACATCTTTCCTTCCTTTCCCTTACCATTCTCATCACACCCAATTCCATCCTGTATATCCTACACGTTACATTCAATCGCTCTCTCCCGGTCTCTACCTTAACCATTGCCTTCGTTTCCGACAATCTAGCCCCACTCCCCCCCTCTCATTACCAGTGCCAACCCGACAAACAAGCGTCTGCAGTACCGGCAGTGCCATCCATAAGCGGCACCTCCAAAACCATGCCGGGAAAATGCAGGCCAACCACACAACACCCCTCCCCTTACTAAAGTCCTTAGTCAGCTCTCCCCCATTCTCAATATGACACTCCCGTAGCACACAATACAGCAGGATACAATGCCGAAGTACCAGTCCGGCGAAAGCATATCATACGGTAATATCAAGAGGCTACGATATACCGCACAGCACAAAACAAACAAGACCAACAACAATGGCAAGGTAATACAAGGCAATAACCATAATAAACTAACTCACACCCTAGACCAGACTTGACGACCGAATTATCCCAACGAAACCATGTTGAAAGAAGAAACACAGCCACAATCCAATCACAATATACCCGTATCCACAACCCCTCCCTCGCACAGGGGCAGACAGGTATCGTGCAAATAAGCAATAACACCACCACCACCACCACCACCACCACCACAGCACACATACCCATGGCACAAACACAACTACCCGGGGAAATGTTTTTCTCTCAAAACAGGGATCACTATCTGGTTACCATTCCCTTTCTCGTACAAAGACATTCCTCCCGGTACCTGGAATATATAATACCAAGTATTATGATTAGAAAGAACCCCAGTCAATCAAAGTTGACGGGGAGCGTGGGGGCTGTTTCAAGCCACTAGCCAAACCTTACCAAAAAGAGCAAATTTTATGACGGCGGTGGATCTCAGGGACCTCTTGAAGTTCCTATTCCAGCCTCGTTGGTGGCTTTTTTTTGTGGAGGCTTAAGACTTAACTTACCGCCACTCGCTCTACCAAGTCGAGCTCAATTGACAAGAGCTTTCTTCTAATGATAACAAACTTCTTATCCCCTTCCTTCTAAAAACCACCCACTCACACTTCGAAGCACTGTGCCATCGTATGATACTCCAAAGTTAACCGACAACAACTAAACCCCATCCATCTATCATGTCCAATAAGCAGCAACAAGCAGCGGCTAAGCTCATCCTCACTTTATTTCACCCTTGCACCTAAATTTCCTTTTCGCAAATACAAGGTAAACCCCTCCCTCGCCAATACTACGAGTAGTGCTTCCAGTCACCGACCAATTAGATATCCGTCGCACACATACTGGGCCCACCCCCACCCCCCTTTTTGGAAATTAAAAGTGAGGTATTTGTTACACCACCGTACAAGTGCCCGCAAGCGTCTACTAGTTCGACCCCTTAATAGTTAAATTAGTTACCGTGGCACTAACGTTATTATGCAATGCACTGTAGATTACCGGTTCGATCCCACGCTTTCAAGTTTGGTTCAATACACAGGTACAGTACCGGTCAGTAGACAATGGTGGTTCTAGCAAGCCATGCGTATCACCATGCATGTCTAACCACTGAGGGGGGGAGAAAGAAAGAAGGAAAAAAAAAACGTGAATCCAAAATATTGTGAAAAAGTTTCATCATTAATTTAAGTCACCAGTACCCAAGTGACTTCGTAGTAGTATCAACCGCCCGCGACTCCGTCGAAATATATGAGGGTATAAAAAAATAAAAGAGATGTATCAAACAAAAAATCGCCAAAAAAGATGGGAAGTAGAATGCAAGACCATTAAGGTATGTATATGTAAATAGAATTGAATGGAATGAAAATCCATCCCCCTTTAGAACTTTACTTGACAGGTTATTTTCGAAGTAAGCGGAAAAGGAAAAAAAAGAATGTAAAAAAGGCCCGGAATTTTCTCGCTCAAGTCGGTCCCCAGCGGGCCAAATGATATTTCATATTCCACGTGGCAAGGGTTTCTTTTTTAAAAGAATTTTTTAGATATCTCCGGGATTCCTTTCTCCCCTCGCTTCGAAAAAAAACAAAAACAAGGAAAAACGTTCATTAGAGGCTTTGGAAAGAGGGGTGGTGGTGGTTTCACAGGATGAGAGCTTGAGATACCCGCAAGTTAGCAATGACGGTGGCGGCAAACGAGGGGAAGCGTTAGAAGTAAAACGTACCGAGACCAGCGACCATGACTACGAGCATGGCACCACCAACACGAACCTTGTCACCAGCGCCTGGAGACACCGGAACGATAGGGACAGAGGGCTTGGTAACATTGCCGGAAGGAACAGCGGGGGCGTATCCAGTTGGGGCAACATACTTGCTGACGGTTGCGTTCCAGGCCGGGCTAGTCCAGACGGACGGCTTAGGAAGAAGAGCAGTAGGGGTGGTTTGTGGCTTGCCAGGGCAATTGGTGACTGCAGGTCCACACGAGGTTACGGTGATCATGGAAGTGGAGTAGACAACAGTTCCGCTGGTGACAAGTCCGCCGGTATGAGCATAGCCACCCGAGGGGGCACCCAGGGAAGTGCAAGATGGAGATGGCACTGAATAAGTGGGTGCGACGGAGGATGGAGATGAGGGCTTGGACGGAGGCGGGGAAGAATACGAGGACGGAGGCGGGGGCGGAGAGGAATACGAGGACGGAGACGGAGATGGAGATGGGACTGGTGCAGAGTTGGAGATACCAAATTGCGTGGTATACTGGTACTGTCCGGTGGTATCGTCAATCAACTGGATCCCATAATGGGAGACATCGGCCTCGAGGTCGGAGGACGGAGTCCACGAGTAGGTACCAGTGTTGGCAACCTTCTCAACGATGGCATAAAGAGGGACGACATTGGTAGAAGGGCCACGAAGAAGGACGAGGGTGACAGTTCCCGGAGTAGTAGGCTACAAATCGATCAGCAAATGCGCAAAAATCCTATGTTATCCGAATCTTAAAAACCCACATTCCAAGTAATGGTGTATGGAGCGCCAACTGGGACAACCTCGTTCAGTCCAGGCTTAGCAATTGGGTTCCCCATTGGTTCTCCAACCGGAGTGGTGTACGCGTTTGCGAAAGAAGTGAAGGCAGTAGCCAGAGCAGTGAAAAGAGTGTACTTCATTTTGAAGAAAGAAAAAAAAATTCTGAAAGAATGTGAGGCAGTTGGAGCAAGGCAAAAGTTGAAACCCGAAGGCGAAAAGAAAATTTTTCCAAGAGGTTGGCTTTGAAGGAGAGAAAAATGTGGTGAAGGAAGGGAAGAAGGAAGGGGGGGTGGAGTTGGTTTTATGGACGCTGTATGCGGCGCCCACCCCTCAGCACCCTCACCCTATCCTCCTTTCTCGAAATGTCACGACCGAAAAGGCTGAGATTACTTAGTGTACGGTACTAGGGTCAGTAGCTGGGCTATGAGCACCGCAACTGGGATATTTAGTGGGTGGAGAGGCTGCGTGCTGCCGGTACTACACTTGGGCTATCAATTGGCGCAAATAACAATAAGCTCATCATTTCCCCCATTCACCCACTGGTCCCATGCTCACTACGGCACTCGAGTATTCGCTCCCCTCTGCCCCCTGCTCGAGCACCGTACCGTACCAGCACTTGTACATCCATCTCCTGGCACAAGACAACAGGGAAAAGAAAATATGTGCTTGTATTAGCACAAACTCTCAGAACCGCACATACCCGTTCTCGCCGGGAATCTTGTGCCATTCAGCAAGCTTCTTCCCTCTCGATATCATACTTCCTCAATTCTTTGTCTGGCAAGAGAATACTGGGGCTGGTGACTTCGACGAGTTGCTCCCGCTCCCATTCGGCCAAGCAAGCCTAGGTATCATGAGACGAGCCTCATCCCTTGACTCAATTGGATGAAAAAGAAGGAATTATTCCGAGCCACCAACACCCCCCCCCTCTATCCCCCCCACTGGTGTTGAATTTCACGAGCTAGTATTGCGCGATAGGTTTGTCTATTATTGTGCACTAGTCGACCTATTTTAGCGTATTTTCGCCTATTATTACACGGAGGTTGGAAGCGAATTGTTCGGACCATGATATTCCACATCGAAAAGGGGGGAGCCACCGGACTCAAACTTACCAGCCGTCAAGCACAGAAAAGTCTCTGAGCCCAGTCGCAATCCGAGGGAGTCTCTTGTTGCGATGCCCAGTGATGGACAGGCACGCTCCCCCTTTTCGTCACAAATCTTTATACAGCACGAAGAAAGATCGTGTCCGGTGGGACAAGCGCGTGGAGTAATAAAGACCCAGCCTTCAGTCTCAACCCCGTCACGATTCAGATGTGTTATGCGCAGCCTCTTCCCCGCGCCTCACCGATCCAATAAATGCTGTCTACTGGTATTAGGTTTCCCCCCTCAAGGGGCGCCGAACCCAGTAATCCCGAATAAACCATACGGCATACCAACATCGGTTTGTGATAATACCGTACTCGTACTAGTACGGCACCGCAGCATCAAACCTCTCCTATGATAGAAGAGTTTGGCCCCCGTGGCCTAATCCACTCTCCCCCGTCAAAAACTTCCAAGACAAAAGTTATCAGCCTCAGCGCCCATAACCCAAAAGAAGGTGTTTAAATATATACTAGCAGTTGTTAACTCCCCCGACTTGGGCTCGCATTGGTAAATAATATTGTCCTGCTTGTGCCTAGGACGGGCCTTAGGGCCACTTCCCTTCAGTAAATCCAAAATTTTCAAAACAGTGGGATTTAATGTCGGGACCAGAATGCTCGAATAACAGCTGGGACTCCGACGGGGTGCTCTGCTATTGTCGGGGGCACCGCGTGAGTCAAATGCAACCAACCCCGCATCAAAACACTGCAGGAACGAAATGAAAGATTGAAATTCCCGGAGAAAAAAAAGGGGGAGGGTCAAATGTCCCTATCAGGAAATTCGAGGGGCTATCCCAGGTCTCTTTGCCTTGAGCACGTGCAAAGAGAGACAAAAGATCCCTGTGTGAAAGAGTTGACGAGCCATTTCATCCAATCTCTTGCATCACGCTAACCCCTTCAGGTGAGGCACAGGCTTGGACTCGTATAAGCCGCATTGTCTGGAATTAAGGTTCATTATTAGAATCACATATTGTGAGTACACTCACACCCCCGCCCACTGGACCTCGACAATCTGGATACCTCACCGTCTCATCTGAATCTCCCTGTATTCTAATTTCTAAATTTCTCTACCCAAACCCTGACCGGACAGATTCTTCCCACTTTAGCCTCTGTATAGAGGATGCGACTGTCAACATCTCAAGACCATTCGGGGACAAGGTGGAGCGAACCATCATTGTCAGCGCGCGATCGCAAACAAGACATAAAAAGAGCGCCGATGTCTCTGTTATTCGCGAAGAGTTCTGTTTTCCGATCAGTGGTCACCAATGAGAGCTTCTCCCAGCGATCCCCGGCCCCTGGTAAGCTCTCAGCCAATTGTGGTAGCAATCGCACCCGGAAATTGCATCATCTCGGGGTCTTGGCCTCCACGCCCAACCCCCGGGAATGATCTTCCTAGCAAGAGCCTATTAGTCATTTCTCCGTAAGTAGCTAGATCCTGTTTCAGAGCGACATCCGATTATGCCTCAGACTCAAACTCGATGCGGCTCTAGTCTAATAAAAGTCATCTGGTACCGATTAGACTGCCGCTGGTATGGCAGGTGCCAGACCTCTTTCTCTTCCTCGATATCGCCACAGCCAAACCGTGAAGCTTCTCACTGCTTGGCTAACCATCATGACCTGACTCCAGGGGTGGTAATGCGCAGTACCGACGCTCGAGCACTACTTGTACCGGCAGTCTCATTGACACCTTAGGCCCTGGGGTACAAGCACAACGGCTACAGCACCGCAGTCTTTACGAGTACCGGTATGGGGAAATTATATCATAATGACAGTACCGGCACACTTCATAAATACCGGTATTATCGCACGGGAAAACACCAGGGTAATGATGATTTGTGTTTCGCGACAAATTCGTGTATTGTACTCGCTCCTGAAATGAGTGCACAGACGACTGCCTCAAAAATGAGCCGGAGTTCTCGGCATCACACCTAGCGAGTATCTTTATTCCCGTCGGAGAGTACACCAAACTCCGAACAAGTCCCCTCAATAGTCAATTCCGTATACTGTACCCGTATGGTCCGGTGGATCACCAATAACCTCTTTTAGATGCTCGTACCAAGAAGCGTTTGGTAAAAAGAAGAGACGTACGGCACCTTTTCGAGTAATGGATTGTGAATTGAGCTGACTGGATCAAGTTATATCTGCTTGCGGAGAGGCCAGGCCGCCTGGCATATCAATGGGGTCGGCTCAAACTCAGAGAAATCATCCGCAAGCTGGAGTTGTTTTTCTGTCGCGGAGCACACGTGTGAATTATGACTAGCCGGGGATAACAGCTCTCCTTGAGGCTTTCTACCATATCGGTATCAATACATTATAGGTTCCCTAGAGGCTGTGCAAAAAGCTCGCTATACAAAACCCGTTCCCCCCCCAGGGCTCTTTGTTTACCTCAGCATTGGAAGGTCGTTAGATTCGAGAATTAACAGTGTGTCTGATTCTTCGGAGCGAAGCTTTCAAAGCTGCCCCCGGTAAACCCTATCACGCAATCAGGCTTCTGGGAGTTTTGGAGCTCTGGGCTCCCTTTCGCGACTTTTAAGATCTTTGCAATAATCTCCGACCAGTATTCCTTGAGATCGGTCTTTCGGATCTCGCCGGAGGCCCAGAAGCGTGTGGGATCGGAATGCTTCCCAGTCTAAGTTTGCCTGGTGAGAGGCCAGTGATGAAGCAAAGTATTTTTGTGTGGAACGTGTGTGTGGCCTATGATGTGTGTATCACATCGGACGATGGTGATCTTGCTTTCCCTGGGAGATGCCAAGTTTATACCTCACACACCTCTCGGAAGAATTGTGGTTTCGAGAGCACAAACTCAGGGCTGGCTCGCTGATGTTTTACCCTTTGGGACTTCTCACCCGGATTCTAAGAAAATTAACAGAGATTGCAGATCTAGGGATCCTTGATTCAAGGGTGTTCGTTGGGGATGCTTAGTACACGACCTGGACCTAGAAATCACTTTTCTCGAGCTTCTGGTGACCAAAGGGCGGACTTACCGGTATGCTGAGGAGAAGCGTCCGACACCGGGAGATGTTTACCTGCAGGCGAAAGAGGGTGGCTGTAGAACAGGCGGCGAGGCAGTGGAGAGGATTGAGGGATAGGAAGCACGGCACGGGCAGGCGGTTTACTTAAAGGGGATTCCCGGCAAGAGCATGGTGCTCTGCTACACTTAGGACTCTAGCAAACTCTATTCCTACCGTGATTGATGACGCTAACTTGGCTGGCCACAAGGTATCGGCACTGTACTCGAGCACTAAGAGTATCCCTATTTCCCCCATTTCCCGAATTGTTTATTTTCATAACTAACGTTTTCAGCCTGGTATAGGATACCCTAGCCTTTGAAATATCGCTCAGGATACAATATACTATCGTATTCGATCATAAACCGGACTATTCCTCTTTCGCAAGTGCGCAAAGGCTCTAGTAGGAGCAATTGCATTTGCTGGGGCTGGCTATTGGGTCTGCGCAGTCTCGGGCTTCCGATATCTTAGATTTGGGAGGAGGTATCTTGCTCCCATCAAACATGCTGTTATGTCGTCTAGTAGGTGAGACAAAATAAACATAGGGTCAGGGCCCGTCAGCCTTGGAAATCTTCCACCGTCGATTCTTGCGTCTCCGGAACAGGGTTGGGCTTGCAGAACTTGAGGTTTAGACTTCTGCCCTGCTCGAGCACTGTACTCTAGTACTCGAGTACTTTGCCTTAGACTAACTTATAGGGGAGCTGTTCTTTTACCGCAACAGGCAGTTTACCGTGCTCTGCAGGCACGGTATCTTGGGAGGGTCCACCGTACAAGAAACCTTAAGGAACGAACCGTGGGTCTTTATCAGTTGGTTCGATCATAACGTACTGTTCCCTGCCAGCGCAGGTAATGTTCGTCATTGGTCAATGGCAATTGCGGCATCAGTACCGGTACCGCTGTGTTGAGCGCAGAAAAGTGCTGGAGGGCTGAGACCCAAGCAATTCACTTTGAGCAGGCCTCAACTGAACCTGGAGGGGTTTTTGTTGCCCGATGGACCTTGGGAACTTTTGGAGTGAATTCTTTCCTTCCCGCTAACTACGCGTTCAACATGTACTGGTGAATTGCGAGAGTATAGTACTGGTAGGTTATTGTTTCGTGAATTTTCTTCTAAACAAGTACCGCACCGCTCTTTTCAAACATTGGACGATCGGGGGATCATTGAGCAAGCATCATCTTCGAGGCATAGACTTAACTTTAATCTTGTACGACTCTGTTTGGACCACCAACCGTCCGCTTTGATTTTTGGAAACCCTTTTCCAACCGGTCTAATCTTGGTCCGAGCGCATCTCAGCACACCTGGAAAATCCAAATTCACTTGCGCACGCGACAGAGGAGAAACTCGGGATGATACATGCGATACAATCCAATTCAATTTGAATAGCGCCATCATATTTTAATAATCCCAGAGATTGCTCTTATAAAACATCGTATCCTGTCTTAAAACAGGTGAATAAACAAACGTCCACCCCCAAACCTAGCCTAAGCCTAATACACGAATAACACCGGCCCTAAAAAACGCCCAAACCCAAACAAACACACAAACACACCCCCTCCCTCAGCAAAACCCACCCATCCGTCCATCCGTCCATAACCACTCAAACAACCGCAACCAAAACCGCAACCGCAATTCCCCCAACGACCCTCCGGAACAACTCCCCGTCCGTCGTCCGGTTCACACGCAGTTCTTCAGACTTCCGCTCGGGAGCCGTCGTTGGCGAGAACGAGAGTGTGTAACTACCGAACGAGTTACCAGTCATTGCCACGGGCCGGAATAATGAACGGGAAGAAATCCGGAAGGGAAAGACTTACTCTATAACACCCGTATCACGACATACCGGAACCGGTACCCTAGCGCTGGAGCTTGTGCTTCTGGCGATAGTAACGGACGGGAGGAGGAGGAGGATGAGAAGGAGGTATTCTGGCGTCTTCATTTAGGTGTGGCAGAACTTAGCGTGGTGAGCACTGGTGCTGGTATCGTGGTTGATGGGTGTTTAAGGGAGGGAGCGAACATGCCGGTATTATTATGAGTTAGATAAATAAAGCGGAGCTAGTTAAATTATCCGTACAATTCCCCGCACCGCTTGGGATGCGATACGTGCTGTAGGTGGGTGAGTGGGGAACAGCACATGAACCCAGATATGTATGCTGTGGTCTGTGTAACGCAGTCTTCTTATGACTTGATCTTGCACTATCGTGCTGTACGGTACCCTGCTCTCGCTATGTTTATTCTTTGTTTGTCGAGTTATGCCCTAGTGAATCTATTCTTCACTATGGAGCGCTCTCGAGAATGCCCACATCATAAGGCTGACGGTTTTGGATGCCCCGGCTTATCTGTCGAGGGATAATGCCGGGATGGGGGGGTGTTTGTGCTACTCTGGGCTGGTATTGACACCGGTATCATATTCTCCCGGTACCCGGAGTGCATGATGCTTGTTCTTGTGCGGTATTGTCAGGCACGTTAGTAATAGCCACGGCATGCATCACGACCGAAGCGGGTGGACAGCTTGGGGGACTGGACAACGGGTGTTGAGCGTGTTATCATATGTTGAGCCGCTCTTTTCCCATCGCTCTTTGTCAACAACAAGGCTCCTCTCAACACTACCCTGGACGGGTTCTCACACCATACGATAGTATTGCAGGGATGTTGCCGGATATGGGATGAGTTGGCGTTGGCGGGGGGGGGGGTCTTTTTGTTTTGTTTATTCACTTACATTTTTGATATTGGATTACGCCGGCGGTCCGATGGCTACATTGTGTGTTTAGTGGTCGAACTCGCACAGCTACTAATAGCGTATGATTGGGTGTTTGTTCCTTCTTCTTTTTCCTTTTTGGTGCACGGTAGGGTTGGGGTATTGAAGTGTGGCATGGGTTGTCCTCGTATGCTATTATGCATTCCCCTGGTTAGATTGGCGTTAGCATGGTGCTTGTTTCTGGAATGTTCCTACGGTAGTGGTCGCCGTACTTGAGGATTTTTCAATTGGTATGTTCCGTGGTTCATATCGTGCTTAAGGTAGATGGGCCGGGTGCGAGCCGCTCCGCAATCTGCCTTGTTTTCATTCAGTGACAATTTATTCACGATCCATCACTCGCCATGCGGACCAATGCGACGCCTGCGCCAGCTATGTTAACTGTGGAATCCTCCTCCTCCCCTTCCGCCCCCTTCTGAGGGTGCTCTCTACATTTGACAATCGTTTGGGGATTCGGAATGACTTGGGTATTGCGTTGTCCTGAGCCGGGTCGGCAGGGAAGCTTTCCTATCCATTGTGCTCAGTCATCAGCTGGGTGATGGGACCTATAGTTACGTGCGTTGCTCGAGCCTCGTAGTGGCACTTGCTTTTATGATTGGCCTAGGGAACTCCTATCTATTCCTAGTTTTATAATCCTCCTTGTGACTTTAGTCCTGCCCGTTATGCGCGCCTCCATATACGTCAATCAACATCATGGTACCGTAGATTCCGGTTGGAATCAGAGGTCTTGACTGGGAAACAGCACCCAACGCTTCTTGTCCGTTGCTCGCCGAGGTTCCGATGCGCCCCTTTGAAGTCAATTGTTATCAGACGGCTTTCTGGTTAGTTGGGTTAGCGTCTATGATGAAAACCTTAGACAATACTTCTCGGCACCGGAGGTCTAGCTAACGTAGCTAACCCTACTGGCAACTGTTCAGGCGGATTTGGTGGGTTATGTTTCAGACCTAGGTGGTTCCTTTCTTGAGCCTATGGCGTGCTTGGTCGTCCCTGGTCGCCCAAAGAGGCAGACATCTGGAAGGGAAATTGGCCCGGGGAGCTTTGAAGTGATAGTGGATCCTACAGCACAGGTGCCTGATGCACTTGGACATACAAGTTACATGCATATAGAACCCGAACACTTGAGTCCGAGTTTTGTATGGGCGGTCAGATACGCATAGATAATTTACCATACAAAAGTTTTATCCCTATCCTTTCCTGTACCAAGGAATAGTTACATCGGGGATACTAGCCATGGAATTCGGGGAACATTTGTCCTGTGACAAAGAACGCGAGTATTTCGGAGGTAGAGCATAGATATACACCAGAACCCCCCCGTTCCTTGTTCTATCGATATCATGAGAGAGTACTATGATTGGATACCGATGTCCTTTTTCACCAAAGATAAAGTATTAGGCGCCTGAACTGTATATTTTCTGAAGAAGCAGTTAAAAGATCAAGAAGAGAGAGTAACTATCGGCCAGTTCCTATGGTCTAATGGCTTAGGAGACTGGTGGGATAATTTGAAACAGGGATCATCATGAGTTCGAATCCGGGGGCAGTGGAGTATCGTAGTCGAGCATTATAAAAAAAAGCTCGGCGAACCACTTTTTTTTCTGGGGGGTAGGTCTAGGGCTGGTAATGAATGCCCTTGGGTCAATTCTCGCCAAATGTTGTTCGGTGGGACTGCTGGTTGGTGTTCGGGTACTATATGCCCGTAACTTGTAGAATCGAGTATCATAGTAGTTTCTTCGTTTCCGGCCCCGTGTTTGGGGTCCCAGTATTCCGGCCAAGGAGTTCACATACCCGCCGATTTATATAAGAAGCCTGAGCTGACTTAAACGTGGGTAAACCGAGTTTTGGGAAGCTGACTAAACCGTTTGAAGAGGTTTACCTGGTTCTTCTCGCTGACCCAATTCTAATATCTTTTACGCTTGTAAAAGGGTGTGAGAATTTCCCGGCGCCCATTCATGACTATCCGGAATATCTCTGGATGTGTCAACCGGCAACAAGTCCAGATTTTTTCCCAATCGTTTGGCCGTTCCCTATGTCCGTCAAGTGTTGCCATTTTAAGAGTGGTGAATTTGATTTCTGTATATATTTTAGATGTAGTAGCTCTCCTTGTATCGGATGGCGTACTATTATCGAGGGCCTGTGTCGCCCTATCGGGACCTGAATTGACCTATTGAACTTTTATCATAGCTCGGAGCTTTTTGTAACTTAGTGGTCGGGCTTTGTGAGATATTTAACGGGCGTGGGGCTGGGGTCAAGCACAAACATGAATACCTGATGGAATAGAAACGGCTCGTCACAATTTCCAAAACCAGTGGGTTATGAAGTCCCGGCACCCCTTGCGGTGGAGATAGGTGTAATCGCATCCACAGTGCCTACTTTATCGTGGCTCGAATTTCCGGTAGTCTCCATTATCTGTTGGATGTTATTCCACTTGTTATAACATCTCTCGTGGGCAGAATAGACTTGCTATAATTACAGTGCTTGATATGTGGTGAAGCGTGGTGGGCCAATTGTTTTGTAGATAAGGTGTTGGCTCCTGCCTATTCGTGACTTTAGGAATTGATTCGGTATACCTGGAATCATTGTCTACCACGGAGCGCCCCTCGGGGGAATTAGATAGTCCATTTTTGTCCAGTCCACTCCGCCCCCTATAATATTGGCTTGCTCCTAACCCGGGGGTGGTGCTAATGCGAGTATACGTGAGAACCTCCTGCTACCAGTGTGAGATGTTGATGATTTTTGGGAAGCGGTGGAGGGAGTCATTCTCCGGCCTTGAGCTTGATGCTAGTTTATCGGAACGGTACCTAAGTGCCATTGCTTTGGAAAAGATTGCTGCCCCTTCCTTGATACCTGCTGGCTCCTCTGCTATTGAATTTCTCCAAACATCGCTTTCCCTAGCTCCTCGGTTATCATCGAGCAGCTTGTCAAGAAGCCCAGCACTAACCCACTCGGATAGAACACTATCGGTTCGAGGGGTCTCGGTCTCATCTTCGGGCTATATGAGTGCTCCGGAAGTAATAGAATTGGCACACTGATTCTTAACCCCATTAGCCCTATGGACCTAGATGTCACTCAACTGCCATTTGCCATTGGGATGTTGTAGTTTTCCTGAATTCCCCTCTTTTGTCGGAATCTGGGGTATCTAGCCACAGTTGCTAGATTCAAAAACTGCCCCGTTTCTAAGTCCTCGGGGGTCCGGTTCTGGAATTCAGATTTGACTTCTGAGCCCTCTGTTCTCTGCTTGCTGAACTTGGAGAATAACCGTAGGTCTCTTGCCCACTTCTAAGATTCTGCACGCCTCGCTCAAATAATCCCCACAGCGGATACCTGAGCCGAGAATCTGGACGAACTGGGTACATGTGGTAGAGGGCGATATCTACTGTAGATTTCTGGTTCGAATTTTCATCTGGTGGCGGTGGAAAGGTGGTACAATTCCTGCTCCTTCTGGCGTCAAAATTAGATCATTTTGATCAACAGTGGGTGAAAGAGGCTCGGGGTCTTTCCAGAGATTGGTTTTACGCCATTCAGAGCTCTGTAGAATATTAATGTTAGCACAAATAATCAAGCACTGAGAGTAGTAGAAGATACTATTGATTAATTTTTTGATGGTGACAAAAGTTTTGGTGAAGGGGTAAAAGGGGACGGTAGTGGCGGAGAATCTATTCACATGTGGGAAGGGAATGAATGTAGAGAGTGACTGTTTGCGGCAGAACCAGGTCTCACGCAACTGTGCGGCTGACGCAGATCCCCCTGGTGGAAGGAGCCATAAGCATAGTTATATTTGTTACAAATCAGGCTGGTGCCACAGCGTGCCTCTTACGTTTTCATTGTGGAATCGCCCTGGCTACGAGTTTTACTTGACTAGGGACTATTGGAGGTGGTTTGACTAGTAGAATTTCCTTCACAAGGGAAGGGGTGAGCCTCTTAGCTTGAGAATACAGATGAATCTTTAATTCATCATGTTAAAGAGTGGTGTACAGGGGGTGCCTACCAGCTTCATCAATTATCACTCGCTAAGTGTCTTTCAAGCAAGTGAGCTGAGCAAGCTCGTAGTCGTGGGTGTAGGAAGGTAGGGGGGTCGGATTCGTAGCTGGGGCTGCGGATTCGTGGGGTATTATTAACGTTCATTGCGTGGTACCGTTAAACATATATTGGAAACTAGGCATTTTGGGGACTCTTGTGGGTGTCTCTGTTCTTAACGGGCCCCTCCGCAACGACATACCTCCTACACGATTTTACTCGAGTTGTGAAGGGAACTGTAAGCAATTTTCACTGTCTTTCGGTAATGGCACGCCTTAACTGGTTATGGTGCTTCGGGATTGCTAAGCCCTTGATCTGGAAGACTTCCCTCTGCTGCGAGTGGCCTTTTGTATGATTTCCTGAAGAGTTTAGAGAATTGGGCCTAAGCCACATTATTCTGCTGCTGTGGATTACTGGTCGGCCGGCGTGAAAATTGAGTAGTGTCGGGGGTTGTAACCCAAGCCGAAAGTGCGATGCTTGCAAACCTTCTGGGATCCGGTCTGGAGAGCGGTCGATTGCCCCTGGATTTGTTGGAGGGTTGTATAGGGTAATTCCGTGGCCTCTACTTTCCGGTCTCATGGAATTATGTATATATAATACTATGAGCGGGGTGGAGGGTTGTTAAAACGGCGGTTCGTGCTGCACTTCTTACTCTGAGGGGGCCAAGAAAGTACCTCGGTCGCCGTGATGGTCTTCCGTTGTTTTATTGTGGATTGACTAATCAACTTGGACATAGTCTGGCGTTGTGCTATAGATGGGCCATCGGCAAGAGCACAGCCAACGATGCAGCATGCGTAATAATTCTAGAATAGTAAGTGTGTAGCTCTCCAACTCTGATTTTTCGATGGGCCGAAAGCTGTCAACCAAACCTGAAACCAGGGCTTGCACGCGGGCCGCTCTGTGGTCGGGGGTCTACACACTTCCCTCCTATCGGTTCTGGAACCATAAGGTATTATACTCGAAGATATGGGCATTAGCTTAGTTTTGCCTTGCTATTAGAGGTGGGGAGGAGGGATTTCTTAAAGGGGCAATTAGGATAATATACGTGGATTAAGCTTGACCGGACCGCTTCTAACCGGAAAACAAGTCCAGCCTCGGAATGCTCAGGCTCCACACATCCAGCCACTTGTATGGCATGAATAGCTTCCAAACTAAGCTACCCGAAAGCTGTGAAACTATGATAACACCATTCTTGCGGCCAATCGTATCGTACGAGAGTAACAAGGGCACAACGCACAGATTCTGTTTTAAACCAAGGAGAATCTCTCATTAAACACCTAAGGAGTAAGAAACACCTCCGTTGGAGTCTACCAGCAACTCGGGAAGAGAAACACTGCCCACCCACTGGCGTTAAAATGCCAAAACCGGGCTTCCGGTAGGATAAATATTAGTTCCCAGGTTAACATTTCATGAAATACCTAGCTGGCGCAGTGGTTAACACTCCTGTCGCAATAGCGGGAGCCCAGGAGTTCAATCCATGCTGACAATCAGTTATTATTGAACGATCCGTCATGTAGGGCAGGAGAATTAAAAAATCCTGCCCTATGGGAACTGGGAGATTGAAGAACTTAGCCCTCATCAATAGGGCTGTGGGGTTTAACAATCCTGCTACGAGGTGGTAGAATCCGACTCTAGACCTTAAAGGTTGGCGATCGGCGGGTAGCAGAAGCAAATGGGAGGGGCGTTGGTAAAGAAAAAAATAAAAAAGAATAAAAAATGTAATATAAAAAAAGTAAAATAAAAATAAAGAATAAAAAATAAAAAAGAATAAAAAATAAAAAAGAATAAGAAATAAAAAATAAAAAAGAATAGAAAATAAAAAATAAAAAATAGGAATGAATAAAAAAATAACTACTTCTTTTACCTTGGGAAGGCAGCTGTTGCCCCTCTTTCTATTTATTGCCTTGTATACATAGCTCTTTTTTTTAGTAAAGCGATGTAGTGTTAGTATACAGTACCTGAGGTAACGTAAATCTGTCAGAACAGACCCTTATCGAAAGCAGTATTTGCTAATGGGCAAAGATGCTTGGCTCTCTTCTTGGCTGGGGCTCGGTCTTCGTTGTGCTTGGGCATGCGATAGAATCTTCACTGCTGGAAAGATTAGTATATCTCAACTTGCTCCCCAACAATCTTCTTTTCTTTTTTCCTTCTTTCTCGCTTTTGTCCTGTAGATGATAAGCTAGGAATCCAGAAAGCATAAAGCGATTTTAAAATATTAGCCATTGGGGGAGCTATGGGTTTCAAGGGTGGATCCGAATGTCTCCCCCGGCTAACTGGTAATCATGCCGGGAGAGCAATCATTTCCGGGTCATTTAACAGGTTCAGAATAGAATTAGATACAAATTGAAGTATTACTAAGAAAGTGAGAGTTCTTAGCGTTAAGGTATTGTGCGTGGGCTCCGCTGGGATCAACTTGGCCCTGAAGTGACAGCTCGGGCCAGTACCAGTATTGGTATTGGCGTTTCATCGGGCTGAATAAAATCCTGAGGAATTAAGCCCAAGTAACGCCTTCCACGCCATAGCGAGCACTCGGCATAGCGAGCCATCTGCAAGTTTGGGCAATGTGATTGGCTAAACCCAGTCCAGATTTAAATAGTGGCTGGTATTTAGGTGGATGGCTCGCTATGGCGTGGAAGACGTTATTACTGGGAAACTGCGGATGCTAGGGGCAACCTTGCTGTTTTCTTTGCAATGTCAATTAACTTATGGATGGAAGATTTGAGGAGGTTGAAGTGGACCCTTCCAAAGATCCATACACATACCTTCAAAAATACATAAGGCTTTCTAAATGTACAATTCTATTGATAGTACACTTCTGCCACACCTGCCGGTAGAAGGACGATTAAACAAAAAAAAACAATACTCGTTTGACTTGCAAGTAGCGGTAGCTTGCTGTTCATGCACCGCCAAGGGACATGACAGCTTGATTAGAGGTCAAAGGGTCACTGACAAAAGCCCGCCTTTCTGACTAGATACTGCAGTAAACGGTGTGATTGACCTTGGAGTAAACTTCAGCATACAAGTACTCGTATCCCCCCTTACATTGGGTCTGGGCAACCTGGCTTGGCGCCTGATTGGATAGTAACTTGGCAATCGGGCATCTCTGGGCAGTACATAGTGTTTTGGGTGATAACCTATGGCTTCGGGGGGCAACCATTGAAAAGGAGCCTTGAGCAGTAGCGCCGGTATCAGTTTCACAAATTCCTACTGCTTTGGAATATATCGAGAGAAAGGGATGGTTCGATGTAAGATCGCTGCATACAGTATCTCATGGGGTCGTGCCGAATTCAGCAGGTGACAGAGGTATTTGGCTAGGAAGGAATACAATTGGTCGAAGTAGGGTAACAAAAAAATAACCGCTGACCCATGCTCGTCACCAGCTGATATTCATCACGACCCCATGAGAAATTGTAGGAATCTGCTCATAATTTCTGAGTCATTGAGTGTTTGTGTAACAAATTTCGGATCCAGCGGCTGGAAGTTTTCTAGCTGGGTGCAAGGCATTGCCATCGACCCCGCTTTTCCTCAACCTCAAATAACTTCTTTGGCAGACCTCGAGTTAATCAACACCTTTGCTCTCAACGACATTCAAAGCAGTGGAAACAGAAAAATGTCGCAGACTTTCAGCAATAACCAGAACTCTTTCAACGTCTCAAATACCTTTAACTACACTGTCCCCGATGACGAGTCTAAAATATTGGCGTGGCTATCTCCATTAGAGCCATTGGTACGGCATCGAGACATCGGAGCCCAGCGGGTGGATAGTATAGGAGCCTGGGTGCTAGAAACCAGTGAATTTAGACGCTGGCATGGTGGGAGTAGGGATGGGTCTGGTCATGCAACCCTATTCTGCCACGGCAATCCAGGGGTGGGGAAGAGCTATATTAGGTAGGAGAAAATGCATCATTGCCGGAAATCAAAGAATGGTATGCTGATGGGTTGCGATCACAGCTCCCTAGTTATAGACCAATTATGCGACGAGGCCGTGGAGGAAGATGCTGCCGTTGCGTGTTTTTACTTCGACTTTGCTGCCCGGCACGAGCAGTCGCCAGCAAATATGCTCGGCTCCTTGCTGAGACAACTTGTTACCGGATTGGAAGGAATTCCAGAAGCGGTAGCCCGGGGCTTTCGAAATCAGAAAAAGGTGATTGGGGGTAGGGGACTACAAGTTTCAGCTATTTTGGAGATGTTCCAGGCCATCCCGACCACCAAGCGCACGTTTATATGCGTTGATGCACTAGACGAATGTGCACCAAAGCATCGGATGGTAATTCTTGAGTCATTAGGACAGATTGTGCAGGGGTCACGGAATATTCGCATATTTGTGACTGGAAGATCCCATATCCGGAGCGAGGTGGAAAGGAAGCTGGATGGAGAGGCAGCATTCATATTGGTAGAGCCTACGGAAGATGGTATCATTAGCTATCTGCGTGAGAAGCTCAGGGATGACACTACCCCGGAGGTGATGAGCAGCACATTGGAGGCAAATATTATGGAGAGCATCCCCGCGATAAGCTCGGAAACGTATGTACGGACCGGTGCAAGGGTAGAGCTACGCAAAGATACCTCAGGTTAAGAGCTGACATATTTAAACCTAGATTCCTACTGGCTTCTCTTCACATGGAGGCAATCTTGCGAGAAACCAGTATCTCTCGCCGAGGAAAAAGGCTCAGGTCGGTGAAAGATGGGGCAGGGTTAGGGGACGCATATGGTGGGATGCTAGAGCGGATAAGAGCGCAGGGCGGGGAAAAGACGAAACTCGCGATAGCTACTCTCACATGGATCTGCCACACGGAACGGCCGTTGCAAGTGGACGAGTTATGCCATGCGCTAGCAGTGGAAATAGGAGCGACGGATTTCGACCCCGATAATGCTCCTTCGATAGATACCTTGCTAAGCTGCTGTCAAGGATTGATCACAGTCGATAAGGAAGCCTCGACTGTGCGGTTAATCCACTTTACCGTCAAAGAGTATCTCTGTAGTCATCCAGATCTCTTTTCCAAACCTCACTCGGCAATCGCAGAAGCTTGCTTGACCTATTTGAATTCACAACAGGTCAAGAACCTCTCGTCTCATCCTCTCCTGGACCACCAAAGCATGCCATTCCTCGAGTATTCTTCGAGATATTGGGGCACACATGCCAATAAGGAACTCTCAGATCACGCGAGGACCCTTGCGCTGGAGCTCTTAAACCAGTACGAATACCACGCATCTGCTGTGTCGCTTTTAAAGCAGGCGCTGCCTCTAGGGTGTGTAGGAGGGATCGGTGCTTCCCCGTGCTTCTCTGGGCTACATTGCGCGTCTTTCTTCGGGATTATTGAACTTGTGTCTGCGTTGATAAATGCGAAAGGTTGCCAGATAAATCAACCCGATTGTGCCGGCAATACACCACTCTTATGGGCGGCGAGGAATGGGGATGAAAGAGTGGTCAAACTACTACTAGAACGAAATGGTGTCGACCCCAATCGTCCGGGTATGGGTGGCCGGACGCCGCTCGGGTGGGCTGCTTCAGGGGGGCGTGGAGAGGTGGCAAGGATGCTTCTGGGGCGGGAAGATGTTGACCCCGATAGGGCAGATAACCAAGAGGCCACACCACTCTCGTGGGCGGCTCAGAACGGAGATGAAGGGGTTGTGAAGCTGCTACTAGACCGTAAAGATGTCGACCCTAATCGCCCGGATGAGAATGGTCGAACACCACTCGGATGTGCTGCTATCGAAGGACACGAAGGAGTAGTCAAACTACTGTTGGGACGGGAAGATATTGATCCCGATAGGATAGATAACCAGGGGGGTACACAACTCTTGTGGGCGGCTCAGAGCGGACATGAAGGGGTTGTGAAGTTGTTACTAGACCATAAGGATGTCGACCCTAATCGCCCTGATAAGAATGATCGAACACCACTCGGATGTGCTGCTCTCGGAGGACACGAAGGAGTGGTCAAACTACTGCTGGGACGGGAAGATATCGACTGCGACGGACCAGATAACCAAGAAGGTACACCACTCTTGTGGGCGGTTCGAGGCGGACATGAAGGGGTTGTGAAGTTGTTACTAGACCGTAAAGATGTCGACCCTAATCGTCCAGGTGAGAATGATCGAACACCACTTGGATATGCTGCTCTCGGAGGACACGAAGGAGTGGTCAAACTACTGCTGGGACGGGAAGATATTGACTGCGACAGGCCAGATAACCAAGAGGGTACACCACTCTCGTGGGCGGCTCAGAGCGGACATGAAGGGGTTGTGAAGTTGTTACTAGACCGTAAAGGTGTCAACCCGAATCGCCCAGATGAGAATGATCGAACACCACTCGGATGTGCTGCTATCCAAGGACACGAAGGAGTGGTCAAGCTACTGCTGGGACGGGAAGATATTGACCCCGACAGGCTAGATAACCAAGGGGGTACACCACTCTTGTGGGCGGCTCAGAGCGGACATGAAGGGGTTGTGGAGTTGCTACTAGACCGTAAAGATGTCGACCCTAATCGCCCTGGGAAGAATGATCGAACACCGCTTGGGTGTGCTGCTAACGAAGGACACGAAGGAGTGGCCAAACTGCTGCTGGGACGGGAAGATATCGACTGCGACGGGAGGGATAACCAGGAGGGTACACCACTCTCGCTGGCGGCTCAGAACGGACATGAAGGGGTTGTGAAGCTACTCCTAGACCGCAAAGATGACAGTCCCAAATACCCAGATGAGAATGATCGAACATCACTCGGATGTGTTGTTGTCGAGGGAGGACATGAATGAGTCGTAGGGCTTCTTCAAGCTTGGAGGTCTGTGGAAGGCCTGGATGTGCATCGGCCCCACCGGTGGTGGGGAATTTGCACGAAGTAGAGCCCGGTTCACCCAATCCATTACACTTAAATCGCTCGGGATTTTTCCTTTTCTAGTGCTATCCTCGCCCGACCTTCGCAAGCCTAATATACTGGCCTTTGCCGTCTTCTCCTTTTGCCTTATATGTCCTTTACGTCAATCCTGAAACACGGTCTTGAGAAAATTTCCTCTGCTATCGTTGGCTGAAATCCTACCTCTATGTCAACTTTTACCCTCTGAAAGCTCAGGATGTTTGTTAAAATTTATGGATAGCGGCTTACGATTTTCCTTTCCTTGTGTTTAGTGTACAACAACTAGGGTGCTATTTCATTATTTATCCTGATTATCATTCTCCAGTGGAGTGAATCCCTTGTTACAGAATCTCCTTTGTTTTCTACTTGTTCCTTATTTATTCATTTCCTCGTTTCCCCTTACTAGTGATGGGCGGATAGATGGTTAGGAGATAAACTGCAAATATACTATTCTTTCCAATGGCCGAGGGCCTAGCATAGGGGTTCCTGAAGCAAGCATGAGAAAGAGAATCGGCTCTAAACAATGTATTACCGGATGGTATCCCCGCAGTGAATTAGCGCTCGATTTACTCATTGGCACCCGAAAAATATCAACCGCTTTCCCTAACTCTTCCGAGTTCCTGCTATACTTTCCCCACTTTGCCCTCGGGATAAGCTACCTCCTAACCATGAGGCCCTCAAGAAGAGCTATTAAATTAGCGCGAAGGTAGCAACCTGAGGAACTGCAATTACAGACTGGCCTCCCGGGCCCACGGCTATCGATGCGCCGGAAATTTGGGCTACACTGGAATCTGTTGTTGGGAGAAACGAATCTGTAGGTAGCCCACGGGACTCAAATATCGACGTTGGTTGAAAAAGAAGAGGGAATGAATGGGTGCATTCTCAGCACCTGGGTTGAAGGGACTATTGCGATTGGGCCATCTCGCCATGTTGGGATGCTAGCAAGCACTGGGTGTCGCACAGTACTCCGTGCTGTAAATTACGGGTTCACTGTACCGGGATTTTTCGTATCAATACCCGATGCATATACCTATCCATTAAATTTCCCCACACTCGAATCATTTTCAAACCAATATTGGCTTTTGTCTTAGCGCTAGCAGCGCTAACGAGCTCTGATACCATTCGCAGTGGCACGTAGGGCGCTGTAGCGTGCTGTATTACCTGCTGTGGGCTAGAAACCGTGGATGGGAAGTGTGTAATAAACCTTGTTCAAAGATGGAGGAAATTGATCTGGGCTAGCCCGGGAGCCTGTTGGGTGTAGCGAAGGGAGGAAGGGAGGGAAATTGGGAGAATAGATGGTATGAAGGTTAAATACCGTAGCAATGGGGACAGGTTCTATTGTAAATTAGAAAATGGCCCTGACTCAGCGTGTGGGGGTATCTTATCTAGCTGATAGGATAGTTTGCCATAAGGCTCGGCGGGACAATACACACCAAGACTACCTTGACATATCAATACCAGTATGCTGGAACTGGTATCATAAGGAAGAGGGGGCGGTCAAATGCTAATGCAGAGTTTCGGGTTATGGGAGCACTGGGGATGAGGGCTAGTTGGCTCTGGGGCGGGTTGGAGGCTAGGTCGCTTTTAAGGGAGGAAATGATTTAAGCTGTTTAGTAAGAATAGGAAAGTCGGAGGAATGATTGTTGCATATGGTAAGAATTTGAATAATTGAACCTCACGCTACGACGTTGGAGTTGCCTTTGCTGGTAAGGTGGGGCTCTTTTTCCTCTTTCTTTCTGTCTTAGGCTCGGGCTAAGTGGGTGAGCTATCGCTGTGCTTCTGTCCCCCTACCCAAGAGAGGGAACTACTGTACGGGCGTCTTAGCTTAACCTTATTTTATTCTAACTACGGTACCGGTCAATCTATCGTACTTAAAGACACTAGCCGCATTCCCGGACACCGCCCCAGGACATAGTTCCACTAAAGGAAAAATTCCCCTCGCCCTGCTTACTAACGAAGAAACCCCCCCCCCTATCTCTTCTGGCCTCACCCTCAATTTCAGTCCTCCGCAGGGGAAACCGCCTCCGCGCCCAGGTGTCTTAGCGCGAGGCTCAATTATTCGAGTTCTTACGGTATCCCTTGGACTGGTGAGACCTGCAGATTGGGGACCTTCCTAATTCGGGTGGCTCTACCTAACGAAAAATCATGGAATACGGTACAGTAACAAGGCTTTTCTCCGCAAAAAGGTTGCTAGCCACAGCATACGGAGGTACAGCTCCTAAGTTTTGTATGTTGCACAGGGGGTAAGGACAGCAAACCTCGTTTGTGAAACATACAAAACTTGGGCGCTGTACCTCCGTAGAGCTACTACCGGCATACGGAAGGTCCCCAATCTGCATGTTTCACCAGTCCATGGGGTAAAGAAGCCTCCGAAGCAAGGCGACAGTCGCGCCCTGGCGTCAAGCTCTTGCCCTCTTATGCCCTTGTTATGCGCGATATTTTTATTTTTTTCCCAGCGGGGTGTTTAAAAGTTCTGTATCGCCACCACATGGTACCGGTCCGTAGCTTTAGGACAGGGTCCCAGCAGCCTTGCGATGAGCCTATTTGCCTCCCTCACTGAGGTGTTTAAGCACAGCTTACCGGTACTGCAGTACCGGTATAGTATCCGGGGATAGGGGAGCAAGACGTGTAAATTAAAGTAAATAAACCGTCTGCGTGGAAAGAAGCTTGATATAGGAGGAGGATATCTTGATCTTAATTCTATCATCACACTTAGGAGGGGAACAAGCATCCTTAAATACATAACTCAGAAAACCTTTACATTCTAACATCTTCCTTTCTCAGGCTCTCTTTCCCCACGATAACATTCACCACGCCTCTTCTCTCTCCGTCCAACCTCCCTTGATCTCTTCGCTTCCATTCCCTCCATTCCCTCTGCTTCACCTCTCTTCCATTCCTAATACTTCTCCTTTGCTTCTCTTCTCTTGACCCAGGTTTCTTCAATGCGCTCCTAGCTCTTACTTCGTTCTCTGTTTTTTTCCGATTATTCTTATTTGTCCATTATACGAGAAGTAATAAATTTTAGATATGTTGTTGTTCTTGATGCGCTAAGGTCGTGCTAGGAATTATATTACAAAGCGCCGGTGATTCACAATACGGTATAAATAAAGGTAAGTTATCAACGTCCAAGCACTAGTATGGTTCCGGAAGACTAGACTCTGTACCGATTTTAAGATAAAAGGTGCCACGATATGGCTGCTACACCAAGCGTAATACTTCAGTATTATAGCATGCTGCATTCTTAGAGCAGCGCCGACCGCTTGGACAGTTCAATCCACTCGGGCCTATACGTGGTGCCACTAAAGGGGCTATAGGCACTCCGAAACTCGCTCAGACAGAACCTGCACACTGGAGCAGAGCAGGAGCTGGAGGGGGACTGCAAGAAAAGTTGTTCTGAATTCAAGAGGGAGGCCACATAGAGTACAAATTCTATAGCTGTAATTTTTTTTTACTTTGGACAACTCTGTGGTGCTCGTTTGTGGTTGGTTTAGGCCGAGAAAGGAAATGATAATTCTTCGCTGGTTTTTAGCCGGCAAAGCCTTCTGCAAAAAAACGCCAATCATAGAAGTATCTAATGAGTCATTGAGCAAAGTATAGCTAGTATATATTTCCTCTTTAGCAATTGGAGTTTTTTGCTCTGGTAGATACACTTTAGGAAAGCACCATGGCAGAAGATCATGCCAGTTGAGCTGCCACGCTACCTCACTCACCGGTCACAAGAAAATTCCCGGAAATAAAGGTATAAAATAATATATATATATTCACTGGTGCTTAAAGGTCCTATTTGTTTATGATCTATGGTACCTGCAACTGATGAAAAGCCGACTCCATAACCCATGACTCTATAACGCTGTCATTGAATGTCAAATTGAATACCGGAAACTAAAAGAGAAACTACTCTCTGCCTTGCACCGCCCCTTTATAATCCCTGATCAAGCTCATCCTCTCAATACCAACATGGCTCTCCCCATTCAATGCCCTAAACATCCCATAGCCATACACCCACCCCAATCCCTTCAGATGCCTGTTGCGCATAGCAGAGCACATATTTGCAGTTCCTGCAACATGACACAGGGCACTACTTGCATGGAAGAAGCTAATTTCGGAAACAAGATTATACAGGAATCTCAGTAGGGAGCGCTTAGGTGTTGACGCAAAGATTATAACTCCAGCAATTAGTAGCTGGAATCCCGGCATAACTACAGCCATATAGAACATCACTGGATCCATTAACATCCATGGCTTCAGGGCTTTGAGTTTGCCAACCTCAGATCTGCGCACTTTGCCTGAAAAGACAAATATCCTCTCCTGGTTCTTGGTGAGCAGGATGGTGAAGAAACGTTTGTAGAACTTTGACAACGGGTGTTGTGCATCTTCGAAACTCAGCGATGGCGTTGAGGGGTCAGATAGTGTCTTGTTGATCAAGTACTCACTGATGAAATGCGAGAAGCTATGATGGGGTGAGTTGTCGTGACGCCATAATTGGCTCCATTCCAGGGGGGTCCACTAACGAGTTTTGCCAGCCGTGCTGTGAAGTTCCTGACTGAAGTGGAGTGGTTGAAGATTCTTGGGTCATCGTATTTAACTCTCCAATGCACTTGGATTTTTTCACGTGGCCTTCGCCATCTACTGTCACCCGGAACTCACCGGTGTAGATTCACTGGCTGCAGACTATTGTAGTGTTGGTCTGCATAGTTGCGGATATGTTTCTGTCAGTGTTAATTCCACTATCTCCAATCACATTTGCCTCACCATGCCCCCAGCCAGCAAGGTTAAAACTGCTGCAGGCTTCAACTGCCTTTTGGTCTCTTGAATTGAGGCCTTTGAGGCTCCAGACCCAGCCCATTGCGAAAGGGTGAGTTCCTGTTTTCAAAAAGCGGAAATTCACCCCCCGGATAGGCCCGCAACGCATGGAGCTCCCATCTGATATTGGCATCGTGATGTTAATTCTAAATACAGCGTTGTAGCCCACCCTTTCATCCATTTTGGTGACCTGTTGGAAAATGTCACCGGCAAGCAACTGGCATGTCAAATCCCCCCATATCCTTGTGTGTTTGAAGTCCTCAAATGAGACTTATTCCCTGTCTCCCACTTGAAAGGAAGGAAGTAGAATTCATCAGTGACCAAGGGCGGCAAATCTGTGCCCTCAACGACATTGGTGTTGACTACCAGCCAAGGTTTCCATTCATCTGTAGCAAATGTCCCTGCCGTAACACTGGAAACACTGCACAATGGAACCATGATCTGGATTTCAGTATTGATGGTAGCGGTGAACGGGTAGGTTACCATTATGTCAGAGGTGAGTAGTTGCAAACTCCGGTTGAAGATTCCACCAAATTCAACAGCGAGGAAGTTCGCAGTGATGATAATCATGGAGGCTAGGAAGAGGAAGATATGGCCATGGCAAAGCACATGCGGGCAATGAGAACAGGGGGGATATTGGTGTATTTAAGACTGAGAGAGAAACTAGGTGATGCATTTCCTCTACGAAGCTCAGTGTATGGCTAATACAGTCTGAGGTAACGTTCAACCAAGACCCAGAACGGCTCTAGAAGTGTGGAGATGGCTGTTGGAATGAAAGAGAAGATAATCTGGGTCACGAGTTGTGTGTCAGAAAGTATTGGTAGACCTAACGAGCATGTCAGCAATGTCAAGTAATCTTGGATGAGCTCAATTGAGTTCCACCATTCCGCCGCAAAGCGGACTCATACAGGACAATGAAAAGTGCTAATAAGGCGATGTTCACAAATGTTGCCGCCATTCCTGTCCAAATTCCTGTCCAAATACTCAGTTCAGTTGGGCCGACTAATTTGCCATCATGAGGGACAGTGCAAGAAGCATGTGGGTTTTGAACCAGTGGATTATGTCTACCCCCTACAGCATTCAGTCGGTATCCACCTTCACCTCCCCAGGTTCCAAGTTTATATTTGCTGGATTCCATGCACGAATGAGGGGCCGGGCACTCCTCTGAGCCATTAAAATCTGTCAGAAGCGTCTGGCTCTGGGCAACCAAGGCCATCTTCTTTTCCAGGGTATCTGGGTCACTGGCTAGATTATTCTGTCGGTTGTAGGAGATCAGGAATACTCCACCAAGACAAACAACAACCAGTCTCAGAAAACCTGGTAGAATGTGAGCAATTAGAGGGACGACAACAATCCATATACTTCGAACTTCCCTTTTCCCCATAACCTCAGACCCACCAGAATCGGGCACAAGCAGTGTCTCTAAAGTGTTATTAAAAAGTAATTTCAAGTTGTGCATACTCTCCAGCCTGTTACTAAAGGTTATGGGATTTTTGAAGTCGTCGAATTTCCTCTCCGGAGACAACCCAATAATGTACGAGATCTGCCCAGTGGGGGAATCAAGCTCCCAATCCTCCAACATCAAACGAGAGTCTGGAGCATCAGTTGAGAAATACCTCGATTTACATCCAAATCTTTGGCAGCCGCAGCCACATTCCCTCCAACTCTTACGATGTTGATAATTTTGTCTTCCCATGTGAAATTCGTTCGCTCCCCAACAGGGTCAGCCTTCATAATGGAACCATCGGTCCCATCCACTGTCACTTCATCAGTTTCGTAGTGGTAGCTTTGTTTGCAGTAGAGAGTGTTTAGGTCGAGTTCATCGCTTCTGTTATGAGCATTGTGAGATTGGGCCCAGATAGCAAGAAACAAGTTCGGGTCCTTGCACTCTGCCTTCCTCAGAAAAGTTAGGGACAGATCTATTATTGTTGGGAAACCCGATATACAGCATTGTCTGGGTTCCATTGGGGTTAAAGATGGGGTTAATGGTGTATTTACATTTGTCCCTAGTAAATGTGTATTCAGTTCCTTCGGAAGTGTTTATCTCAGAAGGAGTGCATTCAAGCTTGGTTTGGTATACTCTTGTCTGGGCAGTGCAGGATTCTTTGCCCACATCTTTCTCGTCCGCTCCACCTCCAGCGATTAAAATCTCAACACAATGGGAAATCATCGTGAGAGTGTCTTCCGCCTCTGATCTCCCCCGCCTCTGGCAACTGCTCGGGGGGTTATCACGCCTTCGTCCCTTTCCTCTCTCTGGGGCCTCTGGCCTCCCCTCCCAGGGGTTATGGATTCCTTTCTGGTTCTGTTCTGTCTTTGTTGGGCACGCTCGCGTTGATGTTCCTACCCTTTACCCCGCACTTCGCGACGCGTCTCGCTTAGCGTTTTGCATGGTCGGCAACCCTCCTTCCTCCGTCAACACACGGTCGCTAGTTTCGGACTATCGGTGAAGTAGATGCCTGGGTGGCCCTGCTCTCTGGTATTGCACTCTCTCCTGAGTTGCAGGGTCGGTACGGTCGGCGTTCAAAAAACGGTGACACCGCCTCCGTCCTCCGTGTTCGTACTTCTCGGTTGTTTGGCGAGCCTTCCTACTCCTGCTTCCCACGCGTCAGGTCCACTTGCACTGTACTGCTACATTCTTCCTTAGCTGGCACCTTATGTGCCCCCTTGGCTGGCACCCTACTGCCCCTCACGATAGCTGGCACCTCCACTGCTGAGTGGCTCTCCTCGCTGGGTGATTCCCCTCGTCCTCCTCCTGCTCTCGCGATTTACTCTACCGTCGCAAACCTCGCATTAGGTTATGCTGTGTCATGGTATAGCACTACCTCCTTAGCCCAGGCTAAAGTCCGAAGCGTCGCCGATTTGCCGGGCAGTTCGCCTGTGACAACGCCTTACCCTGGAGCCGCTTAGGTCGGGGACATTCCGTTAGGCATCCGGCAATAGTAGTTTTATCTTTCCTCTCCGTCGGCACTAGGTGCTGTAAGAATTCTTTCTTTTGTTTTGGGGGGCCCGCCGAAGGGTTTGTGTCTTTCCCTGGTTTCGTTTCTATACTTGTCTTTCCTTACGTGTCTGGAGACATCAGCAAAAAAAACGTTTACTCCAGACAGATAGGGCCCGCGTCCGGACGGCGTGCGTCCGCCCCATTCGTTCCGTACGTCCTAAACGTCCGCCTTTGCGTCCTGTGCGTCCTGAACGTCCGGGCGTCCTAGGATTGCACCTCCTGCGCCTGGTGCCTCCCAACACCCTTGTTCCCGTCCTCACCACCCGGCGCACTTGTCACGGCCTGATTCCGTCCGAACACCCACCTTCA
>Ga0307517_10001905_pt1 | contig 34154 bp, 32 predicted proteins | sample 23_EM_MG_FD_194515 | JGI IMG/M metagenome (GOLD analysis project Ga0307517, IMG submission 194515) | Populus trichocarpa ectomycorrhiza microbial communities from riparian zone in the Pacific Northwest, United States - 23_EM | ecosystem: Host-associated > Plants > Roots > Unclassified | place... | reverse complement strand
GGTTGCAACCCATCACCATATATCACCCATAGATGGCCTGCCGTCCCCGGCCGTCCTCAGGCACCCCCGGCCGTCCTCAAGCATCCCCGGCCGTCACCCGTGGTCCCCCTCATCATTTATCCTCATGTGCCCGGCCGTCATTCCTAATACCTGCCGTCTGTATACCCCCCCCGCAGTCCTTGCCTACACCCTACAGTCCTTGCCTGCACCATACCTTGTTTTGATACCCCCTATAGTCACTCGTAAAATCCCGGCCGTCCTTCCATCTCCCCTGGCGTCCCCCTTAGCAGCCCCTATCACGTGTGTCCCACCGCACCAAGAAAGGCCTAGCGTGTAGGGCCCGGCGGTCCCAGCCTAGCCCGGCCGTCCCCTGAGCAACTTGACCTACCCAGGACCACGGTTAACGGTCCCGTCCCGTCCCGTCTTCTTGGCATTATCCCCGCCGTCCCTGTGGGGCCCCCGGACGGTTCGGAACACTGTGAGTAAGTGTCTGAAGGGACCTCAAATGCTGCGAAATACCCGGGAATTACTACAAGCACCAAGCTTAAGGGGCTGTTTGGCACGCCAGAATTTGTATGGTTTCCCTAACTGCATTTTGTAAGGTGTGCCAAGCTAGAGTTTGTAAAGTATGGCTGGCCAAACGAGAGAAGGAACTTTTATAAGATATCATAGGCACAATACATGTGTGGCTATTTGGGCTCAACCCTAGACAGGAGTGGAGGAAATAAGACTATTAGAGTATGATATCATACCAAAGGCAGGTTCCCAGAGTGGACGAGGGGTTTCAGGATGACCCCTAATCCAAGCTCACCCTTTGGGAACTGTCTTGCGCATATCGTGGGAAAAAAAAGAAATGGAATACTTTTGCTCCCCTTCCTTCATTTTTTCATTTCTCTTTCCATTTGCGGTCTCTTGATGGTTGGAGTGCTGGCGGTATGGACCAGGCTATATATTGTGTGGACAACATTAACTTATCGACGCTCATAATTTTGGCCGTGATGTTGTCGATCTCCTCAATACAACCTCAACCCAACCAAGAAACATAAGTAAAAATAATTAAATACATGGCGGTATTCAGTACTTGCATACCACCCATCAGGCCCAATAAAAAAGAGAAAGTATTATCAAGTGCCTGTTGAGAGGTAGTGATTTTTGTGGGGGCCCGGAAGCGATGGGTTGCCATACTCATCCGGGTGATCGGTTAATTCCGCCCACGCACAATCCCATTCAAGGAGCACCAGAAACGAGGTGGTAAGTTAACCGTGCCAAGCTTCCCACCTCTCCGAACGACGCTAAGCGCCCTCGAAAGAGGTGGCATTCCGAAGGAGTGCCAAACGGCTCAACTATTAGAATCGGCTCAACGATAGATTTACGCATAATTCAAGTAATATTCTCACCACCCGAAAATAAAAGTTGAAAAAAAGAGGGAAAAAAATAGAAGAATTATTTGCAAAGACTTAAAGCAATGTATGGGAAAGTCAGAAGGGTATTCAAAGGATCAGAGGATGTTTAGTAGTGGTTCGTAATTCTTAAATTCTCATACGGATGAATCTGTAGTTGAGCCGATTTCTGTCGTAGAGCCGTTTGGCACTCCCCCGGAGTGCCACCTGCTTCGAAGGTCGCTTAACGGCGTTCGAAGTGGTTATCGTAAGAACCTTAGCACCGTTAGCCACTGTACGGGCGCTCGAACGCGCTCAAATTTCACCATATTCCCCTTTAATCCCTATTTTTTTCCTATGATAAGGGGAAATGCATGAATGCCAAGCCCAGACCCTTGTACTTGTACTGTGGGTTTGGTTATTTTAGTTAGGTTTTTGTAGAGTTAGTAAATGTGACAGTTCTACGAAATTTTAGTCGGGGCTTGTGTCCTAGCAAGTTATATAAGCGGCCTTTCCGGGCTTCCTTGCGGCACTGACTGTGCCGCATCTGGAAGGTTAGGGCGGCGACCAACACTTTCAAGAAAACAACAGCCACATTTATTAGTTGCTCCCTCCCTTCCCTCTCTCATCCTTTCCTACCTCTGCCAGTGGCAATCTACCCAACCGACGGCCCGCAATCACGAACCCCCCGAGCGCGCGGTTTTCTGTTTCCGCAAAGGCTTCCATTGCCTACCTTTCCTTCGAGCGACTGAAAATTGCCAATCCTTTGTTTTCTCTTTCTCGCCCGGTTCTAGCATTTGAGTACTAAAACTATAGCTCAAACGGGAGGACAACACCAAAACCACTATGTCGAGCAATTGCAAACGAACGCCTCTCTCGTGGGCCGCTGGTGAGGGGCATGATGAAGTAGTAATGCTACTCTTGGGAGAGAAAGATGTCAACCCCAACATAACAGACAGAGACGGCAGAACACCACTCTCATGGGCTGCTAGGAATGGGCACGATGGAGTAGTAAAGCTACTGTTAGGGCGGGAGGACGTCAGCCCTGATATGCGAGACGATGATGGCCGGACGCCGCTCTTGTGGGCTACCATGAGGAGACGTGATAGAGTAGTGGAGCTATTACTGGAACGTGACGATGTCAACCCTAATATGGCAGATGAAAGTGGCCTAACACCGCTCATATGCGCTGCCGTGAATGGGAATGATCAAGTCGTAAAGCTACTGTTGGAACGGCAAGACGTCATCCCTAATATGACCGATAACATTGGCAGAGCACCGCTCTGGCGGGCTTCCGAGTCGGGGCATGAAGAAGTGGTGAAGCATCTGTTAAGACGCCAGGATGTCAACCCCAACATAACCGATAAGCATGGCCAAACACCACTCTTGTCGGCTGTCGAGAGAGGCCACCATGGCGTAGTTCAACTACTGCTAGAACGTGAAGATGCCAACCCCAATATGGCCGATAAAATTGGCAAAACACCGCTCTCGCGGGCTTCCGAGTCGGGGCATGAGGAAGTGGTGAAGCATCTGTTAAGACGCCAGGATGTCAACCCCAACATAACCGATAAGTATGGCCAAACACCACTCTTGTCGGCTGTCGAGAGAGGCCACCATGGCGTAGTTCAACTACTGCTAGAACGTGAAGATGCCAACCCCGATATGGCCGATAAAATTGGCAAAACACCGCTCTGGCGGGCTTCCGAGTCGGGGCATGAGGAAGTGGTGAAGCATCTGTTAAGACGCCAGGATGTCAACCCCAACATAACCGATAAGTATGGCCAAACACCACTCTTGTCGGCTGTCGAGAGAGGTCACCATGGCGTAGTTCAACTACTGCTAGAACGTGAAGATGCCAACCCCAATATGGCCGATAACACTGGCAAAACACCGCTCTCGCGGGCTTCCGAGTCGGGACGTGAGGAAGTGGTGAAGCTACTGTTAAGATGCCAAAATGTCAACCCCAACATACCCGATTACGCTGGCCAAACACCACTCTTGTTGGTTGACGCGAGTCGCGATCCTGGGATCGTTCAGCTACTTCTGGAACACGAAGATGTGAACCCCAACATCACCGATAACGTTGGTCGAACACTGCTCTGGTTGTCTGCCCATTTTGCGGATGATCGAACCGTAGAGCTACTGTTGGAACGAGAAGACATCACCCCCGATATCCAAAGCTATCATATCCAAACACCACTCACCACCGCTGCCAGGTTAGGGTATGGTGGAGTAGTCAAGCTACTGCTAAGACACAAAAATGTCAACCCTAATATAACCGATAAGGTCGGCCGAACACCGCTCTCGTGGGCCGCCTCGAGTGGCAATGATGAAGTAGTGCAACTACTATTAGGACGGAAAGATGTCGACCTTAATATCTCAGACAATGATGGCCGAACGCCACTTTGGTGGGCTTCTTGCACCCGGAACGAAGGAGCAGTGCGTCTACTGAAAGCCCGCCAATCTGCGAATCTCGATCCGGTCTGACCCAAAAACATCAAATCTTTGCTATCGCTCTTCAAAGGAAACCGGTATGCACTACTTCTTAAGGATTCCCATAAATTTTCCCATACCCTCCAGCCGCTTTCCTCCCTCCTAAACCGTCTTTAAATCCCACCCCAGAGCATCCAACAAGCCATCAACATCCCTCTCTTTTGTTTCTGTCCCCCCCCCTTTCCCTTTCTTCCGGATTCCGCTTTAACTCCCCCTTTGCAAATCGTCATCCCCTGGGGTCAAAGCTGGTAATCTAGCATACACATTCCAGTATGGGAATTTATGGGCATTAATTGTGAGCTGAGTGAGGGTTCTTAACCACATCCGTGGATGGGGGCATGTATCACATATTCTTGCAGTCATCATCGAAATTTTTCAGTTTTTGCTTTTAACTGTAATTTAGTACTTCCCTACTGTATAACAACTCTGCATTTAGATGGATTGGTCATTGTTCCCTAGTAGGATGTACCATAATACAGTGCAATTTGGCATAATATGGGAATACTCAGAGCCCCCACCACTAAAAGACGCAATAATAATCCCAACAAGCTACGCAATGGGCCGACTCCAGACCAGTGTTCCCAACGGTCCAGGTAGGCAAGGCTTTAATGAAGCCGGGCCCGGCCTGTCGAGATTCTCGCGAGTCTAGCCCGGCCCGCCTGTAGGCCACATAGGCTTTTTCCCGGCTGCTTGTATTGTCCCGGCCGACCCGCTCATAGCGAGCCGCCACTCCGTGTCAACCGCAAAGTTCACTGTAAATATTTCCCAATTACCCAATATGATTAAAAATAAAGGAACAATTTCGTTTTATTAGCGAAAAAAATACTAAGAGATACTAGAGATAATTAATTAATTAATTGAATTAATTGTGGAAAAAGAGCTGTTGTTGTTGTGGATCAACTGTGCACAGTAGTGCAATCAGGGGCTTAAACAAGAAGGGGCTTTGACGGTTAGTACTTAGAACATCTCAACTACTATGATATAAGGCTCGGATCGTAGACTAAGGGCGCTTCTGGTTGTCACCTCAAACCTTCGTTTTGACCCCGGTTATGGAGGTTTGCCACAAAATGCTATTTTGCTTGCCTTTGAGTGGCATATCTAGTTGCCACAAAATCTGAATAATCAAAACTCAATAATCATGCCAAAATGGAGGTTTCTAAAATACTGATCCAACCAGTTTTTCATTGGAAGAGTGTACACAAGCTACAATAACCCGCCGGAATAAACTTTTAGAATAAATAAAAAAATTAAAAAAAATTAAATATTGCAATACAGGTGCCACTGTATTTCCCATAATAATTATTTTACTTTCTCTTTGAGTGACTTTTGTTAAATTGATTTTTGTGGTGACCAGACACGCCCCTTGGAGGTTGAAAATGTTGGATTATGACAACTGGCGATTATTCCGGTGGCTAGCCGAAACTCTCGTTTTGTTATTAACTTTATCAAGGTTTGAAAAACTCGGGACGACCAGACGCGCCCTAAGACTCCCACACTCTCCATAAGCTCTAGTATTTCTTTCATCCTTTCCCGCTAGTGTGGGTATGATAACTAGCTTATTTTTTTAATGTCTCTTTCGCCGCCTTTCCAGCAGTGGATATTCCTGACTAATCAGATCTAGCCCGTTAATTGAAGTTCCTAATATGATAGTACCGTAGCTAATCGGAAAACTCATCGCAAGGGTTTTTACCAGCTCATCCTTCTTCCACCGAACGCGGTGTGCCTTTGGTGTGACTGGGCGAGTTATGCTTGTTTCCAGAAGATTCGATATATATGATGTGATATGATACATTGTGGAGGCATTTCGTGAGCTAAAGACCTGTTCGCAAGGTGGCTAAACGCAGGGTTTGAGGGTAGAAACCGGTGGTTTTGACAGATCTTGTGGCCTTGGAAATTGAGCTGGTGTTCGGCGTGGCAACAAACCCAAGTATCATAGCCAGGGTTTGAAATTTACAATCATCGCGGCCAAGGCAGTAGAGCACCAACTCGAGACTCACTAGGGGGATTTAGCCGGTTCGGAGTATTGTTCGCTAGGCCAAGAAAACTCTGCCAATAGTTTGGTGAGAATAGAGAGTTTGCGCAAGAGGGCCTGGGTGGCAGTTAACGGAAAAGAGACCCAGGTCTCTGAATGAGTTTGCGCACGGTCTAGGTGGCTTGGTAGCTGGAAGATGAGAATTGAGTAGGGTAATACCGCATTGCACTCAAATTTGTTACCTGCTCAAATTAGGATTCCCGGATACTTGTACACAAGTTGGGTACTAACCATACTGACTGCCATAGAACAGGTGATAATCTACTACTGAATGCCCAATATTATCATCAGTAAAACCATCCAATAAAATGCGAAAAGAGTGCCGTGTTGCTGCTGATTTATTGTTCTGCAGCGATCGGATCTCTTCAGGTCTGAAAAGCCCCATTTTACACCTCTTCCAGGTCTCGCTACCCACCTGGGTGTCCAAGACTTTTAGGTTAACAGAAAATAACCTGTTTTCCTGCCACCTAGGTCACCTTGCGCAAACTCTCTAATATCATATCATAGCTCACGGACCTACCAGGATGGAGCTATGACCGCCAGATGCATGAGTGCTCGGTTATACCTTTTTCCATCGACCTCCGAGACACTTCTAGTTAGTTCCGGCGATCTCGTCTCCCCCATCCTTTGCCCAATTGGCAATGGGTTGTTCCAACCCGCCATAATACCCCCCTAGGGGTGACCGAAAAGTCTTCGGGTATCATACCTACAATAGGGATTTAGCTGGTTCGGTAAGGAGGCGCTAGGGTAGGAGAAGTGGAATGGTCGCCGAGTAGGACTTCAGGTAAGCAAAGGGGATTTAGCTGGTTAGGCAAGAGGGACGTTGGTGTAACGAAAGTGGAATAGTGCGCCAGTCCATGAAAGATTTAAGAACAATTGTCCGTTTACGTGATTCGCGCTACAATCGCCCAGTTATCATGTGTGAAATTTTAAAATCACACTATTCTCAATTAGTCTCCTAACAAAACATTTGATCCTCTCTTTTTCCCTTCTACCAGTGTCAAAACTACATCCTTTTTTGCCAATTCTACTTCAATAAATAGCCTATGTATTTGGCTTTATATTCCACTTCAGATATCCATCACAGGACCATCCATAGCATTTTGAGAAGCATTTAAAGACAAGGCAGCTTCTGTGTGGGTAAATACCCGCCTAGGGGTGACCGAAAAGTCTTCCGGTATTCTCACTAAACTCTTTGCAGAGTTTTCTTGGCCTAGCGAACAATGCGCCGAACCAGCTAAATCCCCCTAATAAGTTACCCACCAGCTCTCCACTCCATCAAACGCGAACTCCCATCCAAAAACACGAGATCTTCCGAAAAAAAAAACACCAGATCCTCAAGCCTCCCTACAGCTCGCGTCTTTTGCCGCCCACCCGCCGCCCATCTCCAAACCAGAAGCGCCCCCATTGTCAGCCGGGATATACCGGTGCCAACGACCTCGAGCGACAAGGGCAGCAATCCGCTCACCCCAATGCCTCCCACGGTGGAAAAAGGACCACACTGACATGGACGAAGGAGAAGGGTCAGGTTTTGCGTGGCAGGTTCTAGCTTGGGGTTGATTTGTTTTTCCTTTCTTTCTCTCCTTTTCACAGTAGATAGGATATAATGTATACATTCGCAGCTTTGGAAAATTGGTACCCGCCTAGAAGCTGTCTTGTATTTAAATATGGTACTTCTCAAAAAACTATGGATGGTCCTGTGATGGATATCTGAAGTGGAATATATAGCCAAATACCTAGGCGATTTATTGAAGTATAATTGGCAAAAAAGGATGTACTGGTAGTTTTGGCACTGGTAGATGAAATGTTTTGTTAGGAGACTAATTGAGAATAGTGTGATGTTAAAATCTCACACATGATAACTGGGCGATTGTAGCCCAAATGAGGTAAATGGAAAATCGCTCTTGGCTGGCGCACTACTCGTACAAGTATTCCTCGTGCCTAACTAGCTAAATCCCCTTTGTCCACCTGAAGTCCTACTCGGTGACCATTCCACTTCCCTTACCCTACGAGTTGAGCCTCCGTTGCTGAACCAGCTAAATCCACCTATCATACTAAGTTGGGTTTAGCGGGCGAGAAGCCGACACCTCCAACGTTCATTTCAAGTGCGCCGGTGCTCTTCCAGTGTTGTCACTTGGTCATCTTCCACTTCCCCAAGTGAATCGAAAGGGACACCACCTCGCTCCCTTTTCTCCTCTTCCTTCCTTCTCCATCCAACATCTATTTTTTCCTCACCCTTAACTTGCGTTAAATTACTTTATTATCAAACATTGCCTATTTTTCAACTCCAATCTTTTCCCAAGCGTTTTGGCCAAGGGCCCTCAATTAGTGATGGGCACGATCATGATCGAGCAGAAAATTTAGCCTATGCTCGAGCACACCAAAAATTTATGATCGAGCATGATCGTGCCCATCACTACCCTCAATTGTTGACTATGGATACGTGTGAAGCGTGACGTTGGCGTGGCGCCGTTCATTATGGCGGGCCAAGGGAGCAAAGCGATGGTTACTCATTCAAGAGCATTGTCGGAGCCAGAGAAAGTGGGATTGTGGGAATGGTGTCATATCTCTTTTCTCTAATTACTTACCTACTTCTTTGGCCGTTCTTCCACTTCTATTTATGGTCCCACTTTCATTTTTACCTTTCCTCTACTTCTTTGTTTTTTTCTTGGCTACGATTGTGAACATCATAGTAAGTGACTATTCTACCTTGTTATTCCTTACTATGTGGCAATCTTTAGATGGTATTGGGACTAGTTGACAGTGATTACGATGTAAATAGTGATCTAACGAAGGAGCCGGCAATGGTGAAACAGAATCTAGTGCAAGCGATTCCATCAGTGGAACCCGTTCGAATTCGACTATTGAGCAATCCCGAGACCGCATACGCAAATCCAGGTGGCGGCCCATTCCTGCTATCCATTCGCACGACGGAAACGAAGATTGAACAGCGAATAACAAGGACAGAAGCTTAGCTGAAAGAACTTACAATCTTCTCTCTCCTCTATCACGCCGCGGTTGATATCCCAGACAGATTCCTTGCCAGGTTTTTGCAGAGAGTGGTTTTGACAAATATAGGGAACCCCTCCGCAATTAAGGTGGGAAATGAGAAGGCGCACAATGGTGACGTCGTCACCGATGTTTGCCTACTTCGGAATGGGCTGATCGCCTACCCCGATACATTCCGCAGGCTCTATGTTATCCATTGGGAGGAAGCAAAGAGTCTTCTCAGTATGTTGATTGATTTCTCTGTGCCTTCCTGGGCCAGTGCTATTGCTGACAGAAGGTACTGATAGTCTTTCCACATATGCAGTCTTCCCAAGCGTCCCGTCCGCCCCGTAGGCACCACCAGAACTGCTGTCCCGGGCGTGTCTCTCAATTTGTAGGGCATGGGCGTCCGCCCTTTGGGAAAGACCGCCGCCTGAGAGGGTGACTATAGGGCCCTACAGTCAATGGGCGATTGACCGGTTTGATTGATGGAATAATACTATCTTTACTTTTCCCCCCAAATAGCCTTTTCCTCATTTCTTTTCTCTCGTCCCTTATCCTCGGTGAGCCCTCCTCCGCATTGTCGTTTTCTGAATCAGATATACCGTGAATTCTCGCGGTTAGCGGCTTGCCAAGTGCTAATTTAAACAATGCTAACGGTGCCCAGGTTCAAAACAAGCGTCTAACTCATTACAAAACCCCGGATCCGAAAGTCCCGTTGAGACAGGCAGAGAAACGTGTGGGATTCCTCGACGGATTGGTAACTCCCGAACCGGACCTGCAGTCCTCATCCGCCATCTGCAGGCCTTACCCGTAATCTGCAGTCCTCGCCAATTACCTGCAGGGCCCGTCGATCACCTGCAGGGCCCGCCCCGTCATCTGGAGTTACCCGCAAAATTTCCCCACCCGAGACAACTGCGGTCCCCACCCATCCGTCTCGGGCAGTCGTCCGGGAGGACGCTAGGATACCAGTCCGTCCCGGGCGTTCTTCGAGGTACTGCCGCCTGTCCCATCCGGATCCGAAGACGGACGGACTGGAAGATTGAGACCACTGAGCACGATAAGTTCCCCTCCAATTATCTCACATTCCCGATAGCCAACGATAAGATCCGGCAAGAGCAAGTGATACGATCGATTTTAAACCCTGTCATGTTACCAGGATGTGAGCTACCTACAGGGCACTGCGGGAAAGGAAAAAAACGAGAAACCGAAAATCCCCAAGCCCAAGCGTCGCAATGGCTTCAGTGTACAAATCAGTGTCGAAAACCGCCACAAAACCCGCCACCGCCGAGGAACCGGATAAGAAGCATAAACAAAGGGTTCTAGTCTTGACATCCCGCCGCGTCACATACCGGTTTGTCTCTTTTTCAGCTTCGCAACATCGCTCGCAATGATCTTGTTCACGACTAATGAAAGTGCAATTCAGTCATCGGCACCTACTCAATCACCTGGTAGCCATGCTCCCACACAGTCGCGAAGACGCAAAGCAGAATACCAAATCAAAACTCTACGACCTGAACGGGATCGCCGACCTCCGCGACTGCAATAATATACTCTTCTTCGAAGCGCGGAAACGTCAAGATCTCCACGTATGGCTAAGCAAAGCACCTAACGGACCGTGTGCCAAGATGCATCTTCAGAACTGTTTGCTCCTTCCCATCTACCACCCCTGGCCTCCACTCCTCGGAATAAGTAAACTAATTGTGGGATGGAAAAAGTGCATACAATGGAAGAACTCCACTTCACCGGGAACGCTCTCAAAGGCTCCCGCCCGCTCCTCAGCTTCGACGCGACCTTCGTCACATATGGTGAAGGCCATATTTCAGGGCAACCCGGATTGCAAACGGATGTGGGTAGGGGAAGATGCAGGGGGGGTTCAATGAGCTAGTAACCTGGACCCGACACGAGACTTCCGGGGACATTGGAATCTTTGACAACACCGACCACAAATGCCTCTTTATACACCTCACTAATAAAATTCGCGGCGGACACTGAATGTTGTCCTGGCGTGAACGAGAGCGACAATTGATCATGAAGGGATTTAGTCCGGGACTAGCGATAGTAGCCATGCTCACCAGTTCCCGGAGCGCCTTTCTGAATCGCCCGAACATATTTCGTACCATGATGCTATCTCCGACCGACCTGATATGCTCGATCTTTCCAGCAGTTCAGAGAATACGTCTTCGATACACTCGTCACCGGAAATCATTGGATCCCCCTTGTTGGATTGTTGTGTACTGGAATCTCCTGGAAGGAAGTCCTTGTTTGATCAGAGCTTGTATTATTATTTACGAATATTTTATTCCCGAGAGGAATGGCAAACTTTGATTTCTTGATTTTTAACCACCCAAGAATTTTCAATTGAGACTTGTAAAGGTACCTGGGGATATGTTTTCGCACACACTACTTTGTGACCTCAGCTGTTTTTATCGAGTTTTTGCTAGTAAGCCACTTTGGTGCGTGCGAAAGCATATCCCCTAGCACTTGTATATCCCCCTTCCTCCTCCGCTAATTTAGATAAGAGGTTTACTGCAAAGGGTTGGTTCAAGGATCATGGTGACACTTTTTCTAGAGAAGGAGGTGATGGTGGGGCCCCGGCAAGCACCAAAGAAGCAAGCATGATTCTGGGAGAGGAAGATCTATATTGGCGATGAAGCATTTGGAGGAGCAGCGAGAAGTATTCCTGAAATTCTAAAAGATGGGATGTTGACAAAGTAATTATGAAGTAGAGGAAGGGGATCCAAGGCAGAGGCCGGTGGTCAGAGGAAACCTGTCAGAGTTAACATCTTCTTGCTAGAGTTACATCCTCACAACTTCCGGGCACCCACGGAAAGTAGAATTCACGGAAACCAGAATTCGAGAGTGGTGTTTAGCCGTCATTACTTGGCTAGTCGAGGTTGACCTCTTCCCGCATGAGCAGTATTTTCACCACTCCCTCACGTCCGAACTAAGTAGCATGCGAGAGCGACACTTCGCCGAAATCATCTGGTTTGTCGGGGTCAACCTCATCCCCTCCGAGCAGTATTTCCATCACTGGCATGCCCATTATGAGCAGCCCATGCAAGTGGCGTATACCCCGAAAAATCACTTTCATCGGCGTCATCGCACTCCATCTCTATCAAGGCAGCCACAAGCTCAACAATTCCGAAGAATGATACGCAGTGTAACCCGCAGAATGCAGAACAAGTATCAAATTCCCAAAGACTTAAGCACTTCACATGCATTAAGAGCAATTTAGTGGATATGTGGCCATCGTACTCTTGAAACAGATGTAGCGCATGTGATTTCGCACGGTCAGAGAGTTCCCGTTTTGCATGTGCTCCCCATTACTCGTAGCAAGAACAATAATCCAGAAAGGGTGCCCGGGGTGCCAGAAGAGGGATCGGCGGAAAGGGCCTTGACCGGTTGGGAATACAGATACCTCAAACAGATTTCTGCCATTGGCTGATTATATCGGGATTCGGGATGAGCGCAAAGATACTCCTAAAGAGTAAAGTGAACCAGCCGCACAGCCGATACCTCCTTATCTACAGTAATTAGTTCTTGACAGCAGCTCACCAGTGTCGAAATCTAAGCAGCATTGATATAAGACCTTTGAAAAAAGATGTTTTCCTAATCTGCAAACTTTCGCCCACAGAAATAGAGGTATTGCAGGATCAACCAACTTGGTACAGGTTTGAAGTTTTCTGCCTCAAACTTGCCCTCAAACAATGCTATTGTGCAACGAGCCCTAGATTATGTTCTTTTCATCGATTGGCATCACACCTAAATTGTATGATACACAAGTATGACATCATAGTTGCAGCCCGCATTCTATACTCGAGTAGGGTTTGTGTGAATGGCTGGGGGAAAATCTTTTCCGAGTGCAGCTTTTCCCCACAAACCACTTAAATACAAACCACAGAGACAACTCGAACAATAATGACACCCTTCTAGACGTGAAGGGACGAACACAACAAGAACGTCGCTTTTAATTCCTTCCTCTTTTACTCTTTCTTGTGGGAGCCCCGTTGAACCACTACGAACCCTTGCCTATAGGCCCCTATTGAGTACCTTCAATACACAGCCAATACGAATTATTCTTTTTACTAGCTACAACATCATTTGTTATATTACCTCGCCTCTCCACCTAGAGTCCCGATATTTGTTCTCTCGGCATCCAGAATATGGCACTAGAACTACCGGGTGCTAACCCAGACAGGAAAAAGGGCCCAACACCGCTTTTATGGGCTGTCAAGGGTGGGCATGAGGCTGTTGTTAAGATGCTGCTAGAGCGGGACGATACCAACCCCAACGCTGCGGATGTGCGTGGCCGAACGCCACTCTTTATAGCCGCCTCGAAAGGGTGCGAGAGAGTTGTGAAGATGTTGCTGGAACGCAAAGATGTCAACCCCAACACTGCCAATGAATTTGGAGAAGCACCGCTCGTCCCAGCAGTTCACGAGGGGCATGAAGGAGTCCTGAAGCTGCTACTTGAACGACCTGATGTCAATCCCAATACTACCAACGTTTATGGCCAAACGCCACTTTTTAAAGCTGCCTGGGAAGGACTTGATTGGGCCGTCAAGATGCTCCTAGAACGAGCGGATATCAGCCCCAGCATCGCGAACCCCCATGGCCAAGGCCTGCCCTTGGTAGTCGCCTGGAAAGGGCATGACGAAGTCATGAAGATGCTCCTAGAACGAGCGGATATCAATCCCAACACTGGAGAGGGACACGGCCTAACCCCACTAATGGTAGCCGCCCGAAAAGGGCGTGAGCATGTCGTGAAGATGTTACTAGAACGAGTGGATATCAGCCCTAACATCGCGGGCATACTTCGCAAAACGGCGCTTTTCATAGCCGCTGATGAAGGGCAGAAGGGAGTCGTGAAGATTCTGTTAGAGCGAGTGGATGTCAACCCTAACATCGCTGATGAAGATGGCGACACCCCACTCTCCCAAGCCGCCTGGGCAGGACATGAGGAAGTGGTAAAGATGCTGCTTGCACGAGTGGATATCAACCCCAACACTACAGACAAATGTGGCCATACGCCACTCTCCAAAGCCGCCGCGAAAGGAAATGCGGGAGTCGTGAAGATGCTGTCGGAACGAGCAGATGTCAACCTCAATGCCACGGACAATCATGGCCAAACGCCACTCACTCAAGCCGCTCGTAGAGGACACGAGAGGTTGGTGAAGATACTACTGGAAAGAGTGGATGTCAACCTCAATCCCGTTGATGAAGATGGCCACACGCCACTCTCCATAGCCGCCTTGGGAGGACACGCGGGAGCTGTGAAGATGCTGCTACAACGAGAAGATATCAAACCCAACACTGCAAATGGAAATTATGGCAGAACCCCGCTCTTCATAGCCGCCTCTGAGGGACATGAAGCGGTCGTCAAGGTGCTACTAGAGCAGAACGATGTCGACCCCAACATCACGGATGAACGTCGGCAAACGCCACTATCCATAGCTGCTCAGAAAGGACATGAGAGAGTCGTGAAGATCCTCCTAGAGCAATCGGACATCAACGCCGATATCACAGATCTCGCCGGTGAAACCGCACTTTCGCAAGCCCTGGATTGTGAACATTATGCCATTGCAAAATTACTATCCGAACACAGAAATTTCATTCTCCAGTTAGATGTTGTCGGACCTAAAATACCTCCCCCACCATGGCGATCAGGCCCAGATCAGGGTCATCCCAAAAGAATCCGCAGATTTTGATGTTCAAGGTGAGAGCTAGGCACACCTCCCAATTCTTCGAACTTCCATCTAATCAACCCTAGACATGCAGTCGGTAGCTTACGCCTTCAACACTCCTACCACACGCTACCTCCGCCTCCTTATCCCTCTTGTGTTGTTTCCCTCATATCCCCAACATCTCTTTTCCCCTTTTATCCCTGATCTCTTCTCCTGCTAGTCTACTTGCGGCGCCGTCATCCCACTAGCAAAGCTGGGAGACAATTTTCCACAGACACCAATCGTGCTCAGTAGGCGCGGTGAGTTACAGGGGATGAAATAGTGCTACTGGTTTTTTCATTGATTTCCGAAGCCATCAAAATTTCTCATCACAGCATTGTATCATAACCTTTCTTTCTTTCCTTCCTCACCCCTACACACTGTTTTTCCTCATTGTTGTCTCTAACACATGTGCTATTGACCTTTATCCTGTCAAATCAGAGGCTTCATTACATACCCTTTGTTTTTTGTTGTATCGTCGAATAAAAGCCCCGGCTCCCCCCCCCCTTTCCTGCGGCCCCCCGGTGGAAGGACAGGAAGCGATCCCAGTTCAAACAAATAATACTTGAAATTCCCCATCATATCATGTACTATGCCAGCAAAGGTCGGAATCTGAGCCTGCCTACATTCCTTCTAATATCTCTCCATCTTGACATCATCCCCAAAAGTAATGCTACATACCTTGTTGTCCTCATCCCCTTATCCTCCACTAGTGCGGACAAACTTCGAGTAAAATCGCACCCGCACTTGGCCAATTCAATTAATGCACATTCAAGACCCTTCCTTTTGCCAACTGCCATAATGTCAGTATTAGTAGTGCCACTGCGCTCTGCTGGCCAGGCAAAAATATAAAAGGAAAAGAAACATGGTGAATTGAATCGACACCCATAGATTCTATCCCCCGGATTCATGTAGATCACTAGTACGCTGTCTTTTTCTCCTCTCCCCCCACCCTGTCCGATACTCCATGGTCCATGCCCCGATCTTCTCTCCTCTTCCTCCCAGATTAACATAACACTATTTCTCCAACACTATACCATCTATACATGCTTGCCGCCGAAGGAGTTGAGACCGATCATCCACAACAACATAGTTATTCTGCACATTAAAGCTGTTGCTATTATTGGACAAGGTGGTGCTCTTGTGAGTTGTATCGCAACATCTTCTGCTCCTCACAGCTCACAATATCGAATAGGAGGAGTTATTGAGTATAGTTGGCTGGTGGTGTTCCCGAGAATTAGACCAGATGAGTACAAATATTTGCACATAGATTTGGTGTCAAGCCATGCCATGCGTCGCTTCGTGTGCACCCTCGCCGAGAGCCCACCCAGTCTAAAGAGAAGCGCGGTCAGGTCGAAAAGCGAGGTTTGCTGGCGTTGAAGGAGCCTCGCGGATACCGCTAGTTATCTGGTATTTGCCGGGGCTGACCTCTTCCCGCATGAGTAGTATTTTCACCACTTCTTCATGCCCATACCAAGCAGCGAGCGAGAGTGTTCGGCCGTCATTATCTCGCTCGTCGGGGCTAACATCCTTCTAATCAAGTCTCATAATATTTTCACGACACCCTCGTGTCCATGGCAAGCAGCCTGTGAGAGCGGCGTTAGGCCACTATTATCTGGTTTGTTGGGGTTGACATCCTCCTGCATGAGCAGTATTTCCACGGCCCCCTCACTCCCAATTCAAGCGGCATCCGCGAGCGGTGCTTGCGGTGATGGTTCTGGTCGGGAATGGTGTGCTCGACTAGACGGGGGAGCAGATTAGTCAAACAAACACCAAAAAAAAAAGCAAATCTAATCCCTTCTAATGCCGTGTAACATAGCAGACGTCAAGCAATGATCACGCCTCGCCAACTCCAGGGAATCGGGGTTTTCCAACATTCCGAAGACTGTGGACTCCCTCAATCAAGCTCTTGCGAAAAATCAAGGGCCTCCATTTCCAATACCGATAACCGCTGCATAGTCCTCAGTTGCCTTATGACCTACTTACTAGCCAAACTATGCGAACCTCACACAATGTGAGACTCTTGATGGCGAGCCAACCTTATGTTGAGTTTCTACTAGCGCCTTTCGCTAACTTTCTCCAGACTTGAAGCTTCAACTTTCACCACCATTCGGCGATTACCCCGAAAAAATGTCCCCTCGCCTCTGCCGACTTTTGTTATTGCTCCTAAGGCCAAGAAAAGCTGATCGCCGAGTTCCTATACAGTAGCGCAAACCCTACTGGGACTCTCTCAAAATCTATTGACTTCCTCACTTAGGGATACATGATCAATAATGTAGCGTTGCTGATTTCAGGCACTCTTCATGGACAAGACACCCGAGAACTTTTGGAACGATGTCATCCCCTAGGGACCTTCGAAATCATACCTGTCCTTTGGATTGCCACGAGCGTTGAAGAGCTCTACAGTTCCGTCCTTGTGGAGACCCCATCAGAGCCGTACTTCAAGAACATCTTACCCAGTGCAGATCCAGAGGAGCTCAACATCCAGATTATCCGCAATACCGCATTTTTGGGGCATATCCGGAATGACTCTACGAGTAAGGGGTGGAGAACATCCAGCCTGCTCTCGAAGCATGTAGCAAACTCTCCTATTTTACCTTTTCTGCTCTAGGTCCCCTTAGCGGAGTTGCGGATATGCCCAAAAGAAATGCTGTACTCTATAAGAGTTTCTTGTAAGGTTTTTACGATTTTTTCCTAACCACACCCGGCCTAGCCGGAACCCCCTCCAGATGAACTTATGAGCGAAGTTCTGACCCTTGAAGCTCGTCGCAGGGCCATCTATATCATCATTAATTCCTTTGGAACCGAACTCAGTAAGCAGAATGGGAAAAAACTTTATTGAAGCTTCGGAAAGCCTTATCCTGAGGGCAATTACACGCTTAGCAAGGCAGATGATGTTGAATGGGTGAAAGTCGCAGTTGAAGGTGGCAGTCGATATGAGGCTTTCTTTGAGCAAGCCAAGGGACAGGGTGCTGGCAGCGGCCACCACAAAATGTTTGGGCGACTTGTTCTACTAGAATGAGATTGAGGTTGCCAAGATAACTTCTACCCGGCAGTTTGCCTACGGCGTTATCTTTTCTTGGGTCAAATTGAGAGAGGAGGTCCGTCTCTAAGTTACTCCGACTCCACAACTTGGTGGGTTCGGCTAGTATTACCTGCTACAGGAAATAAGAAACATCACCTGGATCACTGAGCCCAGAGATCAGAACCAGAAGGAGAGGATTTGCCATTCCATGAGTGCTTTTTAAAATCTTGGTAATACGTGCCACTGCATCCTCTCGGTCGGTGAGGCAACAAATCAAACCCCATCCAGACGGACCAATCGCTGCCTCGGACCATTGATATTTCCTACTGCTTTATTAAATCCCCATCCCCGCGCTAACTCACTTACACTTTCTCTTGTTCTCTTCCACCTAAAGCTTTGCTCCGAGAGCCCACTTCACCACTCCCGAGACTTCCTGATGCCTTGCCCTGCCTCATCGCAATCACCATGGCAGACCGATGTCAGTATAAGTTGTATAACCTGGTCCTCCGGGTTGATAAACGATTTACCCACTGGCGCACAGATGAGGTTACCAGAGACCAGAATCTTTGGCTGGAAATGTGGACATTAAGCAGATGGGAGATTTTGCGTTACGTGACAATGGGGCGAAGGGAGAGCGTATCAAAAAGAAGAAACAGCCTGAAGAAAAAGACATCAATGGGCTAGAAGATGTCAGGGAGGAGAAGCAGAAGCGAGAGTACGTGGTGGTAAAGTCAGCGCACAGCAGAGACATTGAGGATCTTGGTTGAAGATTGCGACGGCGAAGAGATACTGTTCCGCGGCCAATTTATTTTAGGCAAACAACACGAGGCAAACAACTCGCCGAAAGCGAGGACAACAGTTATTTTGTTGAGTTCACGGTATCAATGACAGAACCAATCCTTCCTAATTACTCTATCACTATCGTTTCTGATGGATGGATGCACTCAGAGGCCAAGCTGGCCGTATTGTTTTGGAAATTAATTCTTCCAGAGAGGTTACCACCACACACTCTCATTGGATCTTGTTCCTTTACCCGTTGAGGCCTCAAAAAGGCCGGAAATTGTTAATCTCTACCCCGAATGGCCACAGTTTAACAAGATACAGACTCGAGTCTTCAAGCCTCCACCCGACACAGACGATAATGTGTTTTTTGGAGCTCCGACTAGAAGAGGAAAACGGCTTGCGCAGAGATTGCACTTCTTCGGCATTGGTCCCAGGACGAAGAGCCCGGAAGGGCCGTATACATTGCCCTTTCAGGGGCCAGTAGATCAGAGGTACCCAAATTGGAAGTTGAGACTTAGCAAGATCGATGGCGGCAAGTAAATCGCCAAGTTAACTGGGGAAACGAGTACGGATTCGAAGCTTCTTGAGAGCGGTGACCTGATTCTGGCTACACCAACACAATGGGATGTGATTCCAAGAGAGTGGCAACGACGGAAGAACGTACAAACGGTAGAGCTATTCATTGCCGATGGGCCTCACATGCTGGGGGGCAAAATGGCTTCACTTACGAGATTATTGTATCCAGAACCCACCACCGCCGCGCAGAGGGAAAACCCAATGAGGATCGTTGCCCTCAGCGTCTCCTTGTCGAACGCTATGGACTTGGGCAAATGGATTAGAGCCGACAAACACACTATCTACTCGAGTACAGCTTCAGCCCTAGCTCACCTAGTTAAGGAAATATCAACCCCACCACTGCCGCCGCCGCTACCGGAACAGACGCATGTCCAGTACCTCACTCCGCTCGTTCAACATAGCTACGATAGCCTCAGCGCAGCTCTCCAAATCCTGTGACTCCTCGAAAATAAACCAGATATTCACAGTTGGATCTCAGGCACTTGAATTTAAAGCTGTGTTGATCGGAAGGTCGCCACAATCCTGGGAGCGAACATGGAGGCGTCGAATTCGGAGCATGGTCCACAGTCTCAAGAGCCTAGGAGTGGAAATTGGATGTGCCCCTTTAGAGAGATGTTGTTCAACGCAATGAAGTGTAACGACTGGGATTCCAGGGCCGAGGATGTGCGCGCAATCGTTCCCATACATTCTGCTGTTAACGAGAGAGCGTGGAAGGAAAAAAATTAAGCAATGGGTAGCTGGTAGGAGTCAGTGAATCCCTGCTGGGCAGTAATTGCTCCGTCATCGTCGGGGGTGAAAGGGTCTGCGGATCGTCGTTCTAAGAGGCAGAGCGTAGATGTCTTGTTAGGAATCCTCGACCTCCTCCTACCCCTCCGAGCGAGACTGAGTTCGAGACTGAGTTCGAAGAGGTAGATCCCCGATTACAGAATAATATAGCGATGCTGACCGCCACAGCTATGATTATCAGAAATAGTAGGAGGGATTGTGGTTGGTAGATGCGCAGCTGGAAGAGGGGTTCATCGGGGAGTAAGGTTAGCTGTGCACCTCTTCCATATTCACAGCAACCCCCTCAGGTGCCACCTTCTCAATGATATCCTCCTCAGCCTCGCCAGCACTGATCTCGCCTGGTTGTTTAAACCCTTCCATCATAGTCGTCTCATGCCCCCACAACAAGCTAACCGGACAATAAAACTCATTCCCATACTGGGTCAAAAGCTCTACCCTCAAATACCGGTACCTCGCCCATATCAGGAAGGCCTGCGCCTGCCAAGAATTCCTCGCTTCGAAGGTACTGAGATCCTTCCAGCCATTCCGTTTAATTGGATACCGATCTCTGTCAAACATCTTTAAACTACGAAACATGGATGAGAAATACTCAAAGTTCGCTAGGACGACTGTAGTTGAACCTCTCTTTGCACGTCATCCCTGCATTCTTGGGCATTGTTCGGCTACGCGGATCCGGACTATCTCTATCCCCACCACCACCACCGCCACCATTGGCTGTTAGTGGATTGGACTTACCCGAGAGACGAACCTGATACTTAGGCACTCCACCATCAGTTTCACCACGAAATTCAAGCTCGATCCCAGTATCCTAGCCCAGAGAGTCCAAAGAGTTGTTCAGAGAACCGCTAGCGCAACCGTGCCGGGGTTCCAGCACCCAGCCCTCAATGCTCTCGGAGCTCTCTCAGAGCTCTACCCAGCGCGGGCCAAATTCTGCGCTTTCCATTCCTCAAGGAGAGGGACTTAGCCATGTCGAAGGGGGGGAATCATCATTTCCGTTTTCGGTAACTTCATATAGAGGTGGGGAAGATCGCAGGGTGCCTCTTGCTGCATTCTCAGACGAAATCCTGAGCCAGCTTCGTACAGACCCGGAAGCTTCTACCGCCGTTTGGGATCCCCCCTCCGCTGGACGACCCACCCCCGCTACAACTGCAGCTATAGAAGAGACTATTGGCTCAAATCTAGAACTGGGCGTAGCAGTGTAATCCCCTCTACTACTCCCACTCCCGCTCCCACTTCTGCTCCTCAAACACTGCCTCGGTAACCGATGAGTGATATAACTCCGGCAGCGAGTCAGTCAGCTCGGAGTAGAGGTTCAGGGGTGCGCGGAACCCCAGTAGCTCGGCAGTTTTGAGCAAGATGAAGGAGCATGTGAAGGGTAAATTGGAGCCGCGGGAGAAGAGCGTGGGGATGGTGAGTTGTCATTAGGTAGGAGTCGAGCATGGATTCTAGCACCGCGAGTTTCATGCTCCGCGAGAGGCCGGAGGTGAAGGCCACTTTGGAGAGAGTTGTTGCCAGTTCATATTTTGGTGTGCGCGCTGCTTCCAACGCCGGTGCCGACAGCGGCACGGGCGGTAGGGGAATGCCTTGGGAGGAGGATGGCTGAGGATATCCATCCTCCCCCCTCCGCCAAAACCCGGTTCTCCCGCCCCGCCGTCCCAGCATAATCACATCGTCGGCAATCCTGCCCCGGAGGACCCTGGACCTTAACATACTCCAGATTTTTTGGTCTCCACGCCCCTATCTACATACACCCGATCCCCAACCGGCGCAATAACCCTTCCCACAGACATCCACTCTTGCGGCGGCAGCATCCACGATACTATATTTCTCGACGGGAATATCAAGATATCCCCATCCTCAACCCGATACACCGCCCCCGCATTTGGAATCAAATACCGTATAGGTAGGCAGAGATAAATAACCTGCTCGTTCTGGCCCGTCAGTAGAGGCTAGGGGTGGAGTCTTGCACAAGGAGGAGACGCGTCCCACTCGGGAGGTCATATTTTTCGGCAGTGCAGTAGGCTGTGCAAACATTCTTGTTCGAAGACTGTTGATAAGTTTTTTCGAAGATCGATCTAGGCCAGAGGAATTGAAGTGGAAAGAACAAGAGTATGCACAGGCATTGGCGAAGGTTGGCACACAGATTCAAAGACATTGTGTCTGATTAATTAATAAATTATAAACTTCCCCTGCGCCTTAATCTCTTCTGGTTCTGATCGGACAATACCTCTTCCCGCTCAAGTTCCACCCCTTAAGCTCAAGCTCATGTCTAGACAAAGCGCATTGCATATGATTAATTAACAATTATAAACCCCCGCCTTAACGTTTCTCTTTGTCCTGATCAGACATCTTCTCTTTTTTCGAGTTCCGCTACTACTTTAAGCTTAAGCTTAAATTTAGACAAAGCCTCTTTAACCATCTTCGAAAGCCTCTTCTCGGAATCGTGTATCATAGTCCCAAGTTTAGAGTCAGGCAGTGTTCCCAACCGGCCCGGGGCGGACTGCATGGCCCTGGCGTCCAATAGTCCCGTCCGTCCCGGGCAGGGTCGGTATGGACGGCGGGGCAAGGCGTCCGTCCTCGATATTCACTGTAGGACTGTAGGTTGACGGCAGGGCCCTGCAATCTTACTGGAAATTGTAACTCCCGGTAGGGCCCGGCCGTCCGTCCCGGGCATAGATCAGGACGGACCACAATTCGGCGTCCGTCCCGGGCAAAGGCCTTAAACTTGGCGTCCGTCCCGCCCTAGGCCAAAGGCGGACAGACTGGACGCTTGGGAACACTGGATTCAGAACCCTCAATCTTTTTAAGCAACTTTTCTTCCGTGTATTTGTCATAAAAGAGGGTTCCTAAAATAACCTAGTCTGATAGTTAGCCCAGAGTTGTGCAGGAAATCGAAAGACAACACACCCCATAATGAGGGTCCCTAATATCCATGCATTCCACCAGCGGGCGCCCTTTATGGCATCGTAGGTTGGCTCCAAGGCCTTTCCTAAGCTCTTGTCTAAGCTCGCCTTCAGCTCGACTTTCATCTGAGCCAATCCATCCTGGATTGCCGAACTGCAAGTCTATATAGCAGTTAGATAATTACTAACTTTAAAGCATTTAGGGGTAGACAGTCTCTCAGACCGCCAGGCCAGATGCTGATTGGTGAACTTTGTATGAGGAAACGAGCAGTGATCAGCACAGTAGCCTCAATCATCCAAGTAAACCACTTGAAAGTTTCTTATTTGAGTTTAGCTGTCCGGGTAAGGGGGGTGTCCAGATGGCTAGGGAGGCTGTCTATGATTGAAAACATTACCTTCTCCAATGTGATGACGCGGCCTGGCAAATTTCTGAGCTCATCCAGGCTGCCCATACTGTCGGTACTGTCGGTATTGTCGGTACTGTCCGTTCTGTCACCCGTAGAATACTTCTATTCAGCCACACAGTTAGTAGTTATAGAGCACAGCTGACCTGTTCACCTACTTGGGTCCGAACAGATTGAACAATGGAGGTTGAAGTCAGTTGACTGTTGCCGGGGTGACGGTATGACGCATCAGGTTGCGATGAAAGTGATGCGGAAAAGGGGCGAGCATCGGATGAAATCTGGGAACATTCCGAACAAAGGACATCATGATGGAGTCCGATTGAACGATCAGGGTATCTGCACACGCTGGAAGTGTTGTTGTGAAACGGCTTCGTCCTGGTGGCGGTGAAAAGAAGGAAGGAAGGAAGGAAGGAAGGAACAAAACCTTGAAATACCAGTAACTAAAAATCATTTACCCTACTTTGACCATTGCCATTTTCGACTACTGCAAAAACTCGCCATGCAGCCAAGACCCTAGTGGCCAATCCGGCTGCCATAATCTTTGAGCCTCATTCTGAGAAACAACCTTCACGGCGTACTTTAGCGACCATGCCAGGATTGGACTAACTGTGGGGGAAATACTGGTGTTCCAGTACTCGAGTACCGGTACTCAAGTACTGAAACGATGATTTCCGGTCGGAGGAACGATAATTCCCAGGCCGAGTTTCCGACCAACCAAGAAGAAGAAAAAACGTCAAGAAATGATCAGATCTGAGGAAAAGAAATAAGGGAACTGAATGGGGCTATCACCGCTCACACAATCGGAACCTTTAACCTTTCTGTCGATGACTATCAAGAGAAACCTCAATGAACGGAAGCCATAGCTCGCAGAACTAAAGCACGGTGGTGTAGATACAAAGGTCAAGTTCTCGCATCTGTTTCCCTAGCCAAGCCCGCCACTCAAATCTCACGATCCATGCAAATGCTTACAAATCATTCTCTGCCCGGGAGTTCCACCTTCCCTCTTCCCCGTTAACTAAATAAAACCTCTCCCGCCCGTGACTATAAAGAAACGAACTATCATATCTAGCTAAACCTTCACGTAGAACAATTTGTAACCCCACAGTACCTACTTGTATGATTGGATTAGGCGACACATGCACCTCTTTTTAAGCCCTAGCCTACCTTATCGTCCAAGTCGCGCACTGCCATAATGGCCACACACGAAAGCTCCTAAGCTTACGCTATACAATAAGTCCAACTATATCAACACAAACCACGGCAGCCTAGGTAGCCGACCTTGCAAAAATGATTTTTCATGAAAACCACAAGCACCTTCGACAAGGGTAGTATTATTGGCCCGCCCAAAATTAAGTTATACTAGCCTTTCCTACTCAATAGTATTTAGTATTATGCTAGAGGTTCTCGCACTGTGTATATAACCACTACAACTACGAGCAAAATTCGTAATCTCCCTCGCCAAAACCTACTCGGGTAGTGCCACAGGTAACCCACAAACAAATGCACTACTTAGCGAGAACCACGATGGGTTTTTTATTCAGCCCGCCGCGATAGTCACATAACAAATTTCTAGTAATCCCAGCTTATTATTTCATCCTATGACATGCGCCTCACACCGATATTACTTTCAGACCTCTCAGTGCTGATCAGGCTCCGGAAATAAGTTTTTGCGCTCCCGGCCACTTGGCCCGCCATAGCAAACCCATGTGAGCAAGCGAAAGCCCGCAGGACTTGCACACTAGCTAATTAGAGCAAAGCTCAACCTAAGTTATCCAAGGATTGGAATGCTCTTTCTCGCAACAAGAGAGCAGTCTATAAGGACACTTTGGGGATCCAATTTTCTAATCACTATCAATTTATCGTTGAGCATAGTAAATTACGGCATTAGCGATCACCCCCCACCCCCCCTGTATAATTAAGGTAAATGTGTAAAAACCGAAATACCTACAGAAAGTAGTGTTCACCAATAGACGAGCTGATTGGGAGGCTCTAATCACCGATAAAACGCTCCCAGCTCCCATCCCGGATGACGCGAGCTCACCCTTCATTGAGCTCCAGCATGGAATTGATATTCAGTTCATAAAATATCACTCGAGAGCTTAAACCTGAGACCTGTTGAAATCCTAAGAGAGATATCGACAAGCAAGAGAGGAAAATGCAATAGAAGAATTGCTTAATTAACTATGGTGCTCGGGGGCGTTGCTATATACCCGAGTACCCCTATTTTAGCTGTCCATATCCAGAATCCCACAGACCTCTCAATTCTAGTGCACTAGCTCGCCTGCCAAGCATCGTGAACTCCACGATACTAGCATGAATACAGTATGATATCCGCATATTCCAACAAGACCGAGAGAAGGAAACTTCAACACCTGGCACAGAATTCAGGCTTGATAGGCGCAGTATCATAGTAGGCCCTGGTCGCACCTGTGCTCATCATACCCCTAATTTAATTCGCACCGCAGTTGACCGCATCATAATACCTCACAACCCCCAGCACAACCGATATCATAATAACCATCGTTCCAAAAGAAAAGACACCACCTCCCTCATTCCGCCTTCCCTCCTCTCCTCCCCTCTCGTCTCCGGTGCGCTGCCACATAGAACCGCAACACGCCGTGAGCTCTTTAGTTCTTTTTGCAACCTAGATGAGGGCATCCAGTGTATTGGAGTTGGAAGACTCCCACTTGCTTTCCCTGGATACTTAAATATCGAGATCGGGTAAAAGCTCTGCTGTCGCTAAGTAGCCTTTCAGCAAACCGCGCGAAGATGCTCTTTCCTGCCGATATTGCAAGGCGCGCTATTGGGGTGTTGGCCATTCGGTGGCTCAATACAGGTCTACCGAGAGGGTTCCGCAGCTTCTAGACACCTGTTGGAGTATACTTTTTGATACGTTTTATGCTACCAAGCCAACCGAGGGAGGTGGTGTCTTTTCTTTTGGAACGATGGTTATTATGATATCGGTCGTGCTGTGGATTGTGAGGTATTATGATGCGGCCAACTGCGGTGCGAATTAAATTAGGGGTATGATCAGCACAGGTGCGAACAGGGCCTACTATGATACAGCGCCTATCAAGCGTGAATTCTGTGCCAGGTGTTGAAGTTTCCGTCTCTCGGTTGCAGGTTTCAGCTCTCGAGTGATATTGTATGAACTGAATATCAATTCCATGCTGGAGCTGAATGAAGGCTGAGCTCTCGCCATCCGGGATGGGAGCGTTTTATCGGTGATTAGAGCCTCCCGATCAGCTCTTCTATTGGTGAACACTACTTTCTGTAGGTATTTCGGTTTTTACAAATTTACCTTAATTATACCAGGGGGGGGGTGAATTGGGGGATGAGAGATATTAGAAGGAACGTAGGCAGGCTCAGATTCCGACTGTTGCTATCATGGTACATGATATGATGGGGAATTTCAAGTATTATTTGTTTGAACTGGGATCGCTTCCTGTCTTCCCACCCGAGGGCCGCAGGAAAGGGGGGGGGGACGTGGCTTTTATTCGATGATACTACAAAAAACAAAGGGTATGTAATGAAGCCTCTGATTTGACAGGATAAGGATTAATAGCACATGTGTTAGAGACAACAATGAGGAAAAACAGTCTGTAGGGGTGAAGAAGGAAAGAAACAAAAGTTATGATACGATGCTGTGATGATAAATTTTGATGGCTGCGGAAATCAATGAAAAAACCAGTAGCACTATTTCATCCCCTGTAACTCACCGCGCCTACTGAGCACGATTGGTGTCTGTGGAAAATTGTCTCCCAGCTTTTCTAGTGGGATGACGGAGCCGCAAGTAGATTAACAGGAGAAGATATCAGGAATAAAAGGCAAAAAGAGATGTGGAGGATATTAGGGAAACAACAGAAGAGGGACAAGGAGGTGGAGGTCGCGTGGGAGGAGTGTGAAATGGTTAGGCTACTGCCTGCCTGCCTAGGGTTGATTAGATGGAAGTTCGAAGAATTGGGAGGTGTGCCTAGCTCTCACCTTGAACATCAAAATCTGCGGATTCTTTTGGGATGGCCCTGATCTAGGCCTGATCGCCAAGGTGGGGAATGTATTGTAAGCCCGTTAAAATATAACTGGAGATTGAAATTTCTGTGCTCGGATAGTAATTTTGCAATGGCATAATGTTCGCGTTCCAGGGCTTGCGAAAATGCGGTTTCTCCGGCGAGATCTGTTATATTGGGGTTGATTTCCAATCGTTCTAGGAGGATCTTCACGACTCTCTCATGGCCTTTCTGAGCGGCTATGTAGAGTGGGGTTTGGCGACCTGCACCCCCGGTGTTGGGGTCGACATCGTTCCGCTCCAGTAGCACCTTCACCACCCCTTCATGTCCCTTGAAGGCTGCTCTAAAGAGTGGCGTTTGGCCATAAACGTTGGTAGTATTGGGATTGACATCAGGCCGTTCAAGTAGCAGCTTCAGGACTCCTTCATGTCCCTCGTGAACTGCTGGGAAGAGTGGTGCTTCGCCAGATCTATTGGCAGTGTTGGGGTTGACATCTTTGCGTTCCAGCAACATCTCCACAACTCTCTCGCACCCTTTCGAGGCGGCTATAAAGAGTGGCGTTCGGCCATGCACATCCGCAGCGTTGGGGTTGGTATCGTCCCGCTCTAGGAGCATCTTAACAATTGTCTCATGCCCACGTTCCACAGCCCATAAAAGCGGTGTTGGGCCCTTACTCCTTTCCGGGTTAGCACCTTGCTGTTCTAGTGCCATATTCTGGATGCCGAGAGAACAGATTTCAGGCCTCTAGGTGGAGAGGCGAGGTGATTAAACAAATGATGCTGTAGCTGGTAAAAAGAATAATTCGTATTGGCTGTGTATCGAAGGTACTCAATAGGGGCCTATAGGCAAAAGTTCGTAGTGGTTCACCGGGGCTCCCACAAGAAAGAGTAAAAGAGGAAGGAATTAAAAGCAATTGGTTCTTGTTGTGTTCGTCCCTTCACGTCCAGGTGGGTGTCGTTATTGTTCGAATGGTCTCTGTCGTTTCTATTTAAGTGGTTTGTGGAGAAAAGCTGCACTCGGAAAAGATTTTCCCCCACAAGCTCAGGACGACAGTCTCTCACACAAGCCCTATAGAATGCGGGCTGCAACTATGATACTGTACTTGTGTATCATAGAATTTAGGTGTGGCGCCAATCGATGAAAATGACAGAATCTAGGGCTCGTTGCACAATAAAATTGTTTGAGGGCAAGTTTGAGGCAGAGAACTTCAAACCTGTATCAAGTTGGTTGATCCTGCAATACCTCTATTTCTGTGAGCAAAAGTTCGCAGATCAGGAAAACTTTTTTTTTCAAAGGTCTTATATCCAATGCCTGCCATAATATTATTATCATGATACAAGTTCTATTTTATATATTTCTTCCCAAGTATACCGTAAGGTTTCTATTGCTATCTTGCGTCGGTTAATAAAATCAACGTTAGACCAAGGTCCTTGGTAACGCAACTCTCCTCACCACCCCGCATTTTCAGCACCACCTAAAGATATTCCTGTGGATTAAATATTAATTCCTATTATGTATTCTACAACATATTTACATTTTATGTCTTTTGTTTGATTTTCATGATGGTAGGGTTGGTGGAGGAGTGGCATTGTCATGGCCGGAGTTTTTCCCATTAATTGATGTAAGGTTAATTCACAAAAGTGTCTAATTTTGAACAATGATAGGTTGGATGGGCGCAGTGGATCCAATCCTAAGTTACCCAGTAACACAAAACTTTCATTGATACGAACAACAATAATAGAAAGAAGATATCAGGGAACAACAAAGAAAAAAGAGATCAGATGCAAGAAAGAATGACTTCGACAAGACAAGAGATGACCATAGAACTGTGAGAGCAAGATACGATAAGTGAGATGAACAACAATGAACAAAGGGAAGAACAGGTAGCCTTATATCCTTATCGACGGAAAACCATCTTCCCGGCAAACTTCCTACGCATGGCGGATCGCTCTCACACTTGTCCATCACTAGGTTGTCCTTCTGTTTCGATTTTCATCAACACTTCCGAAGTAGAAGCTCTATGAGAGAGGGTAGAGTTATGCAACCTGCCTCGGGTTGAGTAAATCGCCGTTTCAGGAATACTTCTTGGTGCTCCTCCAAATGTTTCATCGCCAATGTAGATCTTCCTCTCCCAGAATTATGTCGTGCTTCTTTGGTGCTTGCCGGGGCCCCACCATCGCCTCCTTCTCTAGAAAAAGTCACCATTATCCTTGAACCAACCCTTTGCGGTAAACCTCTTGTCTGAATTAGCGGAGGAGGAAAGGGGATATACAAGTGCTAGGGGAGATGCTTTCGCGCACACCAAAGTGGCTTACTAGCAAAGAATCCATAAAACTGCTGAGGTCACAAAGTAGTATGTGCGAAAACATATCTATTGAAAATTCTTGGGTGGTTAAAAATCAAGAAACCAATGTTTGCCATTCCTCTCATGAATAAAATATTCGTCCTAATAATACAAGCACTGATCAAACAAGGACTTCCTTCCAGGAGCTTCCGTACTCAACAATCCAGCAAGGGGGATCTACTAAACCCCTCCATGATCAATTGACGCTCTCGCTCGCGCCAGCACAACATTCAGTGTCTGCCGCAAGTTTTATTGGTGAGGTGTATAAAAAGGCATTTTTTTTGCGTTTTTTTTTTGAGGGTGTTACCACCACGATCTACGTTAAAGATTACTATGTCCTCGGAATTCGGGATTCGGGTCCAGATTACTAGCTCATTGAACTCGCCCTGCATCTGCCCCTACCCACATCCGTTTGCAATCCGGGTTGCCCTGAAATATGGCCTTCACCATGTGTGACGAAGGTCGTGTCGAAGCTGAGGAGGGGGCGGGAGCCTTTGAGAGCGTTCCCGGTGAAGTAGAGTTCTTCCATTGTATGCACTTTTTCCATCCCACAATTAGTTTACTTATCCCGAGGAGTGGAGGCCAGGGGTGGTAGATGGGAGGGAGCAAACAGTTCTGAAGATGCATCTTGACACACGGTCCGTTAGGTGCTTTGCTTAGCTATGCGTGGAGATCTTGGGGGAATCCATTCCTAGTTTTGGGTCAAAGGCATTCTGCTTGACGAAGCCGGGGTCGATGACATAGTAGATCTGATCAATCGTGATGGAGGTTTCAGCAATGTTTGTTGCGATGACTACTTTCCGACATCCGGGTGGAGCTGGCTCAAAAATCTTGCTCTGCATCTCGCTAGGAAGGGCAGAATAGACGGGGAGAATAATCAGCTCTGGAACGCTAGGTCCTAGAGCTTTCATACGTACGTAGAGAATCTCGCAACTCGTGTCGATTTCCTCCTGACCCGTCAAGAGCAGGATGTCTCCGGATGGCTCGCTTAAGTGGATTTGCATAACAGCGATTAGGGCAGCATCAAGATAATCGCTTTCCAGCTCCTTGGTATAGAGGATTTCCACCGGATATGTTCGGCCAGGAATATGAAGATGGGGCACTGGTTAAAGTAATTTGAAAACTTTTCCGCATCTAACGTGGCCGATGTAACAATCAACTTGAGATCCGCCCTTCTCTTGAGCGTCTTTTTCAAGAGCCCGAAAAGAACATCCGTAGCAATAGTCCTCTCGTGCGCCTCGTCAAGGATGATGACCGAATACCGCCTTAGATCCGGATCGAGTAAGACCTCACGCTGAAGCATACCGTCCGTCATGTACTTGATCTTTGTCTCCGGGCTTGTGCAATCCTCAAAACGAATGGTGTATCCAACCTCCTGACCAACTCTGCATCCCACCTCCTCAGCTACACGCTTCGCGACGGACATGGCAGCAACACGTCTGGGCTGGGTGCACCCAATTATCCCATTATTGGAGAACCCAGCCTCCGCCAGGTACTCTGTCATTTGAGTAGTCTTCCCGGAACCGGTATCACCGACCACAATCAACAGTTGGTTGTCCTGCACAGCCTTGATCAACGAACTTCGTAGTTTGAATACCGGAAGTGATTCTCGTTGCTCCTTGATACTCTTGTTAGTGATCTTTCCAAACGACATGTTTTTGTTCATGGTCGCCCTCTTCCACTCCGGCAGGTCGCTTCCTTGGTTGAGGCGGGAATTCTTTAAATCCGATGCGAATTTGCGATCGTCGGGAGCCACCATTGGATCCTGCCATTGAGCATTGAGATCGACCTTCTGGGCTTCCTCCGCCGCGACATCTGCGGCCTGCTGCTGCCTTAGCTCTCTCCTCTCCTTGGCTAGTGCTGTACCTCCCATAGCTGCTCTGTTGAGTGATCCATCGGGAGCTTTGACGACACGAATAGGAGAAAGTTCCAAGCTCTGTCTCGTCTGGCCGGCCAAGAACGGTGGCTCCTCCCCACGAACCTCAATATCAACATCTTCCTCCTCTTCGAACTACCCTTCTCCGGTCAAGGTCGCGTGGTACTCCTCGTCGATATCTGGGTAATCGGCGGCCGAAATTGCGCCCGAGGCGATGGGTTGCTTAATCTCCCAGCGCTCGGGGGAAGACATTCGCTTCTTGACTTTGAATTTCGAATCCGCCTCAAAAACAGGTGCGATATTGGAATCCAGACTACCATACTTTGACCCCGTGCCGTCCAGCCTCTCCATGTTGGCGCCCGAGGCGATGCGCTTAGCCGGGTCTAGGTCTCGTCCGGTGTTTTGGTCGACATCCTTCATCGATAATCCTATGCGAGTGCCTTGAATGCTAACAACCTTGACCTTGACCAATTGTCCCCTAGACAGCAGATCTCCCGGGTAGTTGACACGATCCTGGCGGATTGCCGAAATATGCACGAGGCCATCCACCTTGCCCTTAACGCTCTGGAGATTGACAAACACGCCGAAATCCTTCACGCCAGAGATTTTGCCATTGTAAACTTTGTAGAGGACAGGCTGCTCGTCGAGCTCAGGCACAGGCGGTTTTCGGAAATCTTCATCTTCATCCTCGCCATATCTATTCATCCGGTTTGCGGCCCCTCCTCCTATCCCCCCCACCTCCAGACCTCGATCTAGATCTGTAATTCCGCGTGGACCTACCATACGGACTCGGCGAGCGACTCCGCCTCCTCGTGCGCTCCCTCCCCGGCTCTATCCTTTCCAGGAACGCCAACGCGTCACCGCTCCCACCCCCCACCCCCGTCTTCTTACTCTTAGACTCCAAATTCTCCAGCATCGCCATCATATCGTCTATCGCATTCGGCTCCCTCTTCCTCCTCCTCTTCTCCTCCTCCACCCCGTAATCCCCCTCCCACGCGGGCGGCACCTCCTCATCCGGCAAAGCCAGCCCCTTGAACACCCTAGCCTTAGTATCCAGGTCCATTCCCTTCTTCGCCCCTTCTTCGTCGCCCCCACCGACGGATCCCTTGGACCGCTTGTTCTTGTGCTTCGCGTGCATGGCGAGCACTAACCTATCGATAGTGGCGATGAGGGGGTCTGGAAAGTCGGCGCCATGCGAGGCAATTATCTTCTTGAACTCTTCGGGGGAGCTGGCTTGCTGGTGCAGGCTTATGATGAATTCCGCGAGCGTCTTGTCGTCGATGCCCAAGTGGTTGCCCAGCTCGGTGGTGATCTTGGAGACCAGGGACAGGTACTCCAGGTTCTGGAGATCTTCGAGACCTTCCATGGTTTTTTGTTTGAAAGGGGGGGGAGAGTGTCGTGACGGGAGTGACGGAGGTGTGGAGTTGCCAGATAGAAGACATGGTTTTGGAGGCTCAAGTGGTGTAGCTAGTGTGGCTGGCGCCCGTCATATAATATCACGCAGTAATTCTGGAAGAAGGCAAATGCGGAGGAGGAGACCCCGGATGCCATGGACGAAATCTCGGAGTTTTAGGTTAAAAATCCTCAAGAAGGATTACTGCTTTCCTGACACAGTGGGGCTTTGTTAGCCGGATTGTGTCACCGGTCCCGACTTCTTTCTTGGGTGGCCCTATGCCTAGATTGGCGGTGTCTCCTTATAATAAATTTGATAACTTGCCGCCACCAAAAATTACTCACTCACCATCACTCGAATTGCCTAATCCGGCTTAGTCCCATACAAATTCCGCCCGCCGTAATGGAGGTGGACACGACTGTTAACTACTTTAGAGTAGACGATAGTCCCGACCAACTGGAGATATACTATGTTAGGTTTAGCGGGGGAGAAGCCGACAGCTCCAACGTTCAAGTGCTCCGATGGTCTTCGAGTGAATCAAAAAGGACACCACCTCGCTTCCTTCTCCATCCAACATCTATTTTTCCTCACCAATAACTTGTGTGAAATTGCTTTATTATCAAACCTTGCATATTTTTCAACTTCAATCTTTTCCCAAGTGCCTAGCGCTAGCCAAGCGTCCTTTGTTTTTTTCTTCTTGGCTACTATTGTGAACATCATAGTAAGTGGCTATTCTAGCCCGTTATTCCTTACCATGTGGCAATCTTTAGATGGAATTGAGACTAATTTACAGTAATTACAATGGAAATAGCGATCCGAGCCAAGGACCCGGCAATGGTGGAAAGGAATTTAGTGCAAGCGATTCCGTCAGTGGTACCCGTTTGAATTGGACGATCGAGCAATCCCGAGATTGCATACGCAAATCCAGGCGGCAGCCCATTCCTGCTATCCATTCGTATGATGGAAACGAAAATTGAACAACTAATAGCAAGGGTGGAATCCCTGCAGAAACAAATTACTGTCCTCCGTCCCCTCCTGTACACAGCGGTTGGTATCCCAGACATATTCCCTGCCACATTTTTGAAGAGCATGATTTTGACAAATATAGGAAACCATTCCACAATTAAGGTGGGAAATGAGAAAGAGCAAGGTGATGACGTCGTCACCGATATTTGCCCGCTCCAGATAGGCTGATCACCTACCCCGATACATTCCGCAGGCTCTATTGTCTCCATTGCGAGGAGGCAAAGAGTCTTCTGAGTATGTTGATTGATTTCTCAATGCCTTTCTAGGCCAGGGGTATTGCTGACAGAAGGTATGGTTCATGCCATTCAAAACGTGCACCAGATTTTCAGTGCTTTTTGAAATAGAAAGGCTCTACAGCCAATCACATTATTGGGCAAAAAAAACCTCAGAAGTATAGAGAAGAGGGTGGAGAA
>Ga0307517_10001904_pt1 | contig 34157 bp, 39 predicted proteins | sample 23_EM_MG_FD_194515 | JGI IMG/M metagenome (GOLD analysis project Ga0307517, IMG submission 194515) | Populus trichocarpa ectomycorrhiza microbial communities from riparian zone in the Pacific Northwest, United States - 23_EM | ecosystem: Host-associated > Plants > Roots > Unclassified | place... | reverse complement strand
GATTTCCAAGGGAGATTGGGTCGCTATGTAAGTCGTTCGGTAATTCCATCCAGGATATTCTTGACGCATGGAATCAGGCCTTTGCTTGTGACCAAGGTGCCTACCCTCATCGCCGTTTCGGTATGACGCAATACGAAAACGCCCACCCCTTGCCGACATATCCTCGCACCGCACCCCTCTGTTTCACCCTCGCGATGTCACCACCGGACGAGCATCTGGCGATTGCACTTTCTCATAGAATAGCCCATCCTCCGTTCAAAGCCACCCTCACCATCCCGGCTCATGTTTAATAGAACGTCGAATAGAATATTGGGTGAAGTTAAAATTGGTTATTTGATGCACTTGAAATAAGGAGTAAGTTCACGAAACCTTGAGAATAAGCAGAATGTGTGGATAAGTCGAACAGGTGTGCGAGAAAAATAAGCACGAGAAAAGTGCAAAGTGTGCAGTGAACAGGCCTAAGCTCGTGTTCGAACTATTGTAATGGTAATGGCAACGCGCGATTGCGATTTCAGGCTATGGTCGTATTACTCCAAGTAAAAAAATGCGATTACAATATCGACCCAATATCGACCTAAAATTGCAATACTGAGGCCCGCATTACAACTCGATTGCAATCCGAGAGACGCCATTACAACCGGTGGCAACACCCGATCGGGATTGCAACTGTCTGGGTGTTCCGGTGATGTGGATCATGCACAAAACTCCAGAAGAACCAAGTGGGTTTAAAAAAGTGGCTCAACACCTTATAAATATGCACTTGTTTAGAAATCCCCAATAAGCTCAGAGTGTCCTAGACAATTCCCCTTGCCCCTAAAGTCCTTTTGTAACATGATTATCAAGGCCACTGAAGTTAAAAAGAATTATACTAAATTATTCAAACCATCCCACAGTGTTTGTGGGACAATAAGTGACTTGAAGCAAGGGGTAGTGACTAAATACAAAAAGCGACACCTGTGAGATTCGAACTCACGCGTGCAAAGCACAACCGCTGACTTTCTGGTAATCCCAGTAGCAGGCGATCCCGTTAACCACTCCGGCAAAGTGCCCTTGAAAATATTTCCCCATCAGGTAATTTTATTAGCTCCTTACTGGGGAGTGAGGTGGGCCATTACTCAACTATTTCTTCCACCACATTCACTGTAAAAACTGTAGCTACTGAATTTCAGTCCCCAAAATTGACTGAAATTAAGTTGATTTATGTCGCCTTTCAGGTAAGCGCGCATTTTCAGTGCCATAAACCGACTGAATTTCTCAATTCAATTCAGTTGTTTTCTGACTGAACTTGTAATTTAAGTCAGATTTTACTGAATTTCAGTTGCTATAGTTTTTACAGTGATTGGCCTGGTGGGGCATTGGGTTCGTAGCATCACCGTTCCTCTTGCCCAAAAGGGTTCCTCCTTCGATGCTGAGATGTTTGTGCTTGCGCACGCCTCCTCCTTCCTCTTGTGATGGCTCTTGGCCCATCCTCACATGTCTGACGTTCATTTCATTTCTGACTCCTCATCCTCCCTGAAGGTGATCTTCAAGGGCACTCCTCACCCCTCCCAATCCGCCTCAATACTCTTCCACACCAACTTCCACCGCCTGTTCTCCACCCTCCCCAACCTGCACATCCACATCAGCTGGGTTCCAGGCCACAAGGGTATCGTGGGCATAAAGATCACCAACTCCCTTGCCAAGAAAGCTGCAAAAGCCAAAGGACCTTGCCTCTCCCATGCAGCAAGTTGCTCAGGGCCCCTGTTGGAAATCAAACGTAACACTCACTCACACTGGCACAACCACTGTGAATCCCATCCCTTCCAGGAATCAAGTGGCTTCTTCCCCACATCACAATCCATCTGCCCCTCTCTGAAACTGCCAAAGTGGTTCAAGACAATCTCCCGTCCTGACTACTCACACTACACCCAATTTGCCACAGGTCATGGTTATACTGGTGAGTATTTCTCCCGGTTCATGCCGAAGAACCCCATCCACTGCAACTGCGACCCTTCAGACATTCCCATTGTCCAGACTCGTGATCACATCCTCCATCACTGCCCCCTCCACAAGAAAGGTCATGGTGCCCTTCGCGCACAGTTCCCCAAACTGTCGAACCCCCAGTGGTCCATCCATCGGTTGTTTCAGAAAGGCATTGTTCCTCTCCTCCTCTCCTGGCTCGTCGTCTCATCTGCCTTCTCATCTGCTCATGCCCCCCGTTGTCGGGAGCCTCCCGTGACCCCTAACTTTTGCGACCCGCCTGCTGGGGTCTCACTTTAGGTGAACTTATTTTCAGGCCGCACGGCTTCGTCCCTCACTGGCCTTTTGCCTTTAAGACCCCACTCCCCTTTCACCGTTCTATTGCGGCACCCTTTCTTTTGTGTTTCGGCTTCCCCTCACTGCTCTACTCCCCGAGGTATGTGTTAGTGTTCTGTTACTGTGTTCATTCCTCTGTCGCACTCCGACGTCTGTTACATGTTGTTTTTTGTATAGTTTAACTGTGTGTTAGAAAAGCCAGCCGCTCCTGTACTCATGTACGTAGTTAGTGGGATAGACCTTTGAATTAATAAATAAAAACATTGGCCTGGTGTTTACAAAGGACTTACGTGTCCGAAACCCTCAAATCCAAGCCCCATTTTGTGTTAACCCGATGATCGTTCGCCGCCTTGATGACCCATTCCATTCTCCCGTCTGGAACACGAATAACCTCTAATAACCGAGAAACAAAATCTACGAGTACATAACACAAATATCACAGCCCTACCCCGAGTGGGTCTAAACTTTTGTCCATCGGTGTCGGGTTCGAACTTGTCGACTCCACAACAAGCTTCGCCTCCTCCTTAACCACCAACGGTTTTGGCAAAGAGGAAGAGATAGTTGGATCATGTGGCAATCCTTGACTGTCCGCTTGGAACAAGTTGCTTAACCTCTTCGAAGTCGGCGGTCGGGGAGACGGTGTCGGAGAAATCTGGTTTTGCCGGACGGACTTCCAAGGGTTATCGGAAAACCCTGAGGAAGTAGGGGGCGGGGTACCTCTCACAGTGGTAGCGGCCCAAGGGTTTGTCGTGGCGGTCGAATAGTCGATTGGCCGTGATCCCAGATTCCAAGGAGATGACGGAGTCGAACTAGAACCAACGGCTTCGTCTCCGCCCCATACGCCGAGTTCTGACCTGCTCCTCAACTCTCCATCTCTAGGTTCCTGATCCGACCCCGTAGAAACATTCCCAAGCCCTTTCGTCACATCCTCTACAGCACCTTGCACGACAGAAAGGGCCGCCGAAGCGTTGGTAGATATCCTTCCCCACATCGACCTCATTCCCCCCGAAGAGAACATGTCCGTTCCGGCGTTGGGTTTGGTCAGCGGAGAAGGCGATCGTCCGATACTCGCAGATAGTTGTCTCGTCGGGGCGAGCATCTGTCTGGGCTCCGACTCCCTCTCCTCATCATGATGTATCGGCGAAAGGGGATTCGAAGGCGAAACGCTGCGTTGACTGACGATCGAAGACACCAGAGGATTCAACCTCGAAAGTGACTGCGATGGCGTGATGCCCGGTGGCGACAATACGGGATCGTCTTGCTGACACTCGACCAGACCGACAACCTCCACCGTCCCCTGCATCTGAGCAACTACAAACTTCCCGTTCATCTCCTCGTCCGTCCGTCCGTACAGACCATGCCAGAACCGTATATCCTTGGGATTCGGAATGAGTACACCCATATCTGGCCTTCCATCCTTCCGGCCCAGATCGTCGAGGGAAGGGTCGTAGTTCGGATTCTTGTTCTTCCCCATCTCCTCTGGAGTATCGAGCCAGTCCCATATGCTAATGGTAGACTCGAAAGGAGGCGGGCCACCCGCTTCATCTACCCTCCTCTCCTTCTCGCTATTCCACAGGAACGTCCCGAACTGGCAAGAATAAAGGTGATAGTGCAATTGATGGAGGAACCGTTCGTTGAATTCGAATCGCTCGGGGAATTGCCTCTGCACCTGCCGTACACACTCGAGGAACTGGTGGAAGGTGGGGCTCGTCTCTTTGAGATGACCGGGTGAGGTAAACTTGTTCTGCACGGACGCAAAAAACGCCTGAGCTGCCTCAGCTCCACCACCTCCCCCGCCACCTTCGGCTGGAGATAAGAAGAACTTCTCCGAGGAGAGGTGCCCACACCGATCCAAGAACTTATGTCCGAACGATAACCAGTCTTTCTCGATCAACACTTGAAACCCCTTTATCGTCCGGTAGTACGGGTCCAAGCACAGTTGAGCCATCGCGGAAAGTTGTGAAGTCCGGTCCCAACCGTCCGAACAGTGAATAAGGACGTGAGAAGAGTTGATGTGGACGTTCTTGACGATAAGGACCGTTCCTTCTATCACGGCACCCAAATGCCTCAGCCAACCAGATCTCCGGAGGGCCTCCCTATCCACAGTGGTAGTTACCGAATCCCCAAGGCCAGAGTCGTCAGGGAACCTCGTCTCCCGGATCGCCTCGGCGACTCTAGCGAGGGACTCGCGCATCGTGTGTATGTGGTCGATACCCAGGTACGCCTTCCTCGCGTCCTTGTAGTAGTCCATGTTCTCCGTCCCAGCCCCCTTCGCCGTATTCGCCACCGCGTTGGCGGTCGGGCGAGCGTCGATGATCAAATTCGTACACGTTGAGCCGTAGACATTAGGGGTGACGCGAGATTCGGGTGAATGATGAGTTTGGAAGATAGCCTCGATAAGCTTCTCGTCCTGGATCGACCGGTTGTTTGTTAGACCGACCATAGGCTGGCTAGACCGAGTTATGCTGCCCTGGATTACGTGGTGAGATGACCAGGAACGTAGAGGGGAAGAGCCAGACTCACAAAGTTGGTCCGGTGTAGGTATGTTAGGGCAGGGATCCTGGCTTTACTCCTGTACTTCGCGGCATATTGCAGAGTGTTGTCACTGATCCTGGTGGGTACGACCATGCGAGCAGGATATGTCGAGCAGAACTACGAGTTCTTGAATGTTATTGGCGAACGACCATATTACGCCGGCGGAGCAGGGTACTTACCGAGTAATCCTTATTTATGTCCGTCAACCGCCAGGCCTTGGACCGTGAACCGATTCCCATCCGACCGAATTCATCGCGAGGGGAGTACACCGACCACCCGTTATTAGTGGGCAGAGGTGGGTTGGGGACGTATGAGAAAGCATATAACTGGGTTACAGAGTCTAGACGATCGAACTGATTAGTGTTCCTTGAGGATGGAGGGGTAGGGTAGGGTCAAAGACTTACTGGCGACAGTGAGCTCTTTCACGCTCTCAAAGACATCCATCGCCTCTGTGTCCTTTTCGAAAGAAAGCAGGAGATTCTCGAAAGTCCTCGTCCGGATCGTGAGCGGGCTCTTCCCGGTTGTTGTCTGCGGAAGCCGAGTGACGAGAGATATCAGGGGATACGGGACCTATCCACCCGGGGAGGGCATCGCCAGGTGCGGTTTATCAGTTCGGAGGGCAACGCGCGGGTGTTTCTTGGCGGACTCACCCACATCTCGTCCATTTTGTCGTCCTCATACCGGAAGATCAGATGGTGCGCAGTGAGATGAAGGGTGCAGGCGTTGGACCCGTTCAACTTGGAACAGATAACCCTCTCGACCTGTTTCGAAGCAGGCGGCGAAATGAGAACTCAGAGGGTTCGCAGAATCACGGATTGCGTATGGGAAGTGAACCAGACCTTTGCGATTCGAATTTTGTCCATATTGGTGCTGCGAGAAAGCAGGAGTTGCGCGCGCCTCCTCCCAGATGAACAGCCGCTTGGCCCTTGCCAACCCAAATCACACGTCACACGAGATCAGGCTAGTGGCCAGAAGGATTTTTGCCTTTCCCAAAGTCCCTACGGAAGCTGAACAACGCAACATCCTACATACAACAGCCATTCGACGGTGGAAAGGAGGGGAGAATACAACAAAGAAGCTGGATCAGGAGAAACCCTCAGGGCGCTACCAAAGCAATCCGAAGCGAGAGAAAAGTAAAAGAGGGCCAAAAGAAGGGACGAATCCATTTACAAAACGGATCCTGCGAGAATGGCGGCCAAGGTGATGATTCCAGCGAACCTGGACGGGTTCGAACCGAGAATGGCATCGTTCGAGGGGTTGGTGGACGCGGACGGACTTGGTACAGACCCGGTGGACGAAGACCTGGTCGAGGACGAAGGGGTGGCACCAGTCGCCCTGGACTGTGGAGATCAAACGTCGGTAACGGAAAGATGCCAAGGGTGGGCAGGGTCGGACATACCTTGAAAGCCTCGAATGTCTTCCCGGCGTCGGGATTAACGGCAAAGACCATGCCACCCTTACAATGGCTAGAATAGGGAACGTCAGCTCCCATTCTGGCAGGAGGGTGGAAAGTATACTCACGCTCCCTGTTTGCAGTAGAACCACAAAGGAGCGGTGGCGTTGGCGACAGTGAAACTCCATTGAGGGACCATCGTCGCGTTGGCGGGGACTGGCTGATAGTCGGAATCGATGCCAAGAGTCGGGGTAGTCAACCTAGTGCATGGGTCGGTGAAGCTTGACTGGGTGACAGACTGGTAAAAAAAAAAGCATCAGGGGGAACCGTCGAGACTATGGAATGAGCGGAAACCAACGTGATTCTTGGCGAGGCTACGAGGGGAACGAGTTGACTCGAATCAGAGAACGGCACAAGACAAACCGGGACTCACAACTGGAAAGCGATAACATCATCCTGCTTCGCAGTAACACTACACCGGCGTGAGCGGTTCGGAATTTGCGGAGAGTAATCACGCGCCTCACCTCTCGGGGGAAAAGGTCAATCCTCCGCTCTCACCGACCTTGACGACGATAGTCTCGGCCCAGACGCAAGCGGCAAGGCCCAAGAAAGCGGAAACGATGGCAGCAAAACGCATGTCTCGGACAGAAACGAAGGAAATAAAAGCGTCGAAAGATTGGTAGCGGTAGCAAAGAATGGAGGGTTTTCCGGAGCAGATAGGTCGAGCCTGCAGGACGTTAGATGTTTGAGCCGATGTTTGCCCGGTGAATACGACTTACGCTGCTCGTAGGATGCTATTTGCACAAAGGGAATAGAAAATGGCGGCAAAAAGGAAGAGAAGGAGAGATAGAGAAAGCGTAAAGCAACCGATCCGGTTTATATGAGCCTGTAGCCATTGTGGCTGTTGCGAGGGCGGAACATCGAATATGCTCAACATCTCCTTCCGCCGACTTCCGCCCCGACAACTCGTCCGGATTTTCTCGTCCTCCGCAAGGAGACTCGACCATTTCCCAAACGTCGACCAGAAGGTGCAGGCAAGATAAACGCTCTGTACGTATTCATGGCTAATATCCGTCACCCATCACTAGGGGTTCGAAAAGGCCCTTCAAGTCAAGGACAAGATCGTCATAGCCGACTTCTACGCCGAGTACGCGTCTCCCTACGTGCAGAAAACGCCTCATAATGTTTACCGTACCCACCGTTCAGTTGGTGCGGTCCCTGCAAGATTCTAGGGCCAATCCTGGAAAAGGTTACCAAGGATGGTGCCCTGACATCCGGCAGTGGGAAACTGTTCAATCTGGTCACCGTTGACACCGGTGAGCAAAAAGGATCCTCCAGTCCGGTTCCCACACATTCACTAACGCTTCCCCAAGAAGAACAAGGCGAGCTGGCGATGAAATACGGGGTGAGACGTGTCCTCTGCCTTTTCACGTGCGTCACGAATTTCTCAATTTCACCATCCAGGTCCGGGCGCTTCCGACAGTCGTAGCCTTTAAGGATGGCGAGCCAGTTGCAAGATTTGTCGGTGCGATTCCGGAGCCAGAGGTAACAGAGTTCCTTAGGTCTGTGTGACAACAAGAGAATGAGGTATAGTAGTAGGAAACGAGAGGTAGTCTACACAAATAGACGCATACATAACTGAGCCTTCAGAGAGCAAAAAGCAAGACGAACATGGGGATGAATGAATGAGGCGGAATTGGGGGAAACTATCAACACGGAAAAAATTTAAGAGGAAAAAGCAGGTCTGCCGATGAAGTGATACGAGATGGGAAGAGGACCTGGGATAAATACCACACCGTCGAGCCCGAGGCGAGCTCGCAGTGTTTTCCTCTTTCCGCAACGAAACGAGATAAAGCACACGGTGACGCCAGTCCAAGTATAGTCACCGACCGACAGAGAGGAGAGAGAGATATAGTGGCGTACACGGGGTCAAGAAAAGACCTAGGGCGATGATGCAGTTACTGCACAACGCAGCACTTGCCTCCGCCTTGCGGGGCGTATGGGTCGTCGCTTTTCCCGACTGGACCCCATACTGATGGAACCTACCGCGTTACAAAGGTCAGAAGGGACAAAGGAAGGATACTAGTATAGAGTTCGGGACGCACCAGATGATCTGTCGTTGTCTTGCAGTATCGAATCAGGCTGGAGCAACACTGTCAGCGCCCCCATTCGACGAGCCGAGGGAATTTGAAGGAGTCAGACTAACCTAGCGCTGGCTTCGCTGACCTTTATCCTTGGCCTCGCGAGATCATCTCTCAGCCGCTGGTTGTGTTCGAGGAGACGACGGAGTTTGAGCTCGGACATTGACTGCTTGTGTGGACGATTCATGGTGGTCTATTTGATTGAGAGGGGGAGGAATTGAACGTCGAGGTTCGGGGAGAAATGAGGATGCAGGCTGCGGGAGAGAGTGAGTTGTCGTTTCCGGCTCAACTAACGCCGCAAAGGCGGTGGGAAAGTTTGTGGGCGGCGGGACTCACATGATGATGACGGTGAGCTGTGGGCGGAAACCGGAGAGCAGCTTTTAGGTTTAAGAGGGGGAAAAAAGGTAGAACTGAGGGGATCTGAGGGAAATGGGCTGGGGACAGGACGCTGTGGTCGGAGAGAAGGGGAGGTGGAGGACGGATTGGTCAATTGCCTGATCTTGCACAAAGCCTGTGGGAAAAAAGCGGACGAGCAGATAACGCCTTCGCGGGAATCCATCAAAGCGGACGATTCCCGAATGTATCCAACCTCGGTCACTCTCCCTGCATAATACCATAGCCTTTGGTGAAAATGGGAACTATAGGCATGTAGCCCATGTTTACAATAGATGCTCGATGTAAGCGTAATCCAAAAAGAAAGGGGGAGGGGGGAACGAGATATGAGACAAAGCTCCTGACCGCCGTCAGTGGATGCGCTAATAAGTGGTGAATATAAGAAAAAACGAAGGAGATAGCAAGTGAACGTGTGTGCGATGGAACGACGACGATAAGAGTCCAGAGAATCCGGTTTGCTAGGACCAAAGGCGTCAGGTTCGCGCTCCGCCCATGGATCTCTCCAAAACCGCTCTGTGCTTTCTGCTTTCTCCTCGGCACCAGCGGATCACATTAAGACACAACTGCATCCTTGTGCAGGTGGCGCATATGGGTCTTCTCCCTTGTTTACATGTCCCCAGACAGAAGGAATCTGCGGGAGGATGATCAAGGGTCAGCAAGGCAAATACAACCAGAGCGGTGGAAGCGATTGGAGGCGCGTGGATCCCCCGAGAAGGAGCGACCAGAGGGCGCCAACACATTCAATGTTTGCGTGGTGAGAACCTGGTCCGCGTCTCCTATATAGCGGACCGCTGCCGCTGAGTAACCCTGTGGACTCACGAGGTGATCAGTTGTAGTTTTGCAATAGCGAATCAAACTGGCGAAATAGAATACGGACGAGTGTTAGCGAACGGTCCATGTGGATGAGAACACGGTGATATATGCGAACCTTGCGCTGGCCTCGCTCACCCTTATCCGTGGCCGAGCAAGGTCGTCTCTCAGCCGCTGATTGTGCTCCAGAAGCCTCCTCAACTTGAGTTCTGTCATCGACTGCTTTGGTCCTCGCGAGCTCATTTTTGTCGATGTAAAAGCGGACAGCCGGCGGGTGATGAGTTGGCAGGAGATATTAAACGGTGCGAGACGCCGGAAGAAAGGGGGAGTAGACGAAGCGGCCCGAGGATGTGTGGGTAAGTGATGGAGAGGGTTGAAGCTGAAGTGAGAAAGAGAACAGTTTGTTGGTCCAAGAGTTGGCTTCACGATCTTTTCTGTTTACGTCCAACCTCACCCCACCGGAATGACAAAATACGCTGTCCATCTCAAATCCTCTTCCGGTCTGGTCTTCTTCACTTTTTCTTGTTACCCACATCAGATTCGTTTCCCCGACTAACCTCCGGAACAGCTCCCTATAGGTCTCCAAAATTTCAAACAACTCGCCCAGGGACTCGAGCTGTCCTCAAGCCCCGCCAGCGACTACATGCAACACGGGGTGCACCAGAAGAATCGGAGGAGCTCGCCTTTTACCGTCGGCTTCATTCCTACAGAGACCGCGATGATGTCGGTCACCACCACCAGAACGGGCTCGAGGACGAAGAGGACGGTGACTGGGCCGACGAGTCCACGCTCATAGCGATGCTCCAAGACAAGTGCGTGTCTACTCTTATCTTATGCGCCCCACGTTCTTGCTAGACGCGTCATATCTCTCAGTGATCCGCCCGAGGACGAGGAAGGCGACGTAGCGGGACTTTTGGACCGCTTGAGCGACGCCATGGTCGCCTATAGACCGGGGCTCAGAGACTATCTTAAGAACGCCCTAATCCCGACTGTCCATCATCAAACACGACTCCAAAATACTCTCAGGGACAAGATCGACAGTTCATTTGCCACCGGCGTCTTATCCGTTGACCAGGTGTGCAAGAATGTCGAGTCCTTCAGGTTGAAGGATGAGGACGATATAACCAACTTCTATTCTGGGGTCAAAGTGCGCGCATATACGCGGGTCTTGGTTCCCTGACCTCACTCATTCCCCCACGAAGGTCGAGGTGGGACAAATACAGACGCAGATAACATCCATGGAAGCCGAAAGGAAGCGAATTCTCGAGGCGTTTGAGCGGGAGGTGTCCCAACGTTGTGCATAATGACTTCTCTTCGATTAACATCTCGAAGATCTTACTGACGTTCCTCCCCTCTGATTCCAGTAAATGCTGTCGCCTCAATCGCGGAAGGGATGCCCGCTCACTTGGAGAACCAGTTATCCAAGCTGGAAAGGAAATGCAAAGAGCAAGAAAAGGAAAACCCTGACTTGGAGAAATCTGTGGCTGCGTTGCTAAAACTTCAAATGAACTGATTCCATGCTGTCTGTGCTCTTGGACCTCCTGCCGACGATCCTGTTGTTCTTGTACGCGTCTCTGTCATTCTGCTTCCGCGTGTATGCAGATCCCCTTGTCGCCTGCACCTGTACTTTTAGGAATATAATATTTCTCTCGTCCATCTCCATACTTCCCCGGCCAGGGTAGAACTGAGTGTGATTCGTGATCGGGTTGGCCATGCGGCCGGTCTCTGTACTGAAAACGAGTCCCGAGCATCCCGAAAGGCCTCCGTACTCAGTGTTTATCTGTAGATTACTTATCTCACCGCGCACACAGCACTGAACATGACCCACACATCGTACGACTCATTCCAGCGTTTTGATGCTCGTGTTCAAGACTCGGAAGCACTTATAAAGGCACCTTTCCACGCAATTCCCGTTCGCCCTTCCATCACACTTCCCCTGCTCCCGGTTGCTAGGAAGCGGGCATCAGTCCTTGAAGCTTGAAGCTTGAACCCCGAAGATGACAGGTCTTTCAGACAAGTTCACGTCCGTGCTCGAGGCGTACAACCCTACCTTTCAAAACCTTTCGCGTCCGGTGGCAGGCGTATTCGGACTCAAGAACCTGGGACCACATTTCGATGTCTTCGTGTACTCCTTCGTACTATTCAATTTTGCGAATATCGTCCTCGTCCCAGGCTTTAGTAGGTTGTTCTTCGATCGGGTTTACGGGGCTCTGGATGTAAAAGCGAGGAACAAGTGGTAAGTAACTTCCCAATCGCTCTCACGATGTCGGGTTTTCCATTCCCACCGGATCTTTGAATCATCGGAGAGGGCAAATGTCTCTATTCCCTGTGGATACGCTCTCCGCGTCTGGGTTTCATTCCGGAAAACTGATCAGCATCCACATGCGCTACACAGGAATTGCCGTGGCGTGTCATTGGTCCACGTATTGATTGTGATTCCCTTGGCCATCCGGTGCCTCGATTCTCCTGCATTATCTACAGATCGTGCATTCGGCTGGGATGAAAGAGCTGGGGCCGTCTTTGCCATCGCCGCCGGGTACTTCCTCTGGGATGCTATTGATATGATGGTGCATTTCGAGGCTTTCGGCTTTGTGGCTCATGGTCTGTGTCATCCTCTTGACGCCCAACCCATGCGTGCACTTACGAGAGGCAAACCACAGGCGCAGCGTGTTTCTTCGTGTACTTTTTGTGTTTCGTAGGCCTGAACAGTTGTCCCCGTGAAGGAAGACTGTATCTGACGTACCCGCAGCGCCCATTTTTGGCTTATTACGCCGTGCGATGTTTGCTATGGGAGGGGTACATCCATCACATTCCATTACTTAATGTCCGTGGCACACGCTGAGCCCCACATCACAGGAGCACGATCTTTTTGAATTTCCACTGGTAACCCTGCGCGTAGGGACCGTTTCGAGGGGCGACTAATCGCGGTCTTTCAGGTATATGGACAAATCTGGCTTTAGCGGGAGCAGGCTTCAGACAATTAATGGAGTCTTCTTGCTCGCCTCGTTCGTTGGATTGAGGATTGTATTCGGAGGTTACATCGTGCGTCGGCATTTGCGGTCCCACCTATTAAGGAGGACAAGGGTTAACCTTGCCGAAAGTCCTACGCATTCTGCAAGTCCGTTCTTCAAGTTCGCGACGAGGTACCACTCGCCGTCGCGTTGTATTATGGATGCGGAAACTTCCTTTTGCAAGGGCTAAATTGGTTCTGGTATGCTCAACGTAAAGTCTATTTGTTATGTGTCTCTGATATTGGATTAGGTTGTTCGCCATGTTGAAGGGATTCAAGAGGAGGATGTCGGCATCAGCAACGGGACCTCAGGCTGAGCACCGCAAGATGGAGTGATGGGGGTCGTTCTGTTTGATCTAGGGCGGTGGTAAATACCCGTATGTCGTTTCGGAATGTGGCATGGATTTCCTTTCCAATTCCAAGAAGAAACGAAAGATACAACTCGAGGTACAACCTACGGGTATGCACGTTTTGGGCTATATCTCCCGACGTTCGCGTTTGTCGACTGTTGAAAGCGCGTACTTGTCGGAGAGGCCGCATGACGAGTTTTGGTGTGGATCTTGTTTGTACGTCCGTCTCTTCGGCACAGCATCAACGCCGGAAACTACTGTCAAGAACAAGCGTCTCGATTTTCAATAAGGTAGAAACTCAGACGGTGCGTAACTTGGCCACCGTGTGGAACCGACTGATTTTCGCGATCCTTAGGCAAACGGAACACACAAAAGCTTAGCCAGCGACCTCTCCTCAGGGGAATGAAGGAGGGGAAAAATACCTTACGAGAAGCACTCGATTATGAAGATATCAAACACATCTCCGGGGCCATATACGCAGGTACGTTGCCCCCTACTTTGAACGGGACCAGCTCGATCTTAACCCAATCAGGCGGATACGATACTGTGAGGATGACATGTGTCAAATTAGACAATGGCTGAAAACTAGGCGCCAGAATGTATCTGCCCTTGAGTCTTTCTTGTTCGCGATGACATTGAATCCCGACGTCTACAAGAAAGCTCAGAAGGCAATCGACGAACAGATCGGAAGAGATCGCCTAATAGAACTCAGTGACCGGGAGAACCTCCCATGTATCACTTGTCTGTTGAAAGAGGTCCTACGGTATGTTCACCCGGTCATTGACAAACCTCAGATTGACCTTTTCTCGGGGTAGGTGGGGTGTCCCCGTGCCATTGGGTAAGCATCATGTTCTATAAGGTGACGAGACCCGCTCAAGAAGCAAAGGCATCCCACATCTTCTGACCCAAGACAACATCTACAACGGCTACTTGTTGCCTGGAGGCTCGAGTGTCTTCTTTAATGTCTGGTAGGTGATTTCCCACAAAAAGTTGTGCCTGAGTCAACTCATTTGCACAGGGCCATGACACGAAACGAGAAGGTGTATCCCGAGCCAGAGGTGTTTAATCCGAACCGATTTTTGCACCCACCGAGCCATCAAGTACACGAGCACCTGGAAGCGGTGTGGGGATTTGGACGAAGGATCTGCCCTGGAAGGCCTTTTGCAGAGGCGAGCCTATGGTTGTTCATGGCAAACTTTATCGCAACAATGAATATCGAAAAGGCTGTGGATGGGGATGGAAGCACAATCACTCCTCCGGTGGCGTTTGTGCCCGGGGCAATCAGGTGAACGAATATTGTGATTTCGGCCTGGTTGGATCCGAGACGCTGATTCTGGTGGCAGACATCCCAAGACTTTCTCGTGCTCAATCACGTATCTGGAATACGTACCTGGCGAGAGTATGAGACGGATCGAATCCGGCCCGGGGTAATTGCGGCATTGCGATGCTTAAATTGTAAAGAGATATCTGATACAGCAGGTTTCATTTCGATAGACCGTTCTGCGTAGGGTACAGCTCCAATTTGTTGTTTATCTTTTGACGGTATTGGAGCTCGGCATCCCGGCATGACGCAGATGCCGGGGCCAAGTCCCCCCAGCCAGAACTAATTCCCACTGTTGTTCCGCCCGTAAAAAATTACAATATATCCCTGACACAAACCACAGGTTGCTGACGGCCCTACCGACCAAAAAGCGAGAGGGAAAACCAGGTTGCCAACCTGCCGAGGCCAACGCACGGGCTGGCCGATGCCGCGATGCCGGGATGCCGAGCCCCAATACCATCAAAATACAAACAAATTGGAGCTGTACCCTACGCAGAACGGTCTATCGAAATGAAACCTGCTGTAAGTGGGGAGTGGCTCCCAATGCACCGCATGGGCTCCTTCGCAACCACAGTGACTGCCATCACATCGATGAACGTTTGAACTGGCGTGCATCGTGAGGCAGAACTGCCGTTGGGCTAAGCGAGCGGGCGCCGGAGTCCCGACCGCCGAGCCTAACATTGTCATCATCCTACAAACCGCATTTTGTATACAAATGATCCAGGTTTACATAGGCGATGGTACGATAGTGGGGCAGACTTCTGGATGTGAGTTTGATTCGGGTATTGCACCCCCAGGACAGCAACTTTGAACGGTAGCGTATATCGATCGCGCCGTTCACTTCGGGGCGCCTACTGGGAGGGTGTCCGACGATCGTGATCACTCCACAGAATCACAGGGGGGCGGTCCACCGGATCACCGCCGCCGCGGACCTCACCATTCGCTCTGGATGTCTTGGCTCGCGAATGAGTTGCCGGCGATGCTGAATCAACACCCGCAGCCGTTCTCGCAACAAGAAAACATGGAGCGTGTTCGCAGACTGCGTGATGCAGTGAACGCTCTTGTTGTGTGTCCAGCACCCTGCACGGGACGCGTATAAATAAGAACCGGAGGGATAGAAAGCGCCCCAACCAACTCGAGATGCTCCATCCTAGTGGTCTCACAGCTTTCCTTGGGCTTCTCTTACTCGCAGAACGTGTGGTCGCTGCACCCGCACCCACATCCCCAAGTGATGCAACTGTGAGTTTTTCCCCACGTCACCTAGTTAGTCCTCCTGAATGTCTCGGAGGTTTCTTGGGGCGATTGTACGAGCTTTGAAGTCAATTCCACGGACTCCAACTTTCGGTGCGGATTCCTCGAGGTTCCAATGGACTATCACGACGGCTCCGCTGGAACGGCGCGCCTTGCAGTCATCAAGTACGCTGCAGCTGTTCCAGAGAAGCAGGGAACCATCTTCTTCAATCCAGGTGATCCACTTTATCTGCTGCCCGTGACCTTGAGCTAATATCCCCTGTTTGCAGGTGGTCCCGGCGGTTCGGGAGTCGGGTTCATCGAGGAATTCGGTCCGGTACTCGGTAAAGATTTTCGGGGTGCCTTTGACTTAGTCTCCTGGGATCCCCGTGGAGTGGGGTTTTACACATTGTAGGTTCCCGTCGTGGTTTCAATGTGGTTGACTGACTGTGCGTCACTACCAGTCCTGGAGCTGTTACTTGTTTCGATTCCTCGGAGGAAGACGAGGCGTTCTGGAAGCACACGGTGGCCGCCGGCATCAACGAAACCATCTCTGGAAGGTTCAACGAACGAGACCTCGGGGAACTGTACTCGCAAGTTGATTCGACTGAACAGAAGTTCAAAGACTTCGCAAGACGTTGCCAGAACGGTCCTGTTGGGCCATACTTGAAATACCTCGGTACGAGTTCCACCGTTAGGGACCTTGTGTCGTTGGGAGATGCACTTGTGGGGAAGGGTGAACCAATTGACTTCTGGGGGATCTCTTATGGCACCGTGCTTGGATTCAATTTTGTTAACAGTGAGTTCCTCCAACCTTTTCGACTGTATAATTTGGTTAAAATTTGGTTCTAGTGTTCCCCGAGGTGTGCTTGACCCGGCTCAAATGTCAAATCCTGCGTGCTAAGCCTATTTAGCGCGCCGGGCATGTGATCTTGGATGGCGTAGCGGACCCAGACATCTGGATATCGTACAAGGTATCTCCAACGCTGCCGTGGTGGAAACCTCTTCTCACCTATAGTACCAGTTGCCGCGTCCTTCTCTCGCGGATTCCGAGAAGACATACTCCGGCCTTACGGATGCTTGCGCCGCGGCAGGAAGGGCTGGTTGTAAACTCATAGAATTTACCGGCGACAACGCCAGCGGAGACGATGTTAAGGCCCTTTTGAACTATGTCCACGATGTAGTCAACTCCCTCTCCAGACTGGGCCACCCAACTCACTCAGTCTCCACATTAGGCGGCCCTCCAGCTCTATCGTGACGGAGTTGAAGTTCCCTTTGTTCCCGGCATCCTGAAGGGTACGGTCCCCGGCTTTCACTTGCCTGGGAGTTGGTTGCTAACTCCACAATAGTTGCGATCCTGTCGCTTTTGTACTCCCCATCGGCCTGGAGCGAGGATGTGAACACCTCGATTTACCAATTCGTGGCTTTCGTTCTACAAGCTTCCAAAGCTCACAACGTCACGGTTGACGGGGGTGCCAAATACAGCGTACCTTCCGGGGAATTCGCCATTGACGAGTCAACCTTTGGGGCCTTCCTGAGCGATGTCCCTCCCTCCCGGGACTTGACCTCTTATGCGCTAACAGCCATCTCTGGAGCGGACAATTTCAACGATGACGAGACGACAATCGGGGACGTGTTTAACCTTATTGTGAATAACACCCGCGAGGTCACCCCTACGTGTAGGTTTCCACTGTTCGCTCATATATATTCATCTTATTTACCCGTCCCGAATCAAGTCGGAACCATCTGGAATCTTGGGTACGCACAAAAGGAAGTGTTCTCTGAGGGTATGTTCTGACGACAGCCTCCCCAGCTACACATTGTATAGGTGGCCAGTCCGTTCTGTTGAACAGCTTCCCCCATTCAGCCCTAAGGAGCTCAAGAACCCAATTCTCATCATGGGAACCACCGTACGTGCATCCCACCCCCGAGCTTGAACTAAATTGTAGTATGGCCTGATCGCCACAATTCCTAGGCTGACCCTGTCACGCCGTTCGCGAGTGCGCAAAAAACCGCAAACAAGTTTGGTGATGACGCTTTCCTGCTCGAGCAACTTGGCTTTGGTCATTCGACCTTCGCTCAGGTCTCCGCTTGCACTCTAGGCGTCGTGAGCAATTACTTTGCAAACTCCGAGGTTGGTGTTGTTTCTTTTATACGTTGGCTGTGCATTCATACTGATTGGTTTACGATTTTTAGCTCCCAGAGGGACGCAATATTCGGTGCCCAGTCGACGATGTAAACGTTCTCTTCCCTGTCCTGGACGGAAACACGACCGTTGCCAAGCGGTCAAATTTCCTGCGCAGGGGGTGGTAATAGCATCAGACTACCCACCAATAAACGTTTAAACAACGGCCTCGATGGTTTCAATCCCTCCAAAGACACTTTACTCTTAACATATGGACCTTCACACACTTGTTATTTATTTGATATACACATAGATGCTTTCGTTTGTGCTTAAATCCCTATCGCCATTGGACCACGGTAGACGAGCGCTTGGGGAAACTGTTCGGATCTGCAAGCGTCGGGTGTCGGGCTTGGCCGCCTGGTCGCTTTGCAAATTGCTCGTTCAATCGGAAAGGATGGAAAGGCAACGAAAAGTTTCGAGATCAATCAAATGATACCGCTCTTTCATCGATTCGCTGATGAGAAAGTACCACGGTGCGTCACTCGGGCGCTCCCAGCGGTGAACGTGGTCGGTGCTGAAGGAAAAAGCACAGACAGAGGGAATGGTGATCCTGTGCTAAGTATCATCGCCATTGGACCCTATCTCCACGCAATCGCAGACGGGACCGCCACGTAAAAGCCACCAGCCTCACATGGACGGCACGCTATCCAGGACCGCACAACACTGCTCACCATTTCAGCGGTACGGGTAGGCGGAAGCATAATTCCAGTGTGGGCGGCGGGTGCTTTGTTATTATCGTTCCGTCCTCCCAGGATTACGAAATCACTCCGGTGTTTCGCACACTTTCGTGACGTTTAATTCGTGTATAGAGCGCTCTAGAATCTGTACGCCAGTCAGTTGCATGCAGGCTTTTGCGATTTGTCCCCGCGGAACCGGGGCAAGCAAGCAAGGCGATCCGGAATGGGCGAAGCTGGAACAGCACTGGCGTGACCAAGTGTGACAGTGCCTGTCACGGATCACTAGTGGGTGATCTGGATTCTGTACGCGAACGCCGTCCACGCGCAAGGCCAGGCTAGTCCCCCTCACCTCCTCCCCCCGTCCCTGTCCTGGATGTCGCAGGCAACACTGTAAGTCCAAGATATCTCGACGAACTTGTTCGATTTACCCACCTCATCGCCCTAGCACTCTACGCCCACCTCCTAACGTCGACTTCGTCCAAGGTCAGTGGAGATACGACCCCACCAACCCTCTCCGAAGAACCCATGGAATTCTCACCTCCCTTCAAAAGGTTATCCTGGCATCCCACCCGGCGCTGATAGGCCCCAGGCCGCCGTCAAAGGGGTCAGATCCGCTTCCGCTATCGTTTTCATCCATACCTCCACTTAGCCTAACTATGGGTTCTCCCTCTTCGAATAGGCCATCGAAGTTCGCGCCGGCCAGCAGGGTGTAAAGGCCAAATGGGTCAGGATTGAGCTAAGGAAGGTCGAAGTCCTTCCTGGTGGTGGTCAGGCGGGCACCTTCTTCGACTACATTGGGCAGAGTCCCGTCAACCTCTGGACGGGACCGGATGGAGAATATGGAATTTTACGACCGGTTTGTCCCCTTCGCGTCCTATCTATTCCCGGTTTCCTCAACCACGATGCAGCAAGATTTCCCATTTTTTATCCGTATCCCTGAATCGCTACCCCCAACAATTGCTCTCGAGAAAGGAGGCAGGTTCCGACTCACAATCTCCCCGCATTCAGTTGCTTATTACAATTATACAGCCGGTATCAAGTATGAGTTGATTGCTACGGTTTGCATCAAGGGCAAAAGGTGCGCAGCTTCCGCCTTAACTCGCGGTCACATGCTCATCCGGGGTTTCTAGAGGGTTCTTCCGACGCGACAAATCCACCATTGTTTCGACCTCCTTTCAAATCATCATTGACAAACACGAACTTCACTCGACGTGGCCTATCTACTCCCAGCCAGAGACCCGTAACATAATTCAGGATGGCGTCACCCTCATCGTTCAACGTGGTCAAACGTGCTACGGTCCCGGTGATCGGATGACCGTCAACGCGACCATCAAAGCCGATAACCTCAACACCATCCTCTTGCGCGGGTTTGAGTTCGCCCTCCGTGAATCTACCGTCTTCCGTCCCGGACCAGGTGCTGGAAGCAGAAGGGGTGCACCTCAAGTCAAAATGGCCACCATTGCTGAACACAAAGTACCCGTCAATGTGACCCTCTACGGTGGTACTCAACACAGAGCAGAACTCACGTGCACTGTGCCTTCGTACCACACCTCCGCCACAATCAATGCCGCACGACACATCGATATCACTTATATTCTTAGTGTGAAGGCTTTGATGGGTACTGGATTGCCGATCACTCTTGACTTGCCTGTCGTGGTTTCGAATTGGCCCAAGTGAGCGCTTTCTTGACCTTGTTCTGTCTCCCGAACTGAATCGTACGGCTTACCTTGTAAAGGACTGTATCCGTAGAAGCGGCAAGGTGAGGAACTCGTGACTGTCCTCGTTTTGCGGATGTGCTTACTCCCCGCAAAGGCGAATAGGCCCCGTACAAAACCTCTCTTTGGTTTCAGGTCAACAGGTTCAACCTCGACCGCCACAACCGGTTCTCACTTCAACTACGTACAACCGTCGTCCAAGTGAAGAGCGCCAAGACAGGCCAGCTCAATTCAACACCGCCCCCACACAACCCACCAATGGATATCTTGCCAACGGCGGCTTCAAAACAGACGAACTTGGCTACGGGATTGGAAATAACTCTTTCAACACTGTATCTGGTGGTACACTCCCCACAAGCACCGTCCCCAGTCGTTACGTCGATCCTAGGGCGGGAGGTTCCGGCAGTGGGCGACCGGGTTCGAGTGGTGCGGGACGTCCAGGTTCGAGCAGTAATCGTCCAGGCTCCAGCGGTAACCGTCCGGGCTCCAGTAGTGGACGTAATCGATTGTTGGTCACCAACATAAGTGATGACATCCCAGAAGAGTCTCCGATCACTCCTACGCCAACGTCCCCGCCCAAACCGGTTTCACCCCCTAAATTTTCGCCCCAGCAACAGCAACAGTGGCTCAGTGCTGAAGAGGAGAAGAAGCGGCTGTACGAGAGTGCCGTGGCTCGTGTTGAACAGGTACAAGGTATCCAGTCGATACCTCCCCCTGAGCCGAGCCCACCGCTTCAACAGGTATGTTTGGATCCTGGGAGTCGCGATCGTATCGCTGACTCTGGTTCAGCCTGTTGGACATGTCGATGCGGGCCCAATTTTGGTGGGTCCCAGCGCTCAGCTGCCATCTTGGAGTACTGCGGAACAAGAGAAGCAACGATTGTACGACCAAGCCCAGGCTACTGCGAGGAGGACACAAGGGCTTGCCTACTCTCCACCCCCAGAAACGACTACACAACCTTTGTCGGTCGGAGCCGCCCTATACTCTGACGCCATGCTCTCGATACGACGCGAGCCACAAAACACTCGACCAGATGCCTCTCCTGAAAGAAACGATGCGACACCCCAGTATCCTCCTCCCCAGACCGAGAAGGAGATGCTGCAACGATATTATGACGCCAAAGCTGCTGCCTCTCGTAATCAGGGACAAGATTATGTGCAAGCGGAACCCATATCTTATGACGCTCTCTATCCCTCTAATACTCCTAACTCTGGAACGATCTCGCAACCCTCTGACTCGCAGCGGCCCCCTTCGTTTCCCAGCAGACAGGATGATCCTCCTGCGTTTACTTCGGGATCTCAGCATCCCATCCTGTCGGAGAAGGAGCGCTTGAGGAGGCATTACGAAGCTCAGGACGCAGCTGCGAATACTGTTACGTCCCCCCCCTCCGTTCCGACACCTATATACATGCCATCCCCCCAACCTCCCCAGATCGTGTCACCACACCCCACCACACCCCCACAGAACAACTCTCCCCCACCACCTTTGAACAACCCGCCTGCTCCCATGAACGCGTTGGCCGAGAAGGAGATGCTGAGGAAGAAGTACGAAGTTGAAAATGCACCACGACAGGCCCGGAACCAGAACGGCCGGGCCCCTCCCTCACGTAGCGGCTCTGCCCTACCCCCCATCCCGCGCTCCCCCCCTATCCAGGCCAACACTCCTGGACGTCCCCTGACCGCTGCCGAGGAAAAGGCGCAACTTGCAGCGCATTATACAAACACTCCTGCATCGCCCCAAAGCCCAGGACGTCCGCTGACTGCTGCGGAGGAAAAGGCCCAATTGAAGGCGCAGTACGAAGCTCAGGATCAGGTGGCCTCCCCTCCCATCCAGTCCCAACGGATTCAAACCCCAACCTCCGCGTTCAGCAATGTCAACCTGAACAATACCCTCCCTACCCCGCCACCGCTGAAACCCCGACCCCCCGTTGATTATATCATTCGGACAAAAGAGGAGGATACCCGTACACATTCACAGTATCTCGGCCTGCAAGACGTTGGGTCCGTGGGGCCGCTTAGGGAGCAGGGGAAGTCTGACTTCTCTTTGAACGGGCAGACCGCGAATGGGAACGGGAACGGAAACGCGTATAGCCACGAATCTTGATGCGAGCCTCGGTCGGATTTTACTGTTTGGGCTGTCTCCTTCTGTACGAGCTTTTCTTGTGTATACCCGTCTTCCAAACTCCCTTCGCTGCTGTTTTGTTTTCGGCAATACGCGTGAACCACCCCCCCATCCTCAGTGCTTGTAGTACTTGCTTCCTCCCGTTCCTGGTCTCTTCTCGGTTCCTGATATCTCTCGGGCGTTGATGCTTCTTTCCACTTACTCTTTATCACTCTCACATTAAACGTTTTTCCTCATTCCTATGACAGCCTTATTTTCCTCTTCATTGCAAGTTCGTCAAGTCTCGTCGGCCAGCTTCTGCATACTCTCTTGGACTGATTTAGCTTCCGTTATTTATTCTACTCTGGTCCCCACTACTTCCGGGTCCTCAATCACACATGGTGTGCTCTTAAATTCGACTGATTTTCCTCGGGAAGATGCATTCCAAGGCCGTATGGGGATGTTCGGAAAGTCGTAGAGCGGGATCGTTCAGGCTGGCGACAACTGAGAGCACCTTGGGGCACCCGCGTGGCTCTAGCAGTATGAATGCATAACCATCGGTCACCTTGGGAGTGGCCAAACAGGACTGTCGCGTACAGTACTTCGTGTCGATACACAATTCGGCAGTTGATTGGGAACTATGGTATTCAGGCAGCAACGTCCTGTAGGAAAAGAGAAGAACTGTTTAGAGGACGATGTTATTGTGCTCGAATTTTGTGGGAGTTTGTCGCCGGACAAGCCGAAACAAGCCCTCCCGGTTTACACCCGACTACCGTCTTCCCATCCGAACTCCTCATGGCCACTCAAGTCTTACCGTCGCAACTAGCGAACGGCATTGAGAAAACCAATGGCGTGAATGGAAAGGCCTTCAAATCGAAAAATCAGCAGCGCAGGGCGAAGCTGAAGGCGAAGAAGGCGGAGCAAAAGGCTCAACCCGTGCGTCGTGTCCGTTCGCCACACTTATCAGCCCAAAGACTGAGTTTTCTTGCCCCACGAGCAGGAAGACACGCTAGCCGAGGGACCGACCCCGGTGTCTGAGGAGGCACCTAACGATGTCGAGTACGTATTTGAACAGTTGGATATAAAGGGCTCCGGATTTGAAGAGTTCGCCGACGTACTTGCTCGTTTCCAGCAACCTCCCGAAGCTACTTCAGTGCGTCGATTCTCGCTATCCTGTTCCCCAAGTGACCGTGGTCTCATCGATGTGAAAAACTTTGGATCTCATTCAGGGCGTTAAAAGCGAAGGTCCTACCAAGGGAGAGATTATCTACTCTGACGATGATATGGCTTCCGAAGGAGACTCAGACGAGGAGGGGGAGAAGAAGCCACTGTCGAAAAAGAAGGCGAGGAAACTTAACCGTTTGACCGTAGCTGAATTGAAGCAGCTCGTCAAGAAACCCGAGGCCGTCGAATGGACAGACGTGACGGCTTCGGACCCTCGGCTTCTACTTCACCTCAAAAGTTACAGAAACACTGTGCCCATCCCCGCTCACTGGAGTGCCAAACGTGACTACCTTCAGGGAAAGCGGGGTATCGAGAAGCCACCTTTCCAACTCCCCTCTTACATCGCGGATACCGGTATTGCGACCATGAGAGACGCGATTAAAGAGAAGGAAGCCAACATGTCTCTCAAGGCGAAGACTCGTGAAAGGGTTCAGCCGAAGATGGGCAAGGTCGACATCGATTACCAGAAACTTCATGACGCGTTCTTCAAGTTCATGACCAAACCAAATGTCGCCGGATTCGGTGAACTGTACGTCCCTCTTGTCCTTTGTTGTCGTTCAGCTAACATCTGTTCTGACCTGTAGGTATTACGAAGGCAAGGAATTCGAGACGCAGCTGAAGCATAAACGACCTGGCGAATTATCCCCTGAGCTTGTAGAGGCGTTGTCAATCCCGCCTCTCGCTCCACCACCGTGGTTGATCAGTATGCAAAGATTTGGACCGCCGCCGAGTTATCCCACATTACGGATACCCGGTCTGAATGCCCCTATCCCCGAAGGGTACGTCCAGTACCAGGTCTTTCATGCCTTCAAATTGACACCGGCCACAGTGCTCAGTGGGGTTTCCACCCTGGAGGTTGGGGTAAACCTCCATTGGATGAGTACAACCGCCCATTGTACGGTGACGTCTTTGGTGTGCTTCCGAAAGCGAACGATGCCGATGTAAGTCATCCTGGGCACTACGTATACTAGGCTTGACAAATTCCAAAACAGCTTGGCGAACCTGTGGACAAAACCCCATGGGGAGAACTCGAACCAGAAGGTAAGGTCTACTTCTGCTGCGGAGGTCAATGGACTGACCGGGTTCTGCTTTACAGAGGAAGAGGAGGAGGAGAGCGAGGAAGAGGAAGAAGAGGAGGAAGAAGAGGCTGCTGAGACTCAGACAGATGGGCTCCAAACACCCTCGGGGTTGGAGACACCATCAGGCATGGCATCTGTCGTCTCGACCGTTGCCGGTGGCCTCGAGACTCCGGACTTCTTGGAGTTACGCAAGAACGCATCAAGAGTTTCGGATGTTGGGGACTCGTCGTCTCGCTCGTTGTACCAGGTCGTGCCGGAGATGCAGACGTCAGTTCGCGGTCTTATGGGAAGCGATCGTGCTTACGACATCGGCGGTGTCTCTGGTGCTGCACAAAATCTTCCGGTGCTTGGTGAAGAACGCGGTACGAAGGTGAGTGTCCCGGACAAATGTGAGTTTGGCAACAGAACTGATCCGATACCTTCCCCATCCTCAGCGGAAGGCCAACGGAGTCGATATGTCGATCGACGCAGGTGAGCTCGAGGGCATGACGGAAGAAGAGCTTCGACGGAGGTATGACGCTCAGAGCCGTGGTTCCGCTGGGGTCCCCGGTAGCCGGGAGGACTTCTCGGACATGGTTGCGTCCGAGATGGTGAAGAAGAAGCAGAAGATGGAGCGACGACGCGAGGCGAAGGAGAAGGAGTTCAAGTTCTGATGATTTCTTTTAGTTGTAGTTCACCTGACCCCAGTACCGGTAGTCTTTTCGACGTAATGGATCCTTGAAACCTGACACGTACGGACTTGAAATCCACCTGAGCACCTGAGACGTGTGACTCGATGACGGAACTTGTCCAGTCAAATTTTTGACTTTATAAAAGCCAGCCTGAACTCCGTCACTTGTATGCAAGGCCCCAAGAATCTGCCATGCCGATGCTGTCCGTATCTCTTTACTGGCTTCGTCGCTCACCGTCCCTGACCCTCACTCACTTCTATGCAGCGCTGATCCGTCGCAAAGATACAAGCCTTACACTCCGTTGCACCTCAAAAACCGACAGTGGCCGTCGAAGATCATCTCAAAACCTCCGATCTGGCTGTCCACAGACTTACGAGATGGAAACCAGGCCCTCACAAATCCAATGACAATTGAACAAAAGACCGTTTTCTTCCAGACTCTCGTTAAGTGCGGTTTCAAGGAGATCGAGGTCGCATACCCTGCTGCGAGCGACACGGATTTTGGTTTTGTTCGATTGCTGATTGAGAAGAACATGATTCCAGACGACGTTTGGATACAGGTAATGTCTGCACTGACCTTGGTCAGCCTATGGGCTCACCGGTGTAAACCGCATCCATCTAGGTCTTGACGCCGGCCCGCGAAGATTTGATCAGGCGGACCGTTGAATCCGTGTCCGGGTGCAAGAAAGCGATTCTGCATATGTACAACGCCACTTGCCCGACTTTCCGTCAGGTCGTTTTCAGGAACTCGCAAGAAGAGACCGTTGAATTGGCTATCGAGCACACTAAACTCGTCCGTCGGTTGACCGACGAGTGTACCGCTCAATTCGGAACGCAATTCCGATACGAGTATAGCCCGGAGACTTTCTCGCAGACAGAGCCAGACTTTGCTATTCAGATCTGTGAGGCTGTGAAAACGGCATGGGGGAGGGCAGGGCCGGCCCATAACGACCGTATCATCTTCAACCTTCCTGCTACTGTGGAAATTGGGCCCCCTAACCATTACGCGGACCTGGTACGTCCATAACTTAGGCTACAACCGAATCCTGGTCTTATGGAGCATAGATCGAGAACTTCTGCTCAAAAATCTCGGAGAGGGAGAAGATTTTCATCAGTCTCCACCCTCACAACGACAGAGGTAATTTCGATCCGTGTTTCCAAATATCCATCACACTGATTTGCTTCTCAGGGACTGGGATCGCGGCTGCCGAGCTCGCGCAGCTCGCCGGTGCTGACCGTGTTGAAGGTTGTTTGTTCGGCAACGGGGAGCGGACTGGCAACGTCGACTTGGTGAACCTTGCCCTGAACCTCTATACCCAAGGCATCCACCCAGAAGTCGACTTCTCCGACCTCGATGCCGTCATTGACGTCGTGACGAAGTGCAACGACATTCCTATCCACCCTCGTCACCCTTATGCCGGAGAGCTCGTCTTCACCGCCTTCTCCGGCTCACATCAAGACGCCATCAAAAAGGGCTTCGAAGCCCAAGCCGTCCGGTGGAAGGAGGCAGAATCGACTGGGGAGAAGGAAATCTGGGACATTCCTTATTTGCCTATCGACCCAGCCGACTTGGGCTGCAGTTACGAAGCCGTCATCCGAGTCAATTCCCAATCCGGCAAAGGCGGCATCGCCTACCTCGTCAAACAGCATCTGGGTCTGGATATGCCACGCAGGATGCAGATCGCGTTCTACTCGGTCATTCAGACAATCGCAGATCGGGAAGCCCGGGAGGTCACCATCGAGGACATTACATCTGCGTTTAGGCGGACCTACCATTACGGTGGTGATGACTACCAAGGCCGATTGGTGCTGAAATCTTTCCGCCTGATGTCAGAGTCATTGGTTGATCCTGACACGGATGAGGGTGGAGAGGAGAGACGTAGGTTCGATGGAACTGTCTACGTGGATGGCACCCTTCGAATCCTCCGTGGTGACGGAAATGGTCCTTTATCTGCCCTCCTCAATGCCCTCAAAACCCACCTGAAGATAGACTATTCGATCAAGAACTACAGCGAGCACACCCTTGGCGAGGGACAGACGGCGAAAGCGGCCTCCTATGTCGAGCTCGTCCCCCCCGGACCGCGGTCGACGAGCGAATCTTGGTGGGGTATTGGAGTGGACTCGGACATCGCTGGATCTGGTCTACGAGCCGTCCTTAGCGCGGTTAATAGCGCCATCGGAGATCGCGTCCTCCCAGAACTCAAACTCAGCGTTGGGTTTGGTGCCTCATCAGGACAATCAGACATTGCTGCCGTTATTCTGAACACGCTGCAACTGGAGCCCCCTCGTCGCTTGCAAACTTCTTTCTTCGAGATTGTCCAGCGAACGGCCGAAAATTCAGACGGGGAAATGACCTACACGAACGTTGTCGAGCTCTTCAAGGAAACGTACAAATACGGTGGTCCCGTTGGACGATACTCCATCCAGACGTTCAAGGTGGACAAAGTCGGGAACGGGACACGGAAGGCATTCAGCGGAGTCCTTGAAGTGGAGGAGAAACAGATCACCATTTCTGGAGAAGGAAACGGCCCGCTCTCCGCCTTTTTATATGCCATTCACTCTCGCATCGAGACAGGCACGCTCTCGATCCGCGAGTACTCGGAACACGCCATAGGGGAGGGTACTGAGGTGAAGGCTGTCTCTTACGTCGAGCTGGTTCACGAGGTCGAGATTGAGAAGAAGCCGAAAAAAGTCAGTACGTGGGGTATCGCTGCTGACACGGATATCACAGGATCCGGTTTAATGGCCGTGTTGGCGGCCGCAGAAAATCTGGGTGTGAAATTTAAAGCGTAGTGTAATGTAGCTGAAGTAGCACTTTTCCTGTTGTATCTAAGTTATCAATGAACCCACTGTAGCCGCCCCTCCATGACTCGATCACTTAGGGTTCATACAACGTCTCTTTCGAGCGGGTGACACCTCACTGCTTGTTTTCAAATCCCTCGTCACCCACCATGTCTCTGACACTGTCGCCGACACTATCACCGTTTCCCTATGCTGCCGCTGCTCTAGCGGCGTACACTAAGCAGGCCGAATTGATCTTTGACGATGCCGCGACCGACGCCACGCTTGATCTGAGCGGAACAGTAATCTCTGGAGAAGAGAATATCATCGAGGAGTTGGCCAAGACTGGCGGCCTCTCAAGCGATAGCACAACAGTATGACCGAGCGTTTTGGCTATTCGTGGTCGGCTGATCCTTCGCTTCAGACTCCTGCCCTCATCTTATCACTCCGGGCACTTGCCAAGGCAACTGCTCATCCGGAGGTTGTTGCAGCTTTGGAAGAGTTCGATAACCGTCTGGCTTACCGAACTTTCTTGGTTGGCCACGATATCGGAACCACAGACTTTCTGCTCTGGGCTGCTCTGAAGAGTGAGCATCCCATTCTCCACACGATCGATTTCAGTGATCTGACCCCTCCCTCAGCCAACCTCAAGGCGATCGGTCTTTCCAAAGGTGGCCAGTACCCCCACCTACAGCGGCTGTTTACTTATATCGACACCCTCCCCACCACCCAAAATGCTCTCGGTGCCCTCGCGCAATCAAAATCCAAAGCAAGATCGTCAAATAAAACTGCTGCTTCCTTCGCCCTCGGACTTCAAGGCGCGAAGGAGGGTGAGGTCGTAACACGGTTCCCTCCTGAGCCAAGCGGATATCTTCACATTGGGCACACCAAAGCTGCGATTTTGAACCAGTACTTTGCCAAGATGTACAAAGGGAAACTCCTCATCAGGTTCGATGATACCAACCCATCAAAAGAGAGGGTAAGGAAGTTGTGACCAGAAAGGAGATCTCACGCTCATTCCTTTAGCTAGTCCGAGTTCGAGGAAACTATCCTCGAGGATCTTTCCCTCTTAGAGATCCACGGAGACGAGATCTCCCACACCTCGGACCACTTCGATAAACTGTACAATCTTGCCATCAAGTTGATCGAGCTTGGAAAGGCTTACGCGGACGACACTGAACAGATGCAGGTTTGTTGAATGCACTAGGGAATGTGCGATAGCTGACTGAGTATCTGCAGATGCGTGAGGAGCGCATGAACGGCATTGCTTCACGGCGGAGGGATAACTCGGTGGAGGAGAACTTGAAACAATTTGAGGAGATGAGACTAGGCACTGAGGCCGGTCTCAGATGGTGTATCCGAGCTAAGATCAGCGTCGACAACCCCAACAAGGCCATGCGTGACCCTGTCATCTACAGATGTAACATCCTGCCACATCATCGCACAGGGTATGTGTTCTCACGCTTCCCCCCACCTTGTTCCAATCCGTGACATGTTTCAGTGAGAAATGGAAGATCTATCCCACTTACGATTTCGCCTGCCCGATCGTTGACTCGATTGAGGGTGTCACTCATGCCTTGAGGACGAACGAGTATCGGGACCGTAACCCCCAGTACTTCTGGATGATAGAAGCTCTGGACATCCGCCCTGTCAGCATCTGGGATTTCAGGTAAATTTACCTCCTTCCCACCTCTACCTTAACGCTGACACATCTGTCTGTAGCCGTCTCAACTTTATCTATACCTTACTTTCGAAGAGGAAGCTCCATTGGTTCGTAGACAGTGGCCTCGTCTGTGGGTGGGATGATCCGCGGTTCCCCACAGTCAGAGGTATGTCCCCCACCCAGGGCCGGGATACCGAAACCACCGGTTGACGATATGTAAAGGGATCCTTCGACGTGGGATGACGGTTCAGGCACTCAAGGAGTTCATGCTTTCCCAAGGCCCGTCTCAGGCGATTGTTTCCATGGAGTGGGATTCCTTGTGGAATCTGAACAAGAAGGTCATCGATCCTATCGCTCCAAGGTTCTGGGCTATCTCCAAGGGCAAACGGTAGGTCCACTGTCAAAAGTATGTACGGATGGCTTACGGATATTCTCTGTCAGCGTACCGGTTACGATCAGGGGTGGCCCGTCTGCTCCTGAGATTAAGACCTTGCCCAAACACAAGAAGAACCCCGAGGTCGGAGAGAAGAAGACGGTGTACACGTCCACGATCCTCTTAGAACAGGAGGACGCTGTGTCTTTCGAAGATCGGGAGGAGGTGAAGTGGACTTGTCGTTCGCCCTTTGAACGACAGTACTGATGAAACTTCTTTAGATCACCCTCATGGACTGGGGAAATGCCATCGTCCGTTCCAAGACTATTGACGCTAACGGAGTGGTGACTGCTATCGAGATGGACCTTAACCTTGAGGGTGACTTCCGCAAGACCAAGAAAAAGATCACCTGGCTCACCCAACCAACGGCCGAGCACCCCCTCGTAGATGTAACTCTCCTCGACTACGACTACCTGATCACGAAGAAGAAGTTGGAGGAGAATGACGAATTGAAGGATTTCGTCTCGCCCGTCACGGAGTTCAGGTCTGAGGCGTACGCAGACGCGAACGTCGGGGAACTCAAAAAAGGAGATATCATCCAGTTCGAGAGGAAGGGATACTACATATTCGATGGCGCAATCGGGGAGGGCGAAGCGCTGAGGTTGGAGTTCATTCATATTCCCGACGGCAGGCAAGCGAGTCTGGCTAGCAAGCACGTCCCTTCCGAGACGCCTACTCCGAAGGAGAAGCCCACCAAAGGAGGAGGGAAGAAGGACAAGCAGCTCCAAGCTAAGAAGACTGCCACTCCCACAAAAACCGGTCTGTCGATGTACAATGTTGATCAAGTCTATGGCGAGGATCTCGGCTTCGAAAACGACGGCGTCAAGATGTACAAGGTGGACAACGTATACGAGGCATAGTTATACACCGTTCGTTTCCAAGTCGCAGAATATATGCATTGCAACGTTGCGCTGTGGGAATGTGTAGATAAGATACATTGCTAATTGTGTGTATTTTGCATGATGAAGAGGATGGGGTCAGCTACGGACGCGAGCAAGTTGATGACACGACCGCGACAGGGACGTGAAACGCAGAAGGGACAGTCAGAGAAAAAAGAGCGAGAAGCGGACGGATAAAGGCAATTTGCAAAGAGGAAGCTGCAATGGGGAGGCGATTACGGGTGACTACTCAATAACCAATAACATGAGTCCTAGGATGGGGGGTGTCCGAAGGGAATGCAATCCAGAGAATATTTACCAGGTATCATTAAACAGCGGTCACGATGATATGCGGGGGGAAAGAGGGCGAGCGGCGGCGGAGGCTTCAGAGGCGGTTGAATATCTCCTCTAGCTCTGCGGCCACCTCGTCCATGGTTGGTCGCTCTGTGGGGTCGTGAACCCACATGCGCTCCATCAGGTCGACCAATTCGGGACGCCACTGCCTCTTGAGTCCTTCCATCGAAGGTCGCTGTCGTTTTGCGCCAACGACATCATAAATAGCATGCTCGTTCATACCCTGAAAGTTCACCATCGGTAATCAGGAGAGGAGGGGTGGAGGATTTGGTTGAGGGTACTGACCTCCCAGGGATATTTGGGATCCGGTAAATGCCATTGGAACATCTCCCAATACACCATCGCGCACGAAAAGACATCGACCTTGAAGTTGTATTTCGGTTGTGGGTGCCACAACTCTGGTGCTTGCCAGTTGACCGTTCCGACCAAACTTCGGACCATCGACCGGGTTGATTGTTTGACTTTGGCGAGTCCGAAGTCTGTGATCTTGGCGACACCTTTGTTTGTGATGAGAATGTTGGAAGATTTGCAGTCTCGGTGGATAACCGATGGCTTGTGGTTGTGGAGGTATTGGATCCCACGGGCGATGTCGAGCATCATGCACACCTACCCAATCTATTGGAATGATTTCTTGGAGTATCTCTGCCTAACGACTCACCATTCTTCGGACGGCTGGAACTTGGGAGCCGCGTAGATAATCAAATAGATCCCCGTTCGAGCAGAGTTCGCTGATAATCATGACAGGGGTCTCCCTCGTGTTAACCGGAATGCTGACGCCCATCTGTGCGTAGTTCATCAGAGACACAAAAATAGCAGATGGCACGTATGCTTACGAATCGGACGATATTAGGATGATTGAAGTCTCCAAGGAGCTTTAGTTCTTTGATATCCACTGCCACGCAGAACACAGTTAGCGGTTCAGGAAATGCGTTTATCCACGTTAAACACTCACTTGCGTTCAACTGCCCTCGGAACTCCGCGATGGCCACTTTCCGAGTTTTCAGCTTGCCAACGAACACGTCCTTGAATCCACCACTTCCGATTTTGGACAACTTCGTAATCTTGTCAGGAGGAATCTCCCGATCGTGTAGACCCAGGCTCTCCAAGTCCAGGTCAACTTCAGGATCGGTGTCGCGGGGGTTTGATACAGGTGGGGTCTGCGGAGGGTGTACGCGGATCTCGGTCTTGCCTTTACTTGCCTTACTTCCTCGACTCCTACTCGACCGGGTATGTGGCCTGACTGTGCCCGTCGACGAAGGACATGAGGATTCGGGGATAGGGTGATCTCGCCATTTTATCAATGCTTTAGCCAGCTTGTCTTTCTTTCCGGATGTGTCCAGATCCCGGACTTCGCAAAGCCTGACGAGATCATCCCGTCGGAGTCGAGTCAGTGACTTGATCGTGGCGGTACTCAAGTCAACTAAGATTAATAGTGATCAGGATCAGTCTGACCTCCCCTCCTCGAGGCAAAAAGAAACAATGCTCACGTTCTTCCACGAACTCTTCACCAGCCTCACCCTCCAGATCTGAATCCTCCTCGTCCTCGACGTCGGATGTTGACTCCGACTGAACACTCGCAGTCTCCTCATTGGCGGTCTCGTCTTCATCGATAGAGATTTCCTCCTCATCCTCGTCCTCGTCCTCCTCTGCCTCCTCCATCTCCACGGATTCTTCATTGGGACTAACGACCTTTCCATTCCTCAGAGTGCGGGGCTTCATTGGCGTAGCTTCTGTGTCCTCTTCGGAAAGGTCGGCCCGGTCTTCCTCGGCGTCTCCCTCTTCACCATCATTTTCCTCTTCTTCTTCCCCTTCATCATCCCCATCGCTCGGCGGCGTGTGCGTCTGAGCCGGCCGAGGTCGTAATCGAGATTTGACTGGCGTCCTGCCTCCACGAGTAGCACCCCGTGGGGGTCCAGCCTTTGATGGGCTAGGCACCGGTTGGTCCTCGTCCTCGTCTGAAGCGTCTGGGAGTTCTTCATCCTCATTCTCCTCATTCTGATGGGCTACTTCTGAAGCACGAGCTTTGAGCTTTTGTGCGAAGGAGGCTTTACGGCTCGAGTCTATGCCTGACTTGCGCTGCACTTTATCCCCCTTGCTCCGTAAGCGCCTTGGGCTGGGCGATTCTTCCGTTTGCTCGTCGAGCTCGGTGAGATCGGTAAGGTCGCTGTCGTCTCCGCCGGTAACGCCCACTATCTCGACCTGACCGAAATCGACCTGTTTGCCTTTCCCGTTCTTCAAACTTTGGGTGCCAGAAACTTTTCTCGTCCGTTGCCGGGTGGCGGGAGGAGAGGGTAATGAAGACGAAGCTTGCGAGGTGGATGGGGAAGATCTTGCAGTGGAACTGTTGGATCTATGATACCAAAGTTCAATTGTCGGCGAATTCAAATGTGCCGGGTCCGAGCCAACTCACCTAACACCGAGGTTGCTGTATTTAACTATGGCGGTGTTGAGCTTCGTATCAAACTGATCCTTGTCCAGCTGTCCCAACGAGATCGTCCTTCCCGCTCTAGTGCGGGTCGGCTGGGCAACTACGTTGTGAACGGTAACCCGTCTCCGGAGTCCGTTCGCGGCAGCCGGTCTGAACCGGTTATTAGCATCAGTCTCTTCGCCACCACCAAAATGGCCATCGTCCGACGAGCCATCACTTGAGGTGCACCCGGAAGGGGATGAGGGCGGTAGGTCCACAATATCATCGCGGGCAGAGATGATGGCCTCGGCAAGATCGTGCTTTGTTAGCACATCAAAGTCGTCTGAAAGCCCAGCGCATGTGTACAACCGGACAAGTGCGTTTTTCCGTAGCCTAAGCAGTTCTTTTACGCTCGCGTCATTGAGGTAATATTCGTCGGCTGGGGAACCCAGGTGCCCATCGTGGAAAAAAAAAAAGGGGGGGGGGAGGCAAAATAAATGAGCATAATGTAGG
>Ga0307517_10001903_pt1 | contig 34179 bp, 32 predicted proteins | sample 23_EM_MG_FD_194515 | JGI IMG/M metagenome (GOLD analysis project Ga0307517, IMG submission 194515) | Populus trichocarpa ectomycorrhiza microbial communities from riparian zone in the Pacific Northwest, United States - 23_EM | ecosystem: Host-associated > Plants > Roots > Unclassified | place... | reverse complement strand
CCCGAGAACACAGCTCCCAAACGGTGCTGGGGGTAACACCGGAGAGTATGGCCTAATAGATAATCTCAGGTTCCTGGCCTGGCCAATTCCGTGCTGATAACGACCAGCGCCCCCCCCCCCCTCCTCCTCCAGGTTCCTGCTTTCTCCACCGCAGACACACGCGCACCCCCCCTCTCTCTGCGCATGTAATACCCAAAAAAGAAGAGAACCCCCCCAAAACCTTTCCACTAATACCACCCCCCTGGCGGCGTTTTTTCCTAAAAGCTATAATACAATATAACGAAGCTCTACCGGATACCCCCCCTCGGCCGCCTCTGCCCCTGCCAATCAATCCACCCCAACCATAATAGAACCGACTAGGCGGTGAGAAAAAGCAGACAAATAGTAGTAACGCACAAAAAGCATGGGATTGTTACGACTCCTGCTGGATGTATACACCTTACTGACCTCACCTTGATGCCCAATATAGCTATACTCAGTCCTGCTTTATTATAGCACACACGCTCTTTACCGTCTCAGACTACGAGCAGATATCAAGTTATACATTCCCGAACCAACGGCGAGGAACTAGAACACTACCCAGGCACAATAGCAATTAACCTCTACTACAAATACCAGTGCCCTCTGTGGAAGTAAACAACCCCAGCATACAACCCCAAGCTCCCGGTAAAGTTGCAATCCTCCCCCCCAGGCGTACGATATACCAGCACGCAACCACCCCGCAATCCAGAAACCCGCACACAGATAAACAAACAAATAATCCCAAATAGAATTACACTCTCACCATCCAAGCAAGACTGACAAAAAAGCCAGCAGAACGGAGCAAACCATGCCAAGTTATCACACTCCATTCCCCTCCGAGTAACCCCACTTCCATGAAATTTATCGTGCGGGAAAGGTTGCTTGTGGCATGAAATGGATAGATTACGGGATTTCGTTTGCCGTTGGCATGGCGCACTTGGTGTTCGTCCCCGGAGTTTGAATTGTAGGTGCGGGGGGGTACGCTTCGTCAAGGGTATATTTACTAGTGCTCTGCGGTAAAGTGCTCGAATATGCGAGGGGGATGCAGGCGTTGGGTAGGTGGTGGTGAAAGGTTGTGATGGAAGTATTGTGGATTTACAGCTGTGTTGGGGGATTTATGCAGTCGCTTGTGAAGCGGTACTCCTCCTGCCCTCCTTCCTCCCCTATCAGCAGGACCTCTCACCGAAAGACAAGGGCGGTGAGTAAAATGTATTCTATTCCGTACTATTATCCTATCATTGCATCTTGCTTTATTGCATTCACAAATTCTCACTCGCTCTTCCCCCCAACCCGTCCGCAATCATTAACCAAACCCCCTCACAACACAATTTACAAAGCAAGAAACATTCATCCCAATTCAATTTTTTTCTACAAAATTTCAATCCCCCCTTTCCCCCTGCCAGTCTATATTCCCCGAGCTGCTCCAGTATCCTAAGCACTAAACACTTCCCACATTAAAAAGGGCTGAAACCCCCCGTGAAATCAAAGTGAAGCCCTATTGCACAAATGAAAATATGATAGAAGTTATTTTTGGAAAAAGGTGAGCAACGGATAAGAACGGTCAACCCCGCACTGACCCTCGTCTCCTCTAAACAAGAAAGGAAGAGAAAAAACGCCAATCACCCCAAACCACCAAAGACAAATGTAAAAAAATATATATAGAAAGAACAAAGCCCAAATATATGGGTAGGGAGACAACAAGAGAGAAGGAGAGAGTGTACAAGTAGGTAAATCAGAATATATCCCTTATAAAAAAAAGAGAGAAAGGTCGCCAGCAACATTAAAACCACTAGTCCTCTGAAGGTTCCGAACTCGACCCCTTCGACTTATCCTCCTCCTTACCGGCAGACCTAACAACCGCCATGAACTCATCTTCCTTCCCGAGTTCCCAGCCACGCTTCACGTTCCAGCCGAGGAGGCCAACAACTTCCTCCGCATCGCCATAAAGCCTAGATTCCAAGACGGTCATTACTGCTATCGCAGTGCGGACTAGAAATGCGTCGCCCTCGAAGGAGTAAATGTCCCAGATGCGAGATGCAATGTCGATGGGGCAATGCAGGGTGAATAGTGTTAAAAACATCGCTTCGAGATACATTGGTGGTGGGAGATTGAGGATCACGTGGATGTGTTGATATAATGAGGGAAGTTTATATCTAAAGGCTTTGAGGAAGAGGTTGTATACTCGAGACATCTGGCTTGAATTAGTAATGAAAGAATGCCCGGATTGGGAGGGATGGATTACAGCGCTCTCATCCTGTGTATAGAAAGCTAATGGTAGTGGACGGTTTAGAAGATTAACAAGCGTAGTGAAACTCTGTTCCGGTGAGAGGTTCAGAAGCAGCAACCCAGCGACAACCTATAGCATAATCAGCCACCCATCTGTTAAAACCGGGAAGAGAGATAGCCTACATGTGTACCAAAAACGTATCCAACATCGCTTCGATACATGGAATACGCCATCAGTACCTCCAGCAGACTCTGATGAAGCGGGCCCTTCTCCTGAAACTGAATTGTCAACCACCAACTTCTAAAAAGAACCTCGAGGGAGAAAACCCCCACAAAACTTACCTGGAAAATACCGAGCTCTGTAAAAGTCTTATTCACATCTCTTCTTATAGCATTGAACAGCTCCCTTTCCTTGAACGAGTACATTGCCGGACTCTTCTTCAACCCGTCCTCCACATCTCGCGCCCGTTTCAGCGCCAGCCGGAACGTCTCCGGGCCTACCGTAAGATTATTGCCAAACGATAACTGCCAGACCTTTCCCCGACATCGGGGAGCGACACCCTGCCACCAGAGCTCTCGGGTTTCGTTCTTACGAGTCGCGATACTCCAGTTCGGTATGATGTGTTGGTCCCAGACCTTGTCGGTATCGTTCTTGATCCGATCTTTGTACTCTTGCTCTTGTCGCTCTTTTTCGGCACGTTTCCGATCTATGCTATTGTCAGATTATACATTCAAAACCCCACCAAATCACTTACCTGCTTCCTGCGACAAGCGCATCATCTTTTTATACTCTTTCAAGTGTCTTTTCTCCTCCTCCTTTGACTTGGGCGGTAACCACGAAGGCCTAGTTCTGGATAGCACAGCTTCCTTCTCTTTACTAATTGGTAATGGGTCAATCATCCCGTTGGTCATTTGTAGCGGCGGGAGCGGGATAACCGTAGTTGTAGAAAAACTCTTCTTGATAGGCATAGGCGTAGGCGGTACGGAACCAGACACAATTGAGGCACTACTCTTGCTCTTCTCCATAGACTTCTGCAACCTCCTCGTAGTCTGCTCAATCTCCTTATCCGCATGTCTCTCCAGCGCCTCACTTAGCTCCTTCGCCTCGTCCCCCAACTCCGACATCGCGTCGCTCCAACTTTTAGACCGGAACTGAGTTCTGCCTCTCGCTTCATTACTCAATTCACCGGGTATGGACACCATCGAAGCTCCCCTCGTCGGCGGTGGTGTAGCTTCCCCATTAACTGGTAACGGCTCCCGAGGCGATGTCCTCTCCGGTGAAGGTGTAGCTGACAATGCTCTTGCCGACCGTGGGGAAAGAGGAACATTATAAAAGATGGTGTCGGGCGGAACGTCGTCGTCAGAATCACATTCGTCCTCCAACTCTTCTACCGTCTTCCTGTTGGAAGACTGGTGCCAGGATAGCCTCCTCGGTTTTGTCATTGGAGAAGTCTGTCTCCCGTGGGACGCATCCGAAACCGGCATGATGTTGAGGGAGAGCGGTGCGGAAGGTAGATCAGGGGAAAGTGATCTCGGCGGTGGATTCTTGCTGCCCTGGATCCCGTTCGTTCCATTGGTTGGAGCCGATCTTCGCGAGGGGGGGCCGAGATGATTTTGTTCCTGGGGCGAGGGATGCACGTTGGCCTGTGACGAAGGGAAAGGGGGCCTCTTCATCTGCGTCAAGTCCCTCAGTTTCCCCAGGGCCGTGGTGGTGCCATTCCTCCCCATCAGTATGGACTGCCTACCGTTTAGCCCCCCCACACTCCTCGGTGGCTTCGGCATCGACATGGGCATCGGCACGGACGAAATCTGAATAGTGTGATGGTCCTCATGGTCATCGCTCAGCCCAATCTCCTCAAAATGGCCCAGGCCATTGCAAATGCCTCCATCGTCGAGTTGGAGGCTAGACGGCAAGGAAGACGACTTTGACGAACCGGTTCCTCCGCCTTCGACAAGCTCCGGAGGTGAGACCCAGCCACCAACGCTCGCTGTCATCTGTCAAAGAGTAGGATAAAGAGGGGGATGTAGGGGAAGAAGAATTATTTTTTACTACCAAGAAGGAAAAAAAAATTATGTCGCTATCGAAGCCTATTCTCTCCACTTCTTTGTATTGTTGGTAAGGTTTTCAGGGGTACCGGTTCGGTTTGCCAGAGTGTAACGACAGCGACAAAGGTTCAAAAACGCAAACAATGTTGAAAAAAGAGTGACGTCGGCTCAAAACCCAACTAAAAAACTAGTAAAGTAAAAGCCTGAGTTCGTCTCTCCAGGAACGAAAATAATTGGACTGTTTTTTTTCCCTCGTCTTTCCCGATTCAGGCGTAATTAACCCGACTCGAAGGTTTCCCCCAAACGAAAAGCAAGGGTAAAAGATCGTCCAATAGAAGGCTTAATAAAATAATTTATGGGTGAGAAGATTAATGCATAGGCATATGAGAGAAGCGAGCGAGTTGGTGGGAAGGAAGAGAGGGTGCGGAGGACAGAGGAGACAGGTGAATGGACGGTTCGAGGCTTGAGGGGCGCTGAATTTCGAGCCGATGGATGGGTTGGACGGATGAATTGGGAAGGCTTGAATGTGGAAACCTTGGGGGCAAAGCAACAGTAGGGACCCTAACCCTTGAGAGGTACACGACTCTTTCTTCTTCACAAGAGGATTGAGGGAAGAAGTGAGAGAGAAGGAATGGAGGAAGAAAGGAAAGAAGGAATGAAAGGCCAAGGAGACATTCGGCACTCTGGGATTGTCTACGCGGGACCGGTGCTTGCACCGTATTCCAGCATATCGGCAATCGAGTCGAAGCAAAAACAAAAGGTCTCGAACAATTCGTTGCTCTGAGCTCTGAACACCGCACTGTCCGTCACCCTCGCAACGCTAGCCTAGGCAAAGGTCCAATTGGGCGGGGGAACGAAAAGAAGAAAAAAAGGAGATAAGAACCACGAACACCGGCATGGCACCCCGATTCGGTCATAGATTCCTCAACAATCAACAATACCGTACCACATCATCGTCACAAACTCTTTAATTCATGCGAACGTATCGTGCCATGAGACTCCAAATAGGATACGCCGATCAGGAAGGGTGTCAATTGGGATTTTCAGATTTCCACCATCCCGGGTGGGTTTAGGCCGGTTCACTTCCACTCGAGCACGATACAGTGGACCTAACCCGTCTACTAATCCAATACGGCACATCACCACGCCATCTGCCAACTCAACAGCCTATTTTTTCCTATTTTTTTTCTTTCTAATCCCGGTACCACAACTTTGCGAACAAGGCTGAACAAACCCAAAAGTAGATTAATAATTAAAAGAAACCCAGCTTACCCGGTGAGAGAAAAGGGAAGGGAGAAGGAAGGGAGGGCCTCCTTCCAAACCCCTCCAAAACTGCTCGTATGCAAAGACATGACATTAATACGATATAATACATAATGTTTCCTGTGCCCCTCAGGAACGCTACTGTACAGGTGCTATTCACTATCGCGACACAACACTATGCGGCCAAGCATGCCACTCGCCCCCACCGGGCAACAAAAAACGAAAACCTTGACGCCGTAGACAATTGAATCTACTATCATACCAGTGCTCGTACAAGTACCCTCCGAGTCCAGCCCTACGGCGGGGCACAACCCAACCTAAATGCAAGTACTTCTCGCCCTCCCCCAACCCCCAAAGTGGAAAACTCCCTACCCAAAGAGCACTCGTGCAGTACAAGATTTCAGTACCGAAAAGACAGAAAAGGATCCACGCCCAAACATGAAACCCGATTCGCCAAGCCTTGAACATCCTTTCCCTCACCATGAGCGGTGTCTTCGAGCCATTTTATCAGCGCGCGATAACTCGTCTGCTTCCTGGCAAGGACTATCTTGAATGCCTGTGCTCCTAGCCTGAATGGAATGAAGTGCCGGTGGTCGGTTTGGTTAGCCGATTGCAAGTGCCACCACCACTCTACCTAAAACGTGGGGGAGGGAGACGGGGGGATAAGCGAAAATACGAACCATTTTACTTGTGCACGCGTCACAGCCCTCTTCACTTTTGAGTCTTGGCAGCTCTTTACCATCACAAAGGCGAATTCGAGGACGTCGTTTACCACCTTTATTAGCAGGTTTTGTGACGGACGATGACGACTTGACGAGAGGGCTTTGACGGAGCGATGGAATTTCATGGCGGCTTCGATAAAATTGTGGTAGATATTCTTGAGCACCGTTTGGAGATTGTTGAAGTCCATGTCGAAGAACATGGCATGCGCTTGGAACTTGAAAGCGCTACAAAGGCAAGCGATTTATTGGTTAGTTCCAGGTGGCGAATGAATGCATAGCATAACGAGGTTTGAATTTATCGAAGGTGCGCGCTGAGGGGGGGTGGGTAGCGTACCTTACTGCTTTCTTGTGCAGGGACCTCCCAGCGTTCCGGGAATACTCCACAGTGAGGGTATCATCCACAACTACATACCGATATTAAACGCGGTTAACGAAACGGTTCAACGCTGCTCAAGCGCCGGCATCGAGGAGCGGAAGGCTTGGACTACACTCACTGTTTTCAATTTTCCTCTCTCGATCTCGTCTGATGTCCAAGGTCTTTGTATGTATCAGGTTCCCGCAATAAGGGAATTCCTTCGTGTCAATGATCCGGTTGATCTTTCGTCCATTGACGGCAACCTCGAAATTGCTCAGCGACTTGTCAATACTCACAGATGCGCCGTACTCCGGATGGCCCTGGTGCATTATCTGAAAGAACTGTTCCGCATGGCCGCGATCAATTGTGATGAACAAGAAATCATCAATGAGCCGGAGGAGCACACCCGTCGGGGCTGATGCAAAAGGGAGCTTTTTGCGCTCAAGATCTCCGTAAAAAAAGTTACAGAGAATGGTAGAAAGAACAGAACCCTGTGGGATACCAGACTTTTGCCGGAAGAACTTTTTTCCGATCTAGAAAAGCATTAGCCAAGCGAGAATGCAGGGGTTGTCGGCGCGTGGGACATGCCTTGATAATATTAACCAGGACATGTTCTTTTAGCAGTCCCATTAATTGATCCCGTCCCTTATACACTTGCACCACATCCTCAACCCAGATCGTCCCTCTCCTCCTGCGCAAGCCATGATTACATTCTTCCTTTACTAGGTCGCCAAACCTTCCAAAATCGTCTGCCGAACCGCCTTTCGCCACAAACTTCTTTGCAATCTTCCCGGCCGGTGCTGGCGCCTTCACCTCGGCGTACTTGTGAATGCGATATTCCTCCTCCGTCAGGAGCGCGCCTACCACCTTTAGCAGTTCTTTCTGGGGAATGGTGTCGAAACAAGCTTGAATGTCGACTTTAGCAAAAAAGAGTTTCGGTGGTGTTTTATAAGCCGACAGGAGATGCTTTTGGAAAGCTTTCAGTTTGAGATACATCTCTCGGACATTGAATAAGGAAGAACCAAGAGTGGTCGGCTTGCGGGTCTAGTAAGTGTGTGAGTTAGCATTGGCTGAAAATAGTAGACTACTTTGTAGGTTGGTGCTCTACTCGACGCAAAAGGGCGCGCGCTTAGAGCGCCAACCACAGCCAATCAAGACTAAAGAATAAGCATACCTTCTCAAAGGATAAAACGTTAAACACCGGTGTCATAATGGAATTGATACTCTGTGTAAGTATAGTCCTCCCCCGCTCCACTACCATGCCTCGCTTCCTTAGATTCATAATCGGCCTAATCCCCGTTTCCTTAGGTAATAGCCTGACAGTTGAAAAGCCTAACTTTCTACTATCCAAAATTCGCTTCGCCTGATCGCTCTTTAGCTCCACAAACATCTCTACTTTTAGATTATTGATAGTAGGCTCAGACAATTTCTTCCAGACATCGTGCCGAAAGTAGAAAACACGGTTCCGGTGGATATTCGACTCGGTTACATAAAAGTGTGAACAGAGAAGCGGTATCAATAGTGAGTCAAAAAGGTAGTATACAAACTCCGAAAGTACCTGGATGCGCTTGAGCGAATCCGACTGCGAGAGCTTTCGGTCTCTGGTATTGGATGGGCAAAGCCAGGCAAAATCGGTTAGCTACGAAATCCGTCAGTTGACACCCTGATAAACTGAGGAGGAAGAACCTACTTTCATGCCCTGCATAACTTCGTGCAATGACAATGTCTCATATCTTCTTAGCTTAACAAATCTATCCACGTTCCTCATAAAACCCTTTTTATTCTCCTCGCTTCCCCAGAATTCTATGGGAACAATGTTTGAAATCACCGCTCTCGCAAACGCAGAAACCTCGCCAATCGAGGATGCAAAGTCTGTAAAACTATCCTTTGGCTTCGAGAGAGAAGATTCTGATGAAGGGGCCGTCTCGGTCGAGATTAAGGATGGGAAGGGAGGCTGGGAAACCAGTTTACTCATATCACTACCACTAACCCCTTTGACATGGGGTAGGGAAAGCCGTGTATCGAGGACACCCTTATCACATAACTTTGAAGCCGATACGATCAGCATGCCACCCGAGCGAAGGGGAGGTAAGAGAAAAGAAACAATACCCAAACAGGACAATAATACTCAATCAGCGCATGATATGAACACCTCTTATGCAACCTCATCATCCTCTGTACCAGATCGAATGTTTTCCCCTTCAACCTCTTGGGAATAAACGACCCCTTTCCACCTTGGAGTGCGATCTCATGCTCACGAAGAGTGTAATCTTTGAGTGGCTGTATGGTTTCTTTCCTGTCCACGGTTGATGTAAAGACATTATGGAGGTTGAATTGCCTTGGGAACATATATCTCAATATATGTATCACGTGAGTTCTATCGGAAGGATTGGGAAATCGATTGAGAACATCTAGTACATGTGACATATTAGATCGATTCTTAGAAACGGAATGGGCTTCGGATGGCCGAGAAGGGAAAGATGCATCACCCACGAATATGACGGAGACCAAAAACGACCTCCCCACGGGCATTATAGGCAGATTTTGAATAAAACATTCGAGACCTCACAAACATTATCTCCCCTGGTGTCCTCAAATCTCGGTGTCTACCAAGCTCCACGTGATTAAGATTTCTCGTGGGGGGGGTAGTCTCATTCTTAGGGCCATTGGTATTAGTTATCTTGGCCCGCTTGGCATCGGCGGCCGAACCAATTTCCGTCACAGCGCGTTTCAAGGATTGACCGACGGAACGGGCCCTTACTGATCCCCCAGAATTGGGGGCAGGGCTCTTCGGGCAACCTTGCAGAAACGGCTTGTTCAAAGGATCAGATATTGGAGGGCCTGGATAACGGAAGTGATAATTAAGTTAACAGTTGATTAATATAGGGCGCGCTACATTCGCGTGGAGGCACGGTAGTGCGAGCAAGACCGGTTCACCGGGCCCGGTATTGGGCTCGCTTCGCCTGTTGCGCGACATGAACAAGAAAAGGGGAATTGAGGAAGGAAAAAGAAAAAAAACAGGCAGACCCAAAGGGTCGGGTATCGGCCTCGCCAAAAGAAAATGTCACGCATGGATATTGAGAAGGGCAAGAGTACCGAAATTGAGAGAAAGATGGGGTACAATATGACAGGATAAAAGGTATTTCATCTGCCGAGAGGATGGGGGCAAAAGTCAGGCAAACCCGAAGAGAAAGGACAAGATGGTGAACCAGAATTCACATACCAGCTAGTTGATAGTAGTTGCTCCTGGATACGTCGTTACCCTCATCCAACTTTACGAAAATGCTCGTGTTGAGAAGCAAATCTAGCATAGGCTCCTCCCCTATTATCTTGAAGATGCCAGCCCACAGCTTCGATTTGAGAGTTGTAACGTGGGTGTTTGGATAGAAATTCACAACATCGATACCCAGAGGCCCCGCGTGAAATTTATGAGTAGAATGTGTATTATTGTTAGTCCTGTAGCCTTGAGCGAGAATATTATTGGGTTTCCCTGGGTAAACAGCTTCCAATGGCCGAGTGTTTGACCGGTAAAAGAGAGTGTGCAGAGCCAAATCGACAATCTGCAAGCAGAAGAGTTAACTAGCTGGGGTTGTGCAGATGCGGAAAGGGCTTGCTTGAAAGAGGGATAGGGCGTTTGTTGGCTACTGTACCTCGCTCTGGGAACATGTTGAGGGACGGGATCCCGCGCTAAGTTGAGTAGCGTCAGTAACATCCAATGCCAGGCCAGGACTAATATTTTTTCTCAGCCCGACGAGAGTGGTATCCAGATGTGCCAGCAGCTCGGAACCGGTGTCTTTGTTAATTGCGCCGAGCCTCTTCAAGCGACCCGATCTGCGTGAACAGACCAGCACATGCCTCAAATATGCATGAAGTGGGAGCAGACAAGGAAAGCACTGTGAAAGGACAGGATGATGAACAGAGGCCGGAGCGGGAATATGGCAAGGCTTTGTATCCGAGAGGGGTGAAGGTTCGTTTGTCGTCGCTTTCGATGTTGATTTGCTGGGCCCAGGTAGCATCGGTGATGAGGGTATAGTCAATGATGGCGGCCGAGAGTATGCATGTGCCGGCGGCGATGCAGAGGATGAATTGGGATGAAGGCGCAATCGCTTTGATCTATTATGATTGTCGCCACCAGCCTCACCAGTGGTAATATGCGTCCCATTGGATGGGAGTCCTCCCCGCTTCCTTTTTCTGCCTCCCATCGGATTTCCGAGTGAGCTCCCGAGATTCAAAGCAAAGGGAGACAGCCCTGTGGGGGGAGATGGATTTATTTTAAGAGCACAGAGGAGAGAGGGGGGATCCTGGATTCACGGGGGGTTGACGTCTGGGATAAAGGAGCGACAATGGTGAGTGCTGGCGCGTCGAGGGTTCGGGAAATTTGGAACGCAGCCAAAGAAACGCGTTTGGACGTTGTCTCCCAAATTTAAAACACGCACCCTTTCACCCTTTCACGTTCACTAGAGTCCAGACGTCCACCAAAAAGATAGTAGCTTCCCCCCCTCTCCACTGCCAAGAAAGAAAGTCGTTCCCCTTGTAGGGAAGAAAAATGGAATAGCCAATTAAAAGACACGAATGCCTGGAAGCTTCCCGGGCGACCCCTTGCTGTTGTGCTTCACCACCGGCTCCTTCCAGTGGGGAACAGGGTGTCAAACATGTTACGGTAATAAATCTTTGCAGATTTTTTTATTTTTTGGTTGCCATAACTTATCATCACACTTCCTCAATCCACGGCCCACCACCGGGTTGAGAACAAGTGAAATATCAACCATACATACTGTACGAGCACACACACATATACACATACACATGCGGTACATGTTGACCGTTCCACAAGAACAAGGCTTTCCGACAACAATCAAACGGATGTGCTAGGAAACCTGGACGCTGCCGCCCCCACTGCAGCCCGAGATTCGAGCGGAGGAGACTTGCTGCTAGGAGGCAGTCAACACTCGTATCGCGGAGAGGAAATTTGACATCTGTCGACTCCCTTCTGCCTTTCTTCCTTTATCTTTTGCCTTGCGCTTATTTCTTTTTTGTCCTTCCTTTTTTGCCCCTCGCCCCTCATTGCCTCCTCTTGCCGCAATCCATCAGCCAGCCAGATTCCACTCCTCAATTCTCTAATTCCCGAGGAAGCCCTGTTTGCCCACAAACTCCGTCTCTGGAGCTGAGCCGGATATTGTCCTTGCAGCCGGTATTGGACAGGGAAGGTGATTTGATCTTTACTTGTAGAGCATTGCTAGGAATCGACACCCTTTTCAGTACGAGGGCCCTACCAGATTCACAGCACAATTCTGTATTCGGTCACCATTATTTTCCTTTACATCATCTCTCTACTGCATACCCTACTCTCCACGGTGCTCGAGTGCCGCACTGTAGTAGAGCTCAGTGCATAGGGTTCATTGCAGCGTACCTGATAAGGTGTGTTGGGCTACGGTAGGGGGCAATAGCCTGCACTTGGAGTAAGTGTGTGTTGTGGTGGGTTGCTCCTCCAGAGTCCACCCTTTTTTTTCTTTCCCTTCCTGAATCTCGTCCGCTCCAACACTCGTTTCCATCTTCCCGCACCTTTCCCGATCAAGCGCCGACATCTTGGAAATAGGAACGGTTATTGTTGGCACTCTCCGTCAAAGGGCTCGAATATTGATACCATCTGCTCGTGGTAGAGGTATACTGCAGTGCTGTAACGTATAACACCAAATGACCGGACGCTCGCGCCTTTTAGAGGTACTTACTCTTGACTTACAAAAAAAAAACAATAGGTGACCAGGAAGGTTTATCGTCTCCCATCTTCAGATAACGACACCCCTCGGGGCGAAAGGAATCCTCAGAGTAACAGGTACGGTAAAATTGCTGTGTTCGCACGGCACAGTCCCTAGCAATAGGCAATAACATTGAAGCAAGTTTGGTAACCTACCTGCTCTTCTCTCCCTCCTCCTGCTCTCCCCACTCCTTCCACACGCACACATACACCCCGCCCTGCCCCTTTCCTTCACACCTCGCTCGCTACCTGACCGGAAACTCTGATCACACGAGCAGCTGCTTGGAAGCGAGAGATTATCACCGCAGAACGTGGGGCGGATCAACCTCGTCTATCTTCATTGCACATCACATCAGCAATTCTAACGTCTGACTGACTATCCGATTGCACTTTGTGCTGCACCTTAGGAACGGCAAAGTCGAAAGAGCATCTTCGCCCGTACGGGCCACCGACACACGTCCGTTGCAGGCACAACTATCCTTCTAACATCGTACCTGCACTACCACATTCCCGGCCCACACCCACTTCTCCTTCCACTAAATACTGCTACCACTACCGCTCAACAGTCACCCTCAACCCTATCAGTCAATAAATAACGGCTGCTAAAATCCATTTTACTGGTAGGACCTAACCCGCAAAACCCGCAATTACGTCCATCGCAAACTTAGGGCTAACACTTGGAGAAAGGGTGATCTCTTCCACAATTCTTTAGGCCGTCCTCCCTCCCTCCCTCCCTCCATCTTCCTCCGAGCATCCCCCCACATGTCCAATAGCAATGCCTCCAAGTAGCCTTCCCGCTGCTTCAGCGTTCCAGCCTCCGGATCCCCAAATGCCAGAGCAATCGTCCCCCGCTTCACCTTCCCCTACAAAGGCGTCTCAGCCGAGGGCTATTTTGCCCAAATCATCTTCGATCAATTCCAAAACTAATTACATCTCACCTTACCGTCAAACGCCCCCACCTGGAAGGTCGGTTTCTTCACCGCTTGCAACAAAGTCCTCAGCAGTAGGGTCATCGTCACCGGCGACGAATGCCCATTCCCCTAATTTCAAGGATATTGTGAATCGATTCAATACAAAGCAGGATGAGAAAATCCCAAATCCCAGTAACCGCATTCCAGCTGTCGCCGCTGGTCCCAACGCCGCCAGGACTAGGAAGCCACCGGCATGGAAACCAGCGGGCGGCGGAAGTGGGCAATCGGGTGGATCCGCACGCTCAAATAATCAATCTACAACTGGGAGAATTAGAGCTGGTGAGCGCTCAGGATCAACTCAATCGAATTCTATCACAAGTAGGGGAAAAAACTCGAGTCGTTCTCGACGGCCCGCTACTTCAATGAGCAATGGTGCTGAAGAGTCTACAAGTGCTCGTAATCTACTGCCACCGTTGGATACATCTTTTGGCGACAAACCTGCCGGCCCAAACAAACATCGGCGGAGCCGTTCGGCGCTCGAGATTCATTCACCTTCTGCAGCCTCACTGGCAGATACCGAAGGAGAGGCAAGCAGCGCTGGGTTTCCAGCGCATCCATTGCGGCATCGGAGGAGTAGATCCAACGCAGAGATGTTTTCTTCTCCTATTGATGTAATAGAGGTAGACGCGATATTTGCTCGGTCCGATGTACCTCAGAGCTCACTTTCCCCCCGCTCCGTTTCTGCAGCGAAATCCAATATTCCGGTAGTAAGGCGCTCGCCAACTCTGGACTACAGGTACGGTCGGAACACCTCTAGGGCCACAAGCTTGGCGCCCGTTGCAGTATCCTCCCACGGTTCACGGCATCCCCCTCCGCCTAGCACTAGTCCTAGATTGGCGGCATATATCACTGCACCCCAGCCAAAGAAATCACCGCCATTAAGGTCATCCCGTGGACAGCGTTTGCCAACCACAAACTCTGCAGCCGCATCCAGGCAGAAATTTCAAAACAGTTCACAAACCTCATCCTATTCTAGGGAGACGAATTTTCAGCGTGCTAGAGGCACAAGGACTTTTGAGCCCGAGAATAATCGGGGAAGGGATGTGAAAAAGAAAATTCCGGAGTTAGGGACTGTGGATTTTGCCGCCAGAAGAGCTCGAATTCAAAACGCTTTTAATAAAACTTTAAAAGAGACATCCGAATTGAAAACAAACGTTGTTTCTAAGCAGGGTTCTAAGCAGAGTTTGAGAGGGGAGATAGTCGGTGATCGTGACGGGGGCAATGGTGATGCAAGAGGTGGTTACCAGGAAAGAATTGAGGAGGAGGATGAAAATGAGCTTGGGGGATACCCCGTAAGCAATGGTGTCGAGGATGCTGCGGAAACTCGTGAGGAAATTGTGGGGGATTCAGCTGTTCCTGAGCCAATCGAATCCGAGTTCATCTCTGTTCTGCCAACCAGATCTGAGTCCGTGGAGATGGGTGCCGAGTCCTACTTCGACAAGTCAAGAATCAATGATCTTTGGGATAGGCGTCAGTCTTCATCTCCAAGCCGGAGATCGTCTCTCTCGTCTTTTGACGGGGGGCCGCCGCCAACCGAAAACGTGCATGTTAATCAAGCCCCTGGGTATCATCAGACCGTTAGCGATGGTACCGGTAGTACTGGGGTAAGCCCTGTCTCACCTCATGGGCCGCCTTCAGCAGCAAGGACAGGAGGGGAAGAGCCGACAATTCCCGTCATTGTCACACCCGACACGCCCTCGGATTCTTTGCGGCTTATGCACATACCGCAGCTTCTCAGGCCTGATTCGGCAATGACAGCGTGGAGTATGGCGACCGGCCCAAATCGAGACTCTTCAGATATGAAAGACGGAACAGCACATCAGGCCGTCGACCGTATTGGGTCAATTATTGAAGCTCCGGAAAGCGACCAACTGGAGGCGACCACGAGAACTAACCCAGATTCTATTTCGGTAAAATCTGATACTACAGAGAGGGCGAACCTGTCTCCTGCGGCTACCACATCTGCGTCAAGCACACCTTTAGATGATAGGGCTACTATTGTTGATGTATTCGACCATTACGACGAGCCGCGAGAAGACTTTTTGAGATCCTATGTGGATACCGAGGAAGAAGAAGTGTCAGAGTTTGAAATGGGAACAGATACTCTGGACGAGTGTGCCGATGATGTGGATGAAGAAACCGAAGACGGAGAAACTGAGGAGGGGGAGACCGAAGACGGAGAAACTGAGGAAGGGGAAACCGAAGAGACTGAAACGGAGACAGAGACCGAAGAGGATACAGAAGTAGAAGAGAACACTAGCACCGAAGGCTACGACGATTATGTTGAAGATAGCGAACTGTGCGATTACACGTCTTGCTCTGAGGTTCCGAGCTCGGCTCGACCCAGCATTGGCGACCAATCAGAAGGTTGGGAAACGACTTCGTCCCGGGCTAGTCCAGAATTGGATATTCACCCTACCAAGAGACAGTCGACCCAAATGCTTGATTCGCCAACCACTCCTCGACAGTACATGGAAGAGATAGAATCACCACTTCCTCCAACGCCTCCCCCGAAGGACTACCATTTCTTACCCCCCGCACCCCCTGCAAAGGACCCCCCTAGAGCTATCTCACCTGCCCCCTCAGCGATGAGCACTCCGCCGACTTATTCTAGCAATAGAATGCCTCTGCATACCCCACTCCAATTACCGGAAATTGAAAAGGATACCGAGCCTCTAGGACTAGCTATCAGTGTCTTTCCCACCTACACCGAGCGAACATCCTCACCACTCCCTCCCCCACCAAGTAACAGACCCAGCCTAGAACGCTGGAACACCACTTCTACCATGGACTATTACGGGGATAATCCAAGGCAGAGCCAGGATTCACAGCTTCCTTATTCTGGTAGGCAGAGCTCAGACCAGTATTCGCATAGGCTAAGCCTGGATCACGTGCACTCTTATCCAGGAAAGCAGTCGAATTCTCCCTCCTCGAGTTTTTATTCGGAGCTTGAATCCCGCCACAATTCTGTATTGGTTGGGCCTAATGGATACCGTCACTCGGAAACCCCAGCCTCTTCCATGGCGCCAACCAAACGTGAGTCCTCTTCTATTCACTCTCAAGAGCACTCTGGCCCAAGGGAGGCTCCCGAGCAGAAGCTGTTAATCAAGCGTCGCCACCTACTGAAGGAGTTGGTGGACACCGAAAGCTCCTATTTCCGGGATATGACTGTCGCAATGGAAATCTATAAGGGCTCCGCTAATGCCTGTTCCTCAATTACCCTTGATGATATAAAGGTCTTGTTTGGAAACACAGATGCCATCGTGCAGTTTTCAAAAGCCTTTTTGGAATCTCTGAAGTCAGCGGTAGGGAGTGTCTACGTTCTACGCAGGGCCCGAAGCGGTGTGAACAGCAGCGCTGTGAGTGTAGCGAACTCATCAAATAGCGGGGATGAAGACAACAGGTCTAATTTCTTTGACGACATTGCCACCGAAGAGGAGAAGGATAGGAAGACGTATGTTGGCGAGGTTTTCATGGATATGTTCTACAATATGGAAAAGGTCTATGGTGAATACTGCAAGAATCATGACAATGCAGTTGGGCGATTGCAAAAGCTGGAAGGCAACAGGGGTGTTGCCATTTGGCTGGCGGTAAGCATCCCCTTTCCATGACAAATTCTTTAGGATGCTGATAATGATATAGGAATGCAAAGCATGCGCGGAAGATCTCACAAATGCCTGGAACCTGGAATCTTTGCTCATCAAGCCTGTTCAGCGAATATTGAAGTATCCGCTTTTGCTTACTCAGCTGCTTGAATGCACCCCTCAAAGTCATCCCGATTTTACTCAGCTAGAAGTGGCTGCTAAGGAGATGAAGTTCGTTGCGGACCGCATCAATGAAATGAAGAAAAGAAAAGACATGGTGGAACGAATTGTGGGCCGCAAGAGAGCCGAAACAGATATTCGTCATGGAATCACCAAGGGTTTCGCACGCCGTGCTGAAAAGCTCAAGCAATCCGTGGGACTGTCAGAGGTCGTGGTGGACGAAGTCTACAACAGGCTTTTTGAGAACTATAATATGCACTTCGTCCAAGTGCAGGTGATAATACGGGATATTGAAATCTATACAATTGATATTCAAGCGCATATAGAGAAATTTCTAGAATTCACGCAAACAATCAAGGAGTTTGTCGACATATCCCACACGCAGCACCCCGAGATTGAGGCAAAGTGGAGAAAGTTCAATAGTGCTATGAAGGAGATGGCATCTACTTATCTGCAAGAGCATGTGAGTATCTCTAGTATCGGCACCCAAGAGTCCTTGCTAACGAGGGTAGAAACTCCGCGTACGCAAACATTCAATTGAACCTCTTGAAATGCTTCTGAAGATGCATGAAAGCCCACAACGGATCATGACAAAGCGTAACAAAAAAGCGGTGGACTATGCTCGGTATAAGGCAATCAGGGATCGGGGGGACACTCCAGACAAGAAGTCTATCGAACTCGCCGACGCGTACGTCGCGCTGAATGAAACGCTGATTGATGAGCTCCCGAAGCTATTCAGATTGACGAAGAAGCTTATCGATACTATTTTGTTAAACTTTGTCGAATTGCAGGGTCTATGGATGAATAGCTGGGCCGCCAAACTTCGGATGACCTTCACAGAAATGGAGATGCCCGCTGAGTTGGATAGCATTGTTAAGGACTTCATGGGCGATTTTTCATATAACGAGCAGAGCCTCAATCATATGGGAATTTGCAACGGTAAGAATATGTTATTTTCTAGCGAGTCTTGTAAACCCACTAACGCCCGGAAACAAGGAACCTTGAAAGCCACGCTATTACCACAAACCCAGTTCCTTTCTCCCTCCTCGACATTATCTCTGGAAGCCTTTGAAAACCCACGGAGGCCATCGACGTCTGAAGGGAATGAGCTTTCCCCGGCGGGGCGAGATAGGGCCTTGTCTTTAACGGGGCACTCCCCAACAGCTTCGAGTTTTGACAAACCCTTCGGGGAGCGTCGTCACAGTGGCGGGTCCACCCTTTCTCCCTTGATTGCGATGGGCCCTGTCCTTCCAATATTACCTCAGATAGCAAATAACCCCCGAGGGCGAGCTGGGTCAGCACAGTTACAGAGGCCACCAATGAGAATCACTCCACCGGTTCCTCAACGATCATTCTCAACTATGACCGCCGACAGACAACTCCATACTCCAGTCACTCGTACCTACTCACCGTCTCTGCCTGACCGTCCTGGATCCAGGGCATATTCGTTGGCGCCAACGCTATCTGATGGCCCAGAAACCCAGACAACCTACACTTCAAACGCGTCCTTAGCTGACCCACGGGCGGAACCCCATAGCCGTTCTGCCTCCCCAGCTCCTGCGCCAATGTTTTCGTCAGCGATGCCAATGGAGGACGATAGGGAAATGAAATCCGATAGTGAATCCCAGTCGAGAGACCCCTCGCGCAGTGCCTCGCGGGCGCCGTCTGTGGCATCGTCAAGACAGAGTCAACGACCGGCACTGACATTATCCAATAGTAGTACGCCTATATTTGTTGTGGCTAGTCTGTACGAGTTTAACATTGATAAACAACGGAGAGAGGGTGGATTCCCGTATCTTACTTATGTTCAAGGAGAGATTTTTGATGTATATCTCTCCCTTTCCCTTGCCAGTAGACATACTAACGATCTTATAGGTGGTTGGGACGAAAGGAGAAATCTGGTTGGCCAAAAACCAGGACGACGCAAATGGCGAACTTGGCTGGATCTGGTGCAAACATTTCGCTCGCCTTTAGTTTCTCCCATCTACCCCGGAACCCCCTCGCAGAAAATAGAGTCAAGTCAAGGACATCAAATTTTCTGGATCCAATGATCCGGCTCATGTTCTGTTTTTCTCATTTTTCTTCTCTAAATCAAATCGACCAGATTAAATCAAGCAAATATGCCCTAGCTAATCCTTTCATTTTTTGCTTTCTTTACTTTTAGTTTCACCGGTGGAGTAAAGACATCTTTCTCTTTCATTTTCATTCTATTCTTTTACCTTTCCCCATCATAAGCAATTTTCCCCCTTCCTTCCGTCTCCATCCATCTACCAGAGCCCTCCATATTTATTTTCTCTTCCATTTTTTCCCCTTTGCACGTTTTCCCTTCCCTTCCCTTTCCATTCTTTTCCGCTTTTTCTTTTTTCTTTCCTTTTTCTTCCCTTGAAACTGGGTGTTGGGTGCATTGTTTTGTAAGCGTGTGGGCGGCGTCATTTTTAAAGGCAGTCTTAATATACCCTCTCATTAGCTTTCCCCCTTTTTCCTTCTTCTCCTATGTAGCACGGCACAGTATAGTACAGTAGGCTGGGTTGGGTTGGGTTAGGTTAGGTTAGGTTATCATAGTTGTAAAGTTAGTGAATGCATTTTTCTCCCCCCTCCCTTCCTTCTTCCTCCTCCCATCGAGTTTAGTTTGTGAGGTGGTGTTGTGTGAGTGTCATACCGGTGCTTTTATCATATTATGCTGGCCGAGAGGAAGGTTTGGGTTGTTCCCGGCGGCGGACTATTGCGTGGTAACTATCGTGCCCGTACTCTTTTTTTGGCAAGTAGAGGGTTTTGGCTAATGTTGGATGGATGGACGCATGGATGGTGGGGAGTCACGGGTTGATTAATTGGCTTACCCATGGATTATTACATTTTCCCATTGTATTTTCTACTAATTGGTTTGTTGGTTTGTTACCCTAGATGGCTGGCTAGCAGTTCACGTATCCATCACACGGTAACGCGCGGATGAGTGGTTGATAAATAGAGAAGTTGAAGTCGACGAACCCAACAGTCTCTCCGAGTGATTGTTGATGATTAGGATTATGTAGATCCACAACAAGTCACTCGCCCCACCCATTTCTACCAACGCAACGGGATGATGATAATAATAATGGTAATAATAATAATAGATTACAGTACATCTACCATTAGTCGGTCTAGGATACAAGAACAAAAAACAAATCGCCACCCTTATTATACTACATTACCACGGAGATAGTCGGAGAGGGCGAAGGAGGGACTACTCAAAGATTCTCGATACCAGCCAGTAACTGCAAAGGGTCGAAATCCACTTCTTCCCCCCTGGAGGCGCTCATGATGGTTTTTGCCCTGGTGCCGTTAGTCTTTTGTTATCATAGCTGGCGGGTGCGAAAGGAAGGGGGGAGGGGTACCATTTCGTAGTCTGCCGCTCTTTAAGTTCCTTCTCAAGCTGGGAGGATTTTACAGCTGCAACTGGGGGGGTGTTAGCCCGGAGCTAGGAATGGGATGAAAGGGGGGTGAGGGGTTACCTTCTATGCAGCGTTGCGGTAGGCCAGCTAGTCTCGCAACGTTAAGACTGGGGTTTTGTTAGTTAGGGATTTTTTTGAGCATGGTTGCCTGGAGCGGTAGGGGGAGGGTGCTTACCCATAAGATCTGTGGGCAACGCCCTCTCCAATTTGGTATAGGAATGTGATGTTTTCGGTTCCATCTTCGTTGGGTCAGTCGGTCGTTACTTCGATTTAGATTGTGAAAATGAGGGGGGGTATTACCATTAGCCTCTTCAAATTTCATGTGTGCGTTCACCGCATTCTCCGGATACCTCTCGCCAAACTGCGCGAGTAGCGGGTAATGCGTGACGAACAGACACATGCTTTTGAGCTGGGTGATGACATAGTCGAGGACGGCGTTCGCGATGGCGACGCCGTCGTGCGTGCTGGTTCCGCGACCGAGCTCGTCAAGGATCACGAGACTGCGGTTGGTGGCCTGCTTGAGGATGTCGCTGGTCTCGTTCAGTTCCACCATGAAGGTGGACTCGCCCGCCATCATGTTGTCGAAGGCGCCCATTCGCGTGAATACAGCGTCTAGCATGCCGACCCTCGCCGCGGAGGCAGGGACGTAGCTACCCACTTGGGCCATTATGGCTATCAGCGCCACTTGGCGCACGAATGAGGATTTACCACCCATGTTCGGTCCCGTAATGATCATTGCGCGCTGCTTGTCCGAGAAGAGGTGGATGTCGTTGGGGACATAGGCGTCCAAGAGGAGCTGCTCCACCATTGGATGTCGACCTTCACACACTTCTATGCATGGCTCCTCCGTGAACTCGGGCTTGACGTAGCCGGGTTGGTTGGCGACGGCTGCGAGGGAAATGAGGCAGTCCAAGATTGCGAGTGATTGAACGCAGTCGCGAAACTCTTGGTAATTGGTCGAGATTTCGGCGAGGAACTTTCTGAAGGCTCGGTTGCATTCTGCAGCGAGCGATTCCTTGTGCTGGTCACGCTCGCGGAGCAACTTGGTAACTTCGGGTGTGTGGAATCGGGAAACCTTCCTCGTCCTGGTGATTATTTTAGCTGGGGGTGTTGAGAACAATGGGGGCGCATGAACTTACCCATTCATCTTGACCCAGGTTGCTGGTACGCTTTTCAGTGCGTGTTTTTCATTTGAGACTTCGACAAGATACTTGGGGTTGTTAGAAAATATAATGATCGATGGGGCTTGCGGGGGTGGTTTGCTATACCTCTATACCAGACACGCTGACGTACGCGACCTTTCTCTTCAGTATTGCTGCAATCTCTTTCAAATGTTCTTGTAAGTCACCTTCAACACCAGCAATCCCCTGATCACGCACGTGGATTAGCTTTACCACTTGGTGTAAAGGGGGCACAAACCAGCTTATGTTCGTTGATAGCTTCATATTTTTCGCCGTCTTTGAAGAAATCATACTTGTCATCTTTGGCTGCCTGTGAGTGATTGAAGACATCTAGATAAGCCTCTACATCCTCCTTAATCCGAGGAAGATTTACGAGAGCTTCATTCAAGATTTTAGAATTGAAGCCTGCATCCTCAGGGTTATTAACGGAGGGAAAGGTGTTGGCAATTCTGTTTAATGTCTGTAAAATCGATAGGAGTTCTGGGCGAGAGCACTACCCGACGGATTAGGCGAGCACAAGATCATTCGAGGTAGGGGACAAACCCTTCCGTAGTATATACGAATGAGGCCTTTTTCTAGGTCATAGGATATCTTTAAGAGCAATTCCCTTAGTCGCTCTAGTTTTGAGTTCTTCCCGCTCTTGATCTCTTCGACAGCTTCTATCCTTTCTTCCAGACGCGCTTTGTCCAACAAGGGCCTCCCGACCCATTTTCGGAGCTGCCTCTTCCCAAATTTTGTCTTCGTCCGATCCAAGGTCCAGAACAAGCTTCCCTTAGTCGAAAAATCAGTCTGATTGCGGTATATCTCGAGACTTGATAAAGTGTTGCCATTGAGTAACATGTGAGACCTCGCACTGAAGGATTTGAAGTATTTTGTAAGGTCAAAGATGTGCTCGAGCCCATAGCTGGAGAGATGGGTTATCAGTGCCGAGAGGCAGGTGGTCACAAGATCCGGCAGATTCATGACAATCTCTAGAAGTCCTGCTCAGGAATTAGTACATATCTCTATTCAATTGAGACCATATGAGGCGGCCGCAAACTGTTTGACTCTGCGGCTTCTGGCGAATCTGCTGGTTTAAGCTTATCCGCATAGAATTTGGAAACATGAGTTGGAGCTAAAATTTTCGCATCCTTCTTACTCTCCACACGCTCTATACGTATCTGATCTCCAACAACGGTGGTTCTAACCAAAGATTAGCCATAAATCTCGCATGAAGTACTCATATATGGGGGAACATACGTGCTACCCGCCAGATGGGAAACCAATTTTTCCGTAGCTTTTGTCAATTCTCCAACGATAAGAAATTCGCAAGGTGCAACTGAAGAAAATGGGTCAATTCTAAAACTTAGCTCTCGGGACTGCTGTATGTATCTCACTGTGTAGTAATCTGGTCTCGATTTCACTTCTCATAAAACCATCGTCGAATTCATCATATATCACGTCCCCCGTCGCAGGCTGCACCGCGACAATCCCTACGTGAGCTCTCTCATCCGTACCTGTGCCGCCTCCGGGCTTCTCGGTAATACAGAGCATGAACCCGGTACCCGCAGCTCCCCCACTTCCGGCCCCTGCGGCCAGATCGCCGTCCAACCCATCCACATCATCGATGTACGTGCCTTTGGTATATAGATTGGTCAGCTTTCTCTCGAATGGCGCATTTCTATTATCTCCTGCGGCCTTGAGAGCTGCCGTTTCCACTTGGCGAACTACTCCAACTTTGTGGCCAGCGGTTACGAGCCGTTTTACATGGACGTGGAGACGGTGGGTTGGGATACTGGCGGAGGCAAATTTATCGAGATGTGCTTCTGATGAGTGTTCGTCAAATCGCATCTTGCCTGGAATGCACATTATGCTCAAAACTTGACTCGCAATCCTCGCATCCTCACCGAAAAACCTGAACTTGTACCCCACTTCGACCACAAGAAGTGTATCAGGATTCTTCCTTTTAATCTCAACCACCTGTCGTTCTAACGGGGTAAGCTTTTTCCCACTCTTGGGTAGAGTTTTCCCCTTTCCGCCCCCCCCAAACCGCTTCGCGATTGGCCCTGGTTCGTCGTCATCTGGCTCCTCGGCATCCTGCTCTGTCGCTTGTTCCTCAACCCCTACCTCGCGGGCCTCGAATATAGAGCCCGGCTTCCCCAACTTTTGTACAAACTTCTCATGCAGTCTCTCCCGCCTCTTCTTCGTAGTCGGGTCAACAGGTTCATCACCCATATCCGTAGCGTCCGCGAAAGGATTGTAGAGATACTTGAGAGTTTTTCCCGAGTCTGCCGCCTTCTTGGTTCGGGGCGCCACCGCTGGGGCTGGGAAATTTGCCGTCTCTCTTCTTGTTTCTTCGTTCTTCTCCCTCCCTGGCTCTGGATTTGCCACCGGCTCAGGGCTCCTTCTCAATTTCTTCTTTGCAGCACCGGTGGTCCCTGGCTTGCTGTAGTAATCATCATCATCCGTCGCTTCATCTTCAACGTCCTCGAGGGCTCGCTTCTGGGCTACCCTCCTGCGAGTCTGTGGTAGGGAGTCTGGTTCTCTTTCATTCTCCTCCTCCTGGTCGGCAATCTTGTTCTCCTTCTCCTCATCGGGCTTTGTCTTCTTTATTGCTGGCGTGGCAGGTGAATTGTCTGTGCTGGTCTTTATTAGGGATTGCTTCGGAGCAAAGAAGCTGGATATCGTGCGCTGCTTCCCTTGCGGGGTTTTGTTGGGGGTTTTTCTGGGGGTTTTGGAGTTGCCCATGCTGCTGTATTTTGGTGGTTGGAGAAGGCTCGACTTGGCCTGATGGGTTGACGCGTTGAGGTAACGGAGCAACCGAGACGCGTTGGGTCTACCGCCGCGCTAGTCACAATCGGGAAGTCAAATTGCCTCTTCCGAGATTAGGTTTCTCGGTACCTTGGGGGAACTGGGTGTTTCTGTATTAGGCTCGCAATGTTCTGACGTTTGTGAACACTCCTAGGTCCGCATCTTACTACTTATATCATAGACCAACAGAGTGCAACCTAACAACGCATAAATCTTATAAGGTGCTTTGACCCGGATCAAAGTACCTCAGATGGCTGAGAATGTCATCCATTTTCCTTTGAAATCTACTTCTCGGCAGGCCCCATGCAGTCTTGGTACTAAATGCAGACCTGGGCATGTTCACAAACGTCAGAACATTGCGAGTACGGTATTCGTGAGGTACAGTACAGGGCCTAAGTTTTGTGGGTCCACGAGGGAGGTTTGCTGCCCTTACCCCTGCTAGAAGCACACCTCTGCTCGTGTAACCTACAAAACTTAGGTTCTGTACCCAGATATGGACATGTGTGATCGGACAGACAGGGTTAGAAAGGCTACCGTATGGGGATGCATAGGTTTTTTAATCCTGTCCGGTCACCCATGTCCATGCCCAAGTATGATACTATACCTCCGTAATTTTACTCGCCTGACCACTTCGGGCACATGCACTCGAGTGCTCGAGTATTTTTTATAATTCTCGACACCGCTTCTCATTTGCCTTGCCTTTTGCGCCTTAGCGGCCGAACGTGTTCTATCGGGATGGAGATGAGTGACGGCTTTACTAGTAGAATCTCCGTGCTTCTATCCCCCCGTAGTTGCGGGATGGCGGGGTGCCAGAGTATCATGAGTAGTCACTCGTGGCACCCCACCATCCCGATTACCGCATACAGCCACATCCTCCGAGTTCTCATATTATACCCTTCCCTGTGCCTCAACAAATGAGCGGCAAGAGCATTTCAGATAACTGTTTCCGGATGTGCCTCTAGGGATATTGTAAACTTTACCGCAATTTGTTTCATCATATTATACTGAATGGTGGAATGAGAGGGCTGGCAAAGCGTTTCCAAGGGCTGGGGGCATTTGGAAGGATATGGGAACTTTGCGCAGACGTAACTGCGGTTGTGCGATGAGAGGGGCGATAACAAAGTGGTTTGAATGATAAACAAAGATATGGTATCTGCAGGATAGCGGGTGCCTAGTGAAGACCCTCGATATCATGATGTCCGAGCAATCAGAGTGGATGATAACGGAAACCATCCATCAAGATTTTGCAAAGCCCACTATCGGATTATCAGCCGGAGTTAGCTAGTGAGCCCACCAGGCCGAGATAGGTTTAGTTTGGCAAGTTGACAGTTCCGCATATCGGGGCTCCCAGTATTCAGAAACACGCTTTCCCTAAAGCTTTGTCCGGAGTTTTTGTTGCATCCGACCCCCTGCATCCTATAAAGTCTACAACCACCCAGAAGGGATAGACCAGAGGCACAGATGAGTGGTTAGTGCCTAAAATACAGGTTTGTACTGGTATTCAAGGCTAATGAGTTTGCGCTTTTGGGGCTACAGATGGTGCTACTATAGCACCTGCGTGGCTTCTTCTGAATGCTGGCTCCCGGCTGTATTCTGTCATAGACTATTGCACTCAAATCGCTGGATTGGGGATGTATTTCTTTTGGTAGTAGCACACAAAGAGAGGGGTAGCTCCAAAGCGGTGACTTGATTGTCTTTCGTCTAAAAGATAAAAAGAGGCTGTGGAGGGGAGTGGATTTGGGACTGACGAGTTGGAGATAGCAAAGAGAGAGAGAGAGCACAACAGGAAAGGGGGGAAGAAAAATAGTGAAAAGGAGTCGTTCTAGGTCGAGAATAGAGGGAGCTTGAATCTAAATGAGATACGGGAAAATACAGTCCAAAGATATATATACTAGATATGAGTAACACAGGTCAAAAAAGATGAAACAATTTCTAGTCAAACCAAGCCTGTCTTAGGACTTGAAGTAGCATCCGGAACCGTCCTGCATGACCTGCTACTGGATAAAGGAGCGTCAAACAACTAACAAGAAGGAAGAGAAAGACAAGCAATAATAGAATGGAGCCTGAGCCATCGAACCTCTGAACCATTTCCAGGGCAGCGGTTGCCTCATCATCATCATCATTATTGCTGACACCTGCTGGTGTATCCCTGGGAAGGTTCTCAAGAGCATCAATCAGCAATGGCGAAAGATTAAACAAGGAGTCAACAATAGTCTCGATCACGCCCTCTTCATCACCACTGTCGGAGGCAGTGTCGGGGAATAGCTGGCTGATTCCCGGGTATATCGCGCAGGCTTCCTGGAGCACTGAGAGGGTGTCTGAGGTGAAAAGGATTAAATATTAGTATCAGAGAATGTAGGGTTTAGGAGGTAAGATTGGGTAATTACCATCGGGGTGTGAAGTTCGAGTAGTAAGGACGTTGCAAAAATCTGCCAGAAGGGTGATCGTGGCCTCCTTTAGGATTGGCGATTCCTTGAGGATTTTGTCCAGCTGGCCATGAGGTGTGCCATATTCGTCGACCCACAATCTGAATCTCCCAAGGTGGCGGGAGTGATTTGAAGCAGGTGTCTTTCGAAGAACACCAAGAGACGACTGAATGAGGCGAGTAGCTAACATGCCCGGATGAGATATGCGCTTGGATTTTGAAAGGGTGTCTTTGTCGACAAACTTTCCAATCTCAGAAGTGATCCTGTTGCCGTTGTCGTCACTCAGTGGAAGTGGATGCCCCTCGTGGCCCTCTGGGGAGTCGGTGTCCGACTGTTGAACTAGCGGTGTTTTTAGTGATTCCTGGTGACTTTCTTGGATGGTTGTCGGAAGCGGGCTTCTGTTATGCTTATCTGCCGGATGGGTGGTATCGATATATCCGGGGTATATCGGAGTTGTTGATCTACCTCCATAACCCTCTGTAGGATCCCAGTGTGTCGGATATGGGTTACCGGGACTTTGTCTACCCGAGGTATCGGTAGCGAGGCTAGTCAGCTTGGGTGGAAATTCTGATGGTCTGCGGGTGTAAACACCCAGGCCTTGGGGTGGCTTGGCTATTCCAACGTGCTCATTGTCTTTAGCCCATCTAGCTAGTGAACGATTATCGATATTTGGTGTGTGGCCATATTGGGTGTCTGCCCGGTCGGGATCGACATGTCGTTCTAGAAGCATCTTCACCTCCTCATGTCCCTCCTCAGCGGCCCACAAGAGCGGTGTACGGCCGTATTCGGTGTCTGCCCGGTTGGGATCGACATCCTCTCGTTCTAATAGCATCTTTACTACTCCTTCATATCCCCATTCAGCGGCCCACGAGAGTGGTGTACGACCGTATTTGTTGTCTACCTGGTTGGGATTAACATCCCTTCGTTGTAGTAGCATCTTTACTACACCCTCATGTCCCTGCTCAGCGGCCCACGAAAGTGGCGTGCGGCCATCATCAGTATCCGCGCGGTCGGGATTGACATACTCTCGCTCCAAAAGCATCTTCACTACCCCCTCGTGTCCGTGCTCGGCGGCCCACGAGAGTGGTGTACGGCGATCTTGGGTGTCTGCCCGGTTGGAATCGACTTCTTCTCGTTCCAAAAGAATCTTTACTACCCCCTCATGTCCGTGCTCGGCGGCCCACGAGAGTGGTGTTTGGCGACAGAGGGTGTCTGCCTGGTAAGGATTGGCGTCCTCTCGCTCCAAAAGGACCTCCACCGCCCCATTATGTCCCTGCTCAGCAGCCCACGAGAGTGGTGTGCGGCCATATACGGTGTCTGCCCGGTTGGGATCGACGTCCTTTCGTCCCAAAAGCATCCCAAGCACTCTGTTGTGTCCATGCTGAGCGGCCCACGAGAGTGGTGTGCGGCCATATACGGTGTCTACCCGGTTGGGATCGACATCTTTTCGTCCCAAAAGCATCTCTACCACTCCGTCATGTCCGTGCTGAGCGGCCCACGAGAGCGGCGTGTGGCCATATATAGTGTCTGCCCGGTTGGGATCGACACCCTCTCGTGCTAAAAGCATCTTCACTACCCCCACGTGCCCCTGCTCAGCGGCCCACAAGAGTGGTGTGCGGCCATATTTGGTGTCCGCCTGGCTGGGATTGGAATCCTCTCGTTCTAAAAGCATCTTCACTACCCCCTCATGTCCGTACTCAGCGGCCCACGAGAGGGGTGTGCGGCCATCGTCAGAGTTTGCTCGATCGGGATTGAGATGCTCTCGTTCCAAAAGCATCTTCACTACCGGCTCATATCCGCTCCTAGCCGCCCACGAGAGTGGCGTATGGCCAACGTCAGTTTCTGCCTGGCTAGAATTGACACACTCTCGTTCCAAAAGCATCTTTACTACCCCCCTATGCCCGTGGTGAGCGGCCCACGAGAGTGGTGTACGGCCATATTCGGTGTCTGCGCGGTCGGGATCGACATCTTGTTCTAGGAATATCTTCACTACCCCCACATGCCCCTGCTCAGCGGCCCACGAGAGCGGCGTACGACCGCATTCGATGTCTACCTGGTCGGGGTTGACGTCTTTTCGTTCTAAAAGCATCTTTACCACCCCCTCATGCCCGTGATGAGCGGCCCACGAGAGTGGTGTGCGTCCGCCTTCGGTGTCTGCCTGGTCGGGATTGACGCCGTCTCGTTGCAAAAGCATCTTTACTATTCCCTCATGCCCGTTCTTAGCCGCCCACGAGAGTGGTGTCTGCCCATATTGGGTGTCTGGCTGGTGGGGATTGACGTCCTCTCGTTCTAAAAGCATCTTTACTATTCCCTCATGCCCGCCCCCAGCGACCCACGAGAGCGGCGTACGACCGTATTCGATGTCTACCTGGTTGGGGTTGACGTCCTCTCGTTCTAAAAGCATCTTTACCACCCCCTCATGTCCGTGCTGAGCGGCCCAGAAGAGCGGCGTATGACCATCATTGGCTGCCAGGTCCGGAGCATCCGCTCGTTTTAGTAGCAACCGCACTGCCCCTTCGTGCCCATTTCTGGCAGCCCAGAGGAGTGGGGTTTGGCCGTCGCGATCAGCCGAGTCAGGGTTGACCTTGCGCATCCCAAGCAGGAGGCTTATTATTTCCTCATGTCCCTCCTCCGCTGCTCGAGAGAGTGGGGTGCGGCTATCATCGTCCGTTGAATCAGGGTTGGCGTCCGGATAGTCGATTAAAAGCTGCACTACTTCATCACACCCATTCCGAGCAGCCCATAAGAGTGGAGTTTGCCCAGCACCGTCTGCCATGTTGGGCTCAATATCGCTTCGGCTAAGCAGTAGCTCTGTGGCTGCTCCCCGCCCGTTTCCAGCAGCCCAAGACAGCGGCGTCCGTCCGGTTCCGTCCGCCGAGTTGGGATTTACGCTCGGCCGGCCCAATAAAAGGGCCACTACCTTTTCATGTCCCTCATCAGCAGCCCATGAGACTGGAGTACGGCCGTCGATGTCTCTTGAGTCGGGTTTTGCGTTTCCCTCCAACAACAGTTGTACAACTCGTTCGCCCCCGCTTCTGGCAGCCAACAAAAGTGGCGTTCGGCCATTTTTGTCTGCCAATTCGGTATCGATATCCCCAACCCCTAGCAGCAGCTCTACTACCTTGTCACGCCAGGCACCAGCGGCCCAGGAGAGCGGGGTTCTGCCAGAACTGTCGGCTAAGTTATGGTTGACATGTTCGGATTCTAGCAACAGCGCCACGACATTTTCGTGCCCGTGCATAGCAGCCCGCACTAACGGCGTCTGTCCACATCCCCCAAAAAAATTTGGGTCAACACCTTCCCACCCTAATAGAATCCTTACTACGCCTGCGTGACCACTCCCAGCGGCCCACCAGAGTGATATCGAGCCATCCTCATCCGGCGAGCCAGCCCCAATCTCCCTTTTCTTCATGAATAACTCCACTACTGCCTCATTCCCCTGACTAGCAGCCCATGAGAGCGGTGTCATACCAGCTTTATCCGCCATGTTATATACAATGCCAATTTGTCCTAGTGACATCTTTACGACTAGGGAATCCCCACTGTCGGCGGTACTCGAGAGTAGCGTTCGTCCGTTGTGATCCGGCAAATTTGGGTCGACACCGTGCCCGCACAAAAAGAGGTCGACCACTTCCTTATACCCCGCCTCGGCAGCCCAGGAGACAGGTGTGCGGCCCTCGTTGTCGGGAGAGTTGGGGCGGGCCTTCCATGTCCTCAATAGTAGCTTCACTATATGTCTATGCCCGCCTCCGGAGGCCCACGATAGTGGCGTTCGGCCGTGGCAGTCTTTCGTTCCGGGGCTGGCTCCCCGCTCCAGTAACGACTCCACTACTCCCTGGTGACCATTTCCGGAAGCCCATGAGAGGGCCGTTCGGCCAAAGCGGTCTTCCATCTCAGGGTTAATAGCATCCTCCTGTAGAAGCAGCGCTACTACCCCTTTATGTCCGTTCCTGGCCGCCCATAAGAATGGTGTGCACCCATCGTTATCTTGTGTTTCAAGATCAGGAATATATTTTCGTTTCAACAATAGCCGTACAAATTCCTCATGACCATTCCTTGCAGCCCAGGTCAGTGGAGTGCTCCCTGTTATGTCCTGTTGGCTTAACTTGGGGACTTCTGTATCTAAGAAGGCAATTGCCATTTCCTGGAGACCAAAGAATGCAGCGCAATGTAGTCCACTAAAACCGGAGGGAGGACTTTCAGGACCATGCCACCAGGGCCAAGATTTCTCCAGTAAGAGCAACTTAGCAGAGATATGTCCAGGATATAGACCCAAGAGGTCTTTAGCAAGTGATATTGCGTGGTCCGTGGTTTCCTCCCGGGTATGCTCCCCCCAGTAATAGGAAGCATACTGGAGAAAGGGGTTTTCTGTGGGGGCAATGCAGAGAGAAGGTGGTAGGGATTTGATATCCTTGGAGTTGAGGTACGTAAGGCATGTTTCCGCAACCGTCAAGTTGGTCTCATGGAAAAGCTCACGTTTGTTGTGCAGATAATCCTTTAATGTGGTGTGTATGAAGTGGACGGTCGATGCTTTCTCGTCAACAGTAACAAGTCCTAAACAGCAGCCTAATAACGTCTGGGTCGGAGAAACATGATCGGAATTCAGCTTTGTTGACCCTTTTTCGACCGCTAAGGCATGGCGCAGTTCGTTGGCGCACAATGGCCGCTTTGAATAATAAAGCCACATTAAAACCTTAAGAGCGAGCTCTGATTTAGCGGTATCTTGCTCGGCTATTCGGCACAGCGTTTTATTGTATTCATCCCGCAGCATTGGGCTATCTTCCATCGACCGGAGTCTTTCCCTTCTCTTGTGTATGGTCACCGCTGCCAATATCGCGTTCATTTTTAAGTATACTAGCAGAAATCTGGGCATGATTGTTAGCGAGTGACGCATCTCTGGCACAGGATGTCACTACCCCTACATACATCCCTGATACTTTGTGAGGAAGAGTTTTCATGATCTCGGTTTTTAACTCGGTGTTCATCTCAGCTGAATTTCCGTCTTGGTCCAGCCTGTGGGCGATGTATGCCTCGATTTCCTCATCTCTAGTTGTGATGGATATAGTTTGTGCACCTTCACCGAGATACTTATCGCATTGAATCTGCGGCCGGCCAGTGAGGAAGAGTCGGGTTTCCGACAGTCGGGTAAGCTCCGCTAAGGAACGAAGGAGGGCTGGCCTTTGTAGTGGCGGAAACTCGTCTAATGCGTCGATGCAGATAAATACCCGCTCAAAGGATGCAAGAACCGCGCCTAACATATCGACAACATCCCGAAGAAGAGGGCGCATCCGATCACCTCCAGGCACTTCGGACCCCTCAAACTTTCGGCCCACCTTTTCGGGGATCTCGCCTAGCCCAGCCAGAGCCTGCTTTAGAAGCCGGGCGATCAGATCTGCGGCAGATTGCCCTTTAAAAGTGAGGTAGTCACAGTACAGGTAAAACACGCGGAATTTTCGTTCACGGGCCCGGGACCGCAAGGTGTCGATAACTAAAGAGCTGAAAATCCTGCTGGTTAGCAATGTATATGAATTGACCAGAACTTCTCCTTTTGTACCTGATGAAAGTCTTCCCAACTCCAGGGTCACCACCACAGAAGAGAATAGGATGAGCGGACCCATCTTCCCAGCCCTTAAACTCGGGAGTTTCGAGAATCCAACCCCCTACACCTTTGATCCGAAGTTCCCGCACACTATGGTGCCTGTCCGGAAGCTCCAGTGAAGATATCCATTTCAGAATTTTACACTCTGCCTTGTCAGGCTGCTGTGCGATGATTGTGTTGTTGATGGTAATGGTGGAAATACCACAGCCCGTGTTACCCTCCCCGTAACCAACGCTAGTGTTAGATACCTGTATCGTCGGATCCATGGCCCCGCTGGGATGGTAAAGTCTGATGTGCTGCAAAGGTTGAAGAGATCAAATGGGCCGAGGAGGGCAGTAATCAACATATTCTGTGTGGTCGTTCGATTAGCACCCACTCGGACTAATCACTCCTCCCGGTACTAGAGAGGCACCCGCCACACAAAGAAATAGTGAGAAGAGAGGGGAAAAGGACACCACCGGTGTCACCTTCGTAAGAAATGGTCGAAGTAAACACCATTGCTGCCACACGAAAGAGGAAAAAGGCCTACAGTGGGTATGCTGGTATCATCCGAGTTCTAGCGAGCCAAAAGCTAGCGATGCCGACCCGTACTCGTAATTTTCTGACGTTTGCAAACACGACTTCTTACATTCTTGAAATTATTCGTTATAGCAAGCAGAAAAATTTTCACCCCGTTGCATCCTGCATACAATCTCCTCACATCTCACTTTTTGGCACTGCCAACACACCATTCCCTCCGGTAAAGCCAGGATTTTCCTGAATTTTACTACTCCTCGCTTTTCTCACCACCCTCCTCCCTTAGGTGTGGCAGCCAATCAGGCTCGCTTATCCTAAGGCTTCCAAACACCCCAGGAAACAATTGCAAACCTCAGTAACTGACTGCTTCCTCCTCACCATGTCTTCCTCTCCTGTCAAGAGAGTCCAGGGGCAACCCAGGGCTCAGAAATCACCTTCCGCTGCCCCTGGCTCAGCCTCGCCTCGCGTCCTCAACACAGGATCACCCTTTGGCATAACCCTGAGGGGATGCCTCCCCGCGGGTCCTCTATCCTCCACGCCTCCGAGTGCCCGAACAAAGGCATCAACATCCTCGCCCGCACTGTTCTCCCGGGGACTACTTTCCCTGACGTCCGGCTGGAACTGGGTTGTACAACTATGTGTTTTGTACACCTGGGTTCAAAAACCGGTCCAGAAATTCCCGTCATTGCACCGGCCCCTCGCCCCATAGGCTTCCAAACAGCCCTGGCCTCTATTTTCGGAGACGAGAGAGTAAACACGGTAGACCCCCAGGCCCTAGCGGAACTCGCGGCAATGGCCTCCTCATACCAACCCTCCCCAGAAACCCAAAACACTGTACAAATACCAGACTGACCACCAGCTGGAGAGACGGTTATGGAAAATACCCCCGCCTCCACCTCCCAGGAATTAATCCCCTTCGTCCCGGAATCCTCCGTGCCAGAACTGCCCATGGACATGGGAAACGGACAGAACACCGAAAAGACAGGGCTAGTGTAACGGGGGCACTCTGTAGGAAGACGGATCCTAAGATTGCGACCGCACCGAAGACTCAAAGTAGAAGTAAGGATCAAAATAAAGATAAAGATAATTCAAAGTAGAATCAAGCGGTAAAACTTA